>Ga0031655_10002177_pt1 | contig 11385 bp, 18 predicted proteins | sample FrelakmetHBP12HB_FD_55187 | JGI IMG/M metagenome (GOLD analysis project Ga0031655, IMG submission 55187) | Freshwater lake sediment microbial communities from the University of Notre Dame, USA, for methane emissions studies -HBP12 HB | ecosystem: Environmental > Aquatic > Freshwater > Lake >... | reverse complement strand
ACTATGTGCAGTAATACTGCTTGCATTGTTCCACAAGAGCACAATAAAGGCAATAAACCCAGACATAGATTACAACGGTTGGAAACTACCAAGTTAAAACTTTGTAGAAGACCAATAAAAACTTGGCAGATAAACCTCTGCCAAACTTATTCTTTTTAGTTTTAGTTATCAATATCTCTGAATTCTAAGAAGAAACAGCACTGGCATTCTTTTGTGTGCCACGCTATGATGTCAATATAACGATTGTGAAATTTGCAATACAATCCTTTCTTCCATGGCATCATGAAAAATCTTCCAGTCTGCCAGGAATTGTTTTTAGGCGTTTGTTCGCAATGTCAACATATTCTTGGCTTATCTCAAAACCAATGAAGTGCCGATTTATTCTCCTGCATGCAATTGCTGTAGTGCCACTGCCGATGAATGGGTCAAGAACCAGTTGTTCTTCTCTTGTTACAAGTTTAACTAGATATCTCATTAATTCCAAAGGTTTTACGGTTGGGTGAATATTGAGATTTGCCTTTGAATTGAATTTCACTTCTTCAAAATCAGGTTTTTTGCAAGTGCATGGATTTCCACTATTTTTCCATTTGTTACAGATTTTACATTTCAATCCGCCTTGCCCTCTGCCTGCCATCGGTGTAGCTCTTTTACCATTTGTTGGCACAATGGACAAACCCATGTCTCTTTCTTCTTTGTCTGCTTTAGCTGTATAAAAGAAACGTGAAGCAGAGCCAGAATCATTGAACTCTCTTTGATATTCAAGATGCGTTCTTTTATCCTTTGTGTTGCCAGAATGTTTCCAAGCAACACCTTTAAAACCAACTGGCGATGATTTGCTTTCTCCTGCTTTTGCAAACACTTCCTCAACTTCATCGGACCCATCATGAATAAGATTTGCAGGGAAACGACCAAGAGCCGTGCTTTCCGTTGCATTTGCTATGCTGTCCTTTCCTTGGCGAAAACCAATCTTATATCCACGTTCGCCCATCACATCATCTGATTTGCGAACTGAAGAATAATTTTTTGCAAGGTCATCCTTTGTTGCTATTCTGCATCCATCGATGTTCAATCCACCTGTTCCCCATTTCAAAACATTTTCAGTAACTGTATTTTCAGATAAAGGTTTTCTTGCTAAGACTATTGGTTCATGTGCTGGTTTCAACGCTGTGCCAAAACCAGACCATTCTTTTGCTTCTGGAGAAGATGGAACAGTTATGTCAAACTCTCCTTCGTTGTCTTCATAATAATCATTAGGTCTAAATCCACGTTCTTTATTTATCCTATTTTGCGTAACATATGACTTGCCATAACCCTTGCCAATGACTTCTCTCTCAGCCCCTTTCGTGCTGTCAATTGCTTTGCTGATATTCAATGATTTTGGAAATCCAGACCCATATAACCAATTAATCATATCTCTTATTTCAAAACCAGCATCCTCAACTGCAACAGCCATCCTGTGATATGTTCTGCTTCCTCCGAAGCTGAGGAGATGACCACCAGGCTTTATGACACGCATGACTTCACGCCACAAATCAACGTTAAAAGATATGTCACCTCCATCCCATTTCATGCCCATGAACCCTTTGCCACCTTGTGCCCTTATCCTGCCTTCGTTATCCCATTCTCCTTCTTTATTTCGGGCAGGATATCCTCTTGTTGCATTTCGTGGGTCGGATAAATGATAGGGTGGGTCAGTAACAACTGCATCGATAGAATTTTCATTAAGTAGTTTCATCCCATCAATGCAATTCATGCAATATATTTTATCTATTTCAAGCATCGAAAATCACTTAATCTATAGAAAACGCATGACTATGTATGTAACCAGTAAACCAAGCCCAATTGCAAGCAGAGTGCCAAAAAAGAATTGCCATTTTGAAAGTGCAGGCGGTTCCTTTGGTGTCTGGTCATTCTGTTCCACGTTTCACCTCAAAACAATTTTTTGACTGCTTTCTCAATATTATTTATGTTGTTCTTTTTCTCATGGAGTATGGATTCAATCAGCTCTTTAACTTTTTCATCATTTAAAAAAAATCTGATTTTTGGTCGTCCTCTACTGCCTTTTACCCTTTCTTCCTTTTGAGTTATGATGTTCTTTACAAGAAGTTTTTTAGTTGCAATGGATACTTCGGGTTGCCTCATTCCCATCTCACGCTCTATATCTATTCCAATGCCATCGCCATGTTTCTTTAGAAAAATCAGTACCTTTGCTTCTTGTTTGTTAATCACTTGTGATAGAGTGTCTATCACTTCAATTTCATCATCCATAATCTCCACAAAAATAGTATTCAATCGTTAGTATAAAACCATTTGCATTTTTTACAATATGACCCTTGCGTGGGATTTCACCCCAGAAATTTTTATTAAGTCAGAAATAGTTATCCTGCGTGGTGGTGGCAAAGGAGAGTTATCGTCTGGAGTTTTTAATTATCTCTCCTCACCACAATGGACCCTAACTTTCCAACGCCACCATCATTTCAAATTCTCCTTCATCCAATCACATGCTTCATCAACATCTTTTACATAGATGTCTTCGTCTTTATTTGCAAGCATGCTTTTTGAGAATTTGATAATCAACCAACCGTTGCTTATTTTAATGAGATGTACTTCGTCAATCATACTTTACCTCTTAATCTATCAAACCAACTCTTCTTTTTATTCATTCGCATGGTCAGAATACGGAGCTTTTCATCAATCTCTTCATCAGATATTCTCTTTGCCTGCATCATTGCTGTGTATCCCTTTGTTATGCCTCTGATGAGTTTTTCAACTTCATCTGTGTCGTAGTATGTGAGCCAAAATGGATTTCCAGTTTCTTGGTGTGTTTCATTTGAAGTTCTATGCAAACTTATTGAAATAGCGGGCTCCATTGCCCTGAATTGTTTAAGCAGAATGATGTTGATATAATTCGAATATTTTACAAGTGGCATAGCTTGAATATTCGTTTCTAATTCTTCCACATCGCTTTTTTTATAGCCGACCAATCTCTGTTCGGGCAGTATAAAAATACGTGGCATGTTAAACTTCTCTTGCAAAAACCATAGCACGCTTGCCACATGGATGCATACGACTGATGCATTATCTCTGAATTTTCCCATGGAAAAATCCTTGCAGGAACAATCAATAAACAGATTAGCCCAATACTCTTCACGCTCATGAAGATATTGAGGTAGTTTTTCAGGTAGGTAATTCTTTACTATGACTGTATATTCCTCTTTTTTGTTGGATGATAAGACAGTTGCATGTGCATCGCCACCATGAACAGTCGTGACCGTGTTTGTTTTGATGTGTTTGTTTTGATATAGCTCATGACCACGCTTAATCCTGTCATCTGAGACCATTTTATGAACTTCACGAAGTTCTCTTGCTTTCTCATATTTGAAAACGTTCTGTATCGCCTGGAACCAGTAAGGTGCTATGTATGTGCTTGATAGAGGCATTTGTCTTGAGTGGCACTCTGCTTCCGATACAGTCATTACGTCATCTTTGAATTTGTATACTTTTTTAACTTCTTTCGGCATGAATACAATATTATTATCTATATTATATATAATGGTTTCCCCTAGGTCATTTAAACTTATCAAAATTCGTTCTCCACAGATACGGTGTACTATTATTTATTTTCAGAATCCAGTTCGAACGGCAGAGTTCCATGCATCCAACAGACCCAATGACACGTATGTCATACCCGATGCCCGTCAAATGCTTCGACCTGAAAAAGAAATCATGACCGCCCTCATAATATTTCGTGAGCAGATAACCAAGCACATCTCCAGCCACGACATCTCTATGCTGTTTCATCATCATCCAACTTTCTAAATTCCACTACCCAAACCAAATCGTCCTTCTTCTTCCACTCTTCGAAGAAATCACTTGGCTTTTTTCCATGGATTGTAAGTCCATTCTGTTCCATCCAAAGCAAGCCCTCACGTTCGTAATCATCCTCAGTCATCTTGCTTGTTCTCTGCTGGAACGGTTTGTTAATCAATCTTATCCTTCCTATCTTTTTGCCGTCGTGCAATGGTATCTTATCATATGCATCAACGATGTCTCCAACATTGAACTTTTCAGCATGCTTGTCTTTCCAATATCTTCTGGTTTCTGTCTTCTCACCTGACAAAAATGCTTTTGTGGTCCAGGCGAACGAAATGAACATCTTTATCTCACCTCTTTTGATACTTCTGGAATGTAATAAAATCCCTTTGAATCCTTCTTGTAAAATCTCTTCTTTCGTGGTATTTTTATCAATGTATTGAACTCATATGCTGGGTTCCCTCTAGGTCCAATACAAACGATGGTTTCTGGATACCTATGGTGTCCACAACAGCATGCCTTCGTGCTGTATCCTCTGCATCTCAAGTCTCCTACTTTATTACGCATGCAATGGTCAATTCTGAAATCTTTTTCATATGGATTGTGATACACTGAGTTTCTCTTCTGGCACATTTATAAATCCAACCTCTTCTGCTTTCCATTGTCAATCAATCTTAAAGTGTTCATTACATGCGTATCTCTATCGCAGAATATTGCATTGTTAGCCATCTTGACATACTCAGGATTTAAATCAAATCCAATATAATGCCTATTCAACTTCTTAGCAACAAGACATGCAGTACCAGAACCGCAGAACGGGTCAAGCACCAATGCTGGTATTGGGTCCTTATTGCATTTGCATGATGGTTGCCAAGTAACCTGTTTTTCAATGACTTTCTCAATTCTTATCCATGGTTTCCCGCAATCAGAACAAACTCCTCTCTCACTTGTGCCAGCTAAAATCATGGGCTCAATCAAATCCTCAGGAAATGTTGCAAAATGTGCATCTCTGAATGGTTTAGTTGTAATGGTCCAAACTGAACGCTTGTTCCGACCTATTGTAGTGATGTCCTTTGCGAAGTTTTCACGGTCATTTCTCCCTTCTCCGATAACCCCATGGAGAGGAATACCACTGCCTTTTCTTGTAAGGATTTGTTCTGTATTTTCCTTTATTGCCTCAGCATCATAATAATAATCTTTATTTTTGGTCAACAGGAAAATATATTCATGCGATTTAGTGCATCTATCTGTAACGCTTTCTGGCATCGGATTAGGTTTGCTCCAAATTATGTCCTGCCTGAGCCACCATCCGTCTTTCTGTAATGCAAATGCAGTTTTCCATGGTATCCCTATCAAATCTTTTGTTTTTAACCCAAGTGCCTTTGCATTTCTTTTCGGGTCATTTTCATCTGCATATTTTTCTCTATTTGACATAGAAATACTGTTCCACCCTTCAGGAACACCGCTTGTTCCTCCACCACCAGCATATGAATCACCAAGATTGAGCCAAACAGTTCCTGTCTTTTTCAATACTCTGCGAACTTCATGAAAAACTTCAACAAGTTTGTCTACATATTCTTGAGGTGTCTTTTCCAATCCAATCTGATTATCGATGCGAACAGCACCACATTTTGGACAAACATTCTTTGCCTGATGCGATGCACTTCCTGAATTGCTTTTCTGTTTATCGCTTGCATGATACTCAAATCTACCTACCTGGTGGTCGCAGTCTTGTTTTCCTCCTTCCCACTTTGCAGTTCCGTAATCTCTCAACCCATAGTAAGGAGGACTGGTTATCAAGCAATCGATACATTCATCATCTAACTGCTTTAGTCCTTCAAGAATATCATAGCAATGTATCTTATCAATTTCCAACATTAATTCCACTCTAACTTTTTCTGTAGTCCTTTATCTACCAATTTCAATGTATGCATTACTTGCATATCTCTATTGCTAATTATTGAGTTGTTAGCCATCTTGACATATTCTGGATTGATTTCAAACCCAATGTAGTGCCTGTTCAACTTCTTAGCAACCAAGCATGCCGTTCCAGACCCGCAGAACGGGTCAAGCACCAATGCTGGTATTGGGTCCTTATTGCACTTGCATGATGCCTTCCAACCAAGAGTTTTAGCATTTGAATATACTCCTCCAGTATTTCGATGTAAAGATTTTACGCACTGTCTTGATGAATAACTATCTGGTGCAGAAGCCAATACACGTGCATCTTTTTCCATAAATTCTTTGCTTGGATTATCTCTTTCAACTATCTTTTCCCATGGCTTTCCGCAATCGGGACAAACTCCTCTCTCACTTGTGCCAGCTAAAATCATTGGACGGATGAGGTCTAACGGGAACGTAGCGAAGTGCGAATCTTTGAATGGTTTTGTAGTTATAGTCCACACAGAACGCTTATTTCGACCTGAAGGATTGTAAACATCTGGGCATCTCCTTAAACCTTTGATATTCGGTGTTTCTCTGTCTATCCTGTTGCCACCAGTATAAGAGGATTGATTTGGTTCTTTTATTGCTTCAGCATCATAGTAATAATCTTTATTTTTAGCCAATAAAAAAACATATTCATGGTTCTTTGTGCAACGGTCTGTAACGCTTTCTGGCATAGGGTTCGGCTTTTCCCATATAATGTCTTGTCTTAGCCACCAGCCATCTGATTGAAGTGCAAATGCAACTCTCCACGGAATGCCAACAAGGTCTTTCGGCTTCAATCCGTCTACAACCTTTCCTCTGCCTTTTACAGAATTTAATTTTTCTCCAACACAACTATTTTTACCACTTCTTCCAAAATCAAATTCTTTTCTTTTCTGTCTGATAAAAACTCCATAATTTCCAAGTTCATTATCGCTTGTTCCCATTTCTCTTGATGAACAATAAGTGTCTCCTAAATTCAGCCAAACCGTACCATCTTTCTTCAAAACCCTTTTTACTTCACGAAACACATCAACCAAATGATTCACATATAATTCGGGAGATGGCTCTAATCCAAGTTGCCCCTTCCAAGCACCGCACTTGGAACAAAATTGCGAATAAGATATCCTTTTACCATAATCGACTGAATGTGGTTGTGTTTTACCCTTGCCACTCAAGCTTTTTGTTCCACCTGCTTGATTTGGTCTTTCCGTCAATTCCTCCTTCCATTCATGCTTACAATCTTTTTTGCCATCCCATATATTCCCTTCCATTCCATAATTTCTAAGTCCCCAATACGGCGGAGATGTTACAACGCAATCTATAAAATTATCTGGCAACTGCCTTAGACCATCAAAAACATCACAGCAATGAATTGTATCTATCTCCAACAAATTTTCACTCCAACGTTCTCTGTTTGCCCTTATCAATCAATTTCAATGTATTCATTACCTGAACATCCCTGTCGCTTATTATCGAATTAATAGCCATCTTGACATACTCAGGATTTAAATCAAATCCAATATAATGCCTATTCAACTTCTTAGCAACAAGACATGCAGTACCAGAACCGCAGAACGGGTCCAACACTACACCACCATCAAACTCTGCTTTGCAACCGCAATCAGAATATCCCATTTCACCCCAAACTGGGGTAGTGGTGTTTCCCGAATACGTCCGATTGTCTCCGCCTGCCTGTTTGATGCCTCCTACTTGATTTATCGGTTTCACTCCAATCTTCTCATACATCTTTTCTCTTGGCTTGCCACATTTCGTGCATATGTATTCAGGGCAACCAGCAAGGACCATCGGCTCAATAAGTGTTTGAGGAAAGGAAGCAAAATGTGAGTCTTTGAACGCACGTGTCGTAACAGTCCAAACGGCTCTCTTTATCCTGCCATTCGGGTGGCTCTCTATTGCATCTGTTTCGTACCACACGTTTAATAATTCAGGGAACAGTTCTGTTTCAACCTTCTCCCAATCGTCTTTTGTCGGATAAGCAAATCCACTCTCATCATATCTGAACCAATGCTCTATCTTTGTCTTTGGTATCTTTGTTTTCTTAACAAGTTCATCTATTGTAAAATTCTCACGCAGTTTATCCACGAACTCTTTTTGAGGTGGCAAATCCCTTTTCTCAACTACGCCATCCCCACGTTCCTTGTGCATTCCTTGTCTGTGCTCTTTCTCAATATCAAGAGTATCATACTTTCTTTCTGCGGTCCATACGCAACGCTTATTGCGACCTTCAGGAGATAATGCATGGCTTAGTTCTCCTCTCTCAAGTTTACCCATCATGTCAGTGTATCCGACATATTCATTTTTTCTTGAATGAGCATACTGCTTTGCATCAAGTTTTGAAGAAGTCCTTGCCCTGCAAGCCCTTCGGATGGATTCAATCTTATGCGGTTCATATTGAGTTTCAAACCAATAATTCTTATTCTTCACAAAAAAGTAAATTTTCTCAAAGTCGACGGTAAACCTATTTTTCACAGATGAAGGCATGGCGTTGGGTTTTTCCCAGATAATTTCATTTCGAAGCGTCCATCCTCTATTGCACATCTCAATTGAAAATCTTGATGGTATCTGGCATAGGCAGGTATCGGGAAGATAGGTCTTTGTCGGTTGTCTCCTGAAATCACTCTCTTCATAAACTGCTTTTCCCGTATCCTTCTGCCCTGCTCCACCTCCACTGTAAGTGTCTCCTATGTTAATCCATGCAGTGCCAGTCTTTTTCAAAACTCTTTTCACTTCATCAAAGACATCGCAGAGATGCTTGACGTATAAGTTGAAATCTGGTTCAAGTCCAAAGTTTCCTCTCCATGCTCCACATTTAACACAGAAATTAGATGTAGTTTCAGGCACAAAGGAGAAGTTGCTTTCTCCTTTGGTTGATTGTTTTCCTGTAGTACCAGGTGTCGGCTTGCCATCATATTTGTTCGATGGCTTGATAACATCTCTCCACTCATGTTCACAACCATCTTTTCCATCCCATATGATGGGCTCTGTCTTGTAATCCCTCAAATTCCAATAGGGTGGAGAAGTGATGACACAATCAATCGATTCATTGTCAAGTTGTCTCAACCCCTGCAAAACGTCCACGCAGTATATTTTGTCAAACTCTAGCACAAATTTCGATAATGGGCTCAAATTTAATATATTTTCCCCTAATTCCCCAGTTACCCCAAAAAACAATAAATACAAGATAAACAATTAATTATCGTGTCTATAATACTTAAAAAGACAGTAGAAGAATACCAGATAATGGAACCGACCCAACCCGTATCTGTCGCACCATCATCAAAAACATTCGATGAAGCAATAGCATCTCTGGATAAGTATCAAAAGGTGCTTGAGGAACGTGGTCACACGTCTGTGCGAATAGAAAAGGTAGTAAAACGCAAGATAAAGAGTGGCAGTTGGTCTGGCAGAAAGGTCGGATATGAGATGATTTCAAACGAACCTATTGCAATCTGCCGATTGGAAGAAAACAGGTTCGTGTGCGAAAGAATGACAGATGAAAACTCAGCATGAATAGGTGATTGAAAATGGCAGTAAAACAAATATTTACACAAAAAAATACTTTTACGCACTGGGTAAAAGACCCATATGCTTTTTTGAATGAACGTAAACATGAAGGCGACTGGGAACCATGCCACATACTTGGATTTAAAAAACAGCAAACCCTTACAGATACATACACTCTTTACAAAGTTCAATTTTGCAGAAGAAAAGGTGATTGAAATGGATAAAAGACGTTGGGTTTACGGAACACGCAATCATAAGTGGGTTCTTGTTGGAAGTTCTGACAGAGATTTTGGATGTGCCATTACTCAGGATGAAATGAAACAGATTGGCAAGAGAAAAGCACTTAAAAAATATCTTGGTGCTTGTATCATAAAGTAAATGGGTGATTGAATATGAAAAATGCTGATGTTTGTAAAAATGGAACAAAGAAAGTTAATGGAAAATGCATGAATGATTCAAACGCAACATATGTAGAATTGAGAGGGGAGTTTAGTTTTTCAATAAATCAATCTGGATTTAGTTATAGAAAAAAAACAGAACGTGAGCAAGCAATAAAAGATTTTTGGGATGAGTTCGATAAATTCCAAAATTCAGTAAATGAGATTCAACAGGGAGGATATCTCACCCTTGATTATGATGCAGAGAATTTGACAGTTGAAGAAGGCGAATAAAAATGAAATGCGTAAAGCTAAAAATTGAAATGGAAAATCAAGCCTTTTCTGAAGAACCAAATTATGAAGTATCACGGATTTTAAAGGAACTTGCAGACAAAATAGAATCACGGGGAATAGACACCTATACTTTGCATGACATCAACGGCAATAATGTGGGCGAATTTGAAGTAGGGGCTTGTACAAGAAAGAGGCGATAGATATGGGAACATCAATGCCAGCATATTGTGATGAAGTATTGAAACGGGCACAGAAACGTGCAGATGCAATTGGAAAAAAATACGGTTTGAAGATTCAGGCAGACTGGCACACATGGGGAAAGGATTTTAAGAACTGCCCGAAGATAGAATATTCTCCTACATTGGACACGAAAGACTGCAATGAACTGATGACGATAACGGACATATCTCTTCCAAAGGTTGACCGATGGCTCAGCAGAGGCAATCGTCCACGTTGCATCAAGACCGAAGGGCAATACAAAATAGAAAAGGAGAACGAAAGACTAGAATCCATCAGGACTGAGAATGAAGAAATAAGGGCTGGTGTTGAAACTCCAGATGGAAGGATTTTCGTGTGGACTACTGGTAGGAATTTCTATACTACACCAGGAGATTATGCAAAATATTTCCCTGGACGCAAATTGAAAACACTTCAGGATTTCAAAAAAGCAGGATTGAAAGTTGAGATTACGGATGAAACATCTCCTAAGTCAGTGTATGGCGGGAAGTGATTGAAAAATGAAAAAACAATCTATTGACCAAAAGCATTGGATTTGGGAAAATAAACGCATAAAAGACCTTTCAATTGGTTGCAAAGATTTGCTCTTGGATTTTGCAAAAGATGACGTTAGATTGTGCATAGAGAATAACGGCATACATGACCCAATCTGCCAATCTATGGCGGAAGATGTGAACGACATGGAAGAATATCTTTTCGGGTGATTAAAAAATGGGTGAAAAAGTAAAACGATACAGGTTTCTCAGAGAAAATGAGAAAGAGCGTATCTATTGGGATAATCTTGAAGGCAGATACGTCACCACATCACGAAAACTGGACCTGTATCATGACGATGATGAAGTAATAGACATAGATTATGATGCCCCTAAGAAAAGGGAAGACTTTGAAAGCCCGTTTGAAGATTTAGTAACACATAAGGAAATGGACGAAGGATACACGCAGAGAGACGTTGATTTGAGTCTTGAATCAAAAAGATATGCAATGAAAGATGCCGATGTGTGCAATAGAAAACTGAAAAAGATATGGAACTCATCAAAAAAACAATCTCTCTCAAATTCAGTATTCATAGAAAATGCCATGAATGCGGGCTTTTCATTAAAACAGGCAAGAAAGTTTCTAAAGGAATGCCGTGGAGATTGGCATCCTTGAAGATTAGGTGATTGAAAATGCCAAGACAAAAAATTAGATATTTGACAGAAAGTGATTTAAC
>Ga0031655_10002175_pt1 | contig 11389 bp, 8 predicted proteins | sample FrelakmetHBP12HB_FD_55187 | JGI IMG/M metagenome (GOLD analysis project Ga0031655, IMG submission 55187) | Freshwater lake sediment microbial communities from the University of Notre Dame, USA, for methane emissions studies -HBP12 HB | ecosystem: Environmental > Aquatic > Freshwater > Lake >... | reverse complement strand
GGGGGATAAAGCGTGAGGAGGTGGAGCGGGGACAGGTATTGGCGAAGCCTGGGAGTATCACGCCGCACCGGAAGTTTAAGGCGGAGACGTATATATTGACGAAGGAGGAGGGGGGTCGTCATACGCCGTTTTTCAACGGGTATCGTCCACAGTTTTATTTTCGGACGACGGACGTGACGGGAGTGGCGACGCTGCCGGAGGGGGTGGAGATGGTGATGCCCGGGGACAACGTGGCGTTGGCGGTGGAGTTGATCACGCCGATCGCGATGGAGAAGGAGTTGCGGTTTGCCATTCGTGAGGGGGGGAGGACCGTGGGCGCAGGCGTCATCAGCGATATCATCGAATGAATTGAGAATAACGGAAGGGTGAAGAAAGAACTGGATAGAGGAGCGATTCTGGCCCGACCCGATGGAGCGATGGAATGCGGAACATTATCACCTTAGCCTGTACGGATTGTAAAAGAAGAAACTATTCCACGACCAAGAATAAACGGACAACACCCGATAAGGTGGAGCTAAAAAAGTATTGCCGTTTCTGTCGTAAACATACTGTCCACAAAGAGACGAAGTAATTATGGAAGGCAGAAAGCAGAATGCAGAAGGCAGTATGCAGTAACTGCCTGCTGCTCACCGCCTACTGCATTCTGGAAGTTGCTCTACTTGCGGAGGAGATAGGCCAGTAGCTCTAACGGATAGAGCACCGGACTCCAAATCCGGGTGTTGGGGGTTCGAATCCCTCCTGGCCTGCCACGTTTCACTCTTTTCTGTCCTTCCCAGCTTGGTGCGTGCCCAACGGGCAGGTACGATGACGGGTGTTCCAGAGGGGGATTCATGGCATTTTCGATACGGTCGAAGTTCGAAGGGGCAAAGCAATTCTTAAGGGAAGTCAAAACGGAATTGAAGAAGGTGACCTGGCCCTCGAGAAGGGATACCCTCGCCGGCACCGCAGTCGTTCTGGTGACCGTTTTTATTCTGGGCTTTTTTTTGGGTATTGCTGATTCGCTCCTTTCCTACATTATCAAGTCACTGCTGAAAAGCGGGATAAGCTGAAAGAGGATTCGTATCCACTTTTTGCGAGGGATGATCGGTAGGGTCCATGGCACATCAGTGGTTTGTTGTCCACACCTATTCAGGGTTTGAGATCAGGGCGAAACAGAACTTGGAGGAGCGCATCAAGAACCTCGGCAAGGCAGATTTTTTTTCTGAAATCTTGGTGCCCACGGAGACCGTTGTGGAATTGGTCAAGGGAAAGAGAAAGACCTCGCAACGGAAGATCTTCCCCGGCTATATCCTCATCAGAATGGAGTTGAATGAGGAGACCTGGCATATCGTACGGGATACGCCCAAAATCACGGGATTCGCCGGCGATGGCACAAAACCCATCCCCATCTCCGAGAAAGAGGTGGAGGAAATTGTCTCCCAGATGAAGGACGGGGTCTCCAAGGCAAAACCGAAGATCTCCTTCGGATTCGGTGATAGCGTTCGCGTGATCGATGGCCCCTTTGCCAATTTCATTGGAACCATCGAAGAAGTCAAACCCGATAAGCGGAAGCTGAAGGTCCTGGTCTCCATTTTTGGAAGGGCGACCCCGGTGGAACTCGATTTCATCCAGGTCGAAAAGAATTAAACTCGAAATTCGAAGCTCGAAATTCGAAACAAACGCGAATTTCAAAACCGGAACGATCTTAATAAAACCGCTTCAAATTTCGAGATTTGAGTTTTGCATTTATTTCGAGTTTTGATATTTGGATTTCGGATTTCCGTAGTCAATTGAGGAGTAAACAATGGCAAAGAAAGTGGCGGCGATGGTAAAACTTCAGATTCCGGCAGGACAGGCAAATCCCTCTCCCCCGGTCGGTCCGGCATTGGGCCAGCACGGAGTCAACATTATCGAGTTCTGCAAGGCCTTTAATGCCCGCACCCAAGGGCAGGAGGGGATGATCATCCCGGTACTGATCACGATCTTTTCAGATCGGTCCTTTACGTTTATTACAAAAACGCCGCCAGCTTCTATTCTGTTGAAGAAGGCTGCCAAGATCGTGAAGGGTTCGGGCGAACCGAACCGGACGAAGGTGGGGAAGGTCACGAAGGATCAGGTCCGGGAGATCGCGCAGCTCAAATTCAAAGACCTTAATGCCGTAGACCTGGAGGGCGCAATCCGTACCGTCGAGGGCACGGCACGCAGCATGGGATTGGAGGTTGTGTGAAAAAAGGCCATGGGAAATAGAAGCAAAAAATACTCAGCGGCAAGAGAGAAGGTTGACCGGAACAAACGGTATGAAATCGAGGAGGCAATTAAGCTCCTTTCGGGGACGACTTACGCCAAGTTCGACGAGGGAGTGGATGTCGCCATTCGCCTCGGGGTAGATCCCAAGAAGCCGGACCAGATGGTCCGGGGAACAGTCGTCCTCCCCCACGGAACCGGAAAGAAAGTCAGGGTTCTGGTCTTTGCCAAGGGGCAGAAGGAAAAGGAGGCTCTCGATGCGGGGGCTGATCATGTGGGAGCAGAGAACCTCATCGAGAAGATTACTCAAGGATGGCTGGACTTCGACAAGGCCATCGCCACCCCCGATATGATGGGCCTGGTCAGCAAGCTGGGCAAGATTCTGGGCCCCAGGGGATTGATGCCCAACCCCAAAGTGGGAACGGTGACATTCGATATCGAGAAGGCGATCCGGGAGATCAAGGCCGGAAAGGTCGAGTTCAAAGTGGAGAAGGCGGGAATCGCTCACGTTCCTGTTGGAAAGGTCTCTTTCGGATTCGATCGTCTGCTGGAGAACATCAAAACGCTCCTCGATGTGATCCTGCGGGCGAAGCCGCCCACGAGCAAGGGGATTTATCTCCGGAGCATCACGCTTTCAACGACGATGGGCCCGGGAATCAAGATCGATCCTCTGTATGTGCGGAACCTGGTAAAATGATCTCAGATTGAAGATCTCAGATTGAAGATTGCAAAATCTAAAATCTCACATCTGAAATCTCAAATGGGATAGTTGGAGGAGGTAGAGGCAGTTGAATCGGACAGAAAAAACACAGAATATCTCAGAGCTTCAGAAAAAGCTCGATGGAAGCAAGGCGGTTGTGTTGACCAACTTCCGCGGCCTGAACGTGGAGCAGTTGACCCGCCTTCGTAAGCGATTAAGAGAAGAGAAGATTGCCTATGAGGTCGTCAAAAACACGCTGGCAAAGCTGGCTACCAGGGGGACAGATCTCGAAAAGCTGAAGGACTATTTTGAAGGGCCCACGGCTGTAGTCATCTCCTACGGTGAGCCGATTGCACTGGCCAAGGTCCTGGCGGAATTTCAGAAGACCCTTCCCACCTTTGAAGTGAAGGCCGGACTGATTGAGGGGAAGGTGGCCTCTCCTCCGGAGATCAAGGCCCTGGCATCGATGCCACCCCGGGAAGTCATTTTGGCCCAGATTCTTGGAGGGATCCAAGGGCCGGCGGCTCAGCTGGCAGGCGCCCTCCAGAGTGCCATCCAGCAGGTGCTCGGAACGATTCAGGCCCGGGTCGATCAATTGAGCCAGCAGGCAGCGGAACAACCGATCCAATAGACAGGAACTATCCCATTCCCTTCCATCTCAGCTCACTCTCAATGGGTAGGTCGCGATGGGAGGGACAATTCGAATAAAGACAGGAGGTTTTTTCCAATGGCGGATATCCAACGAATAACCGACGAGATTGTGAACTTAAGCTTACTGGAGGCCCGCGATCTTCTCAAGTCTCTCGAAGAGAAGCTCGGAATCAAGGCTGCAGCGCCCATGGCCTTTGCCGCAATGCCCATGGCCGCCCCCGGAGCAGAGGCGGCACCCGCAGAAGTGAAGACGGAATTTGACGTTGTCCTGACCGGATTTGGCGACAAGAAGATCCAGGTGATCAAGGTGGTCCGGGAACTGACCAGCCTCGGCTTGAAAGAGGCCAAGGACCTTGTCGAAGGTGTTCCCAAACCGGTAAAGGAAGGCGTTTCAAAAGACGAAGCAGCCACGATGAAGAAGAAGCTCGAAGAGGCTGGGGGAACAGTCGAAATCAAGTAGGTCAACCCTTCGGCTCTTGGCATTCGAGAAAGAGCTTGCGAAGGGTTGATCGTGATCGCGCCCTGGTCCCAGGTCGTAAGGATGGGGCTCGGGCGCAATCAAACGGGTCGGTTCAGGTTCAAATTAAGAGGCGTTTCTGTGACATTGTTGTCTCTTCCCAGAAGGACAGGGCGAAGGAGCTTCGGCGGTCCGAGAGGGAGGGGACTTTTTATTTGAGAACCTCCTTTTTTGCCGCGACCGTTTCATCATCCATGGCACGGTAACCGTGCCCATCATTTTGGAGGGATCTTTATGGCAACCATTGTCCCCATCCATCGAAGGTATCGTAAGAACTTCTCGAAGATTAAGGAAGTTCTCGAAATCTCGAATCTGATCGAAATCCAGAAGCGATCCTACGAACAGTTTCTGCAGTCGGATATCGATCCGGAGAAACGGGAACCAGTCGGCCTGCAGGCTGTTTTCAAGACTGTCTTTCCGATCAAGGACTTTTACGAAACCGCTTCCCTCGAATTTGTGAGCTATCGTCTGACCGAGCCGAAGTATGACGTTGAGGAATGTCTGACGAGGGGGATGACCTTTGCCGCTCCGATCAAGGTGACGGTTCGGCTTGTCGTCTGGGATGTCAATGAGGAGACCCACACTAAGAACATCAAGGCGGTCAAGGAACAGGAAGTCTATTTCGGTGAAATCCCTCTCATGACCGAAAACGGAACGTTCATTATCAATGGCACGGAACGGGTCATCGTCAGCCAGCTCCATCGCTCTCCGGGTGTCTTCTTCGATCAGGATCAGGTCAAGCCGCATAGCGGAGGAAAGATCTTTTACTACTCGCGGATTATTCCCTATCGGGGCTCCTGGATCGACCTCGAATTCGATCAAAAGGATCTTCTCCATGTGCGAATCGACCGGCGCCGGAAGATCCCGGTCACCGTTCTTCTCAGGGCTCTGAAGTATACGGGCGAGGAGCTTCTGGACTTTTTTTATCATGAGGAGACGATCCTGAGCCGCAAGGGGAAATTCCTCAAGACCATTTCGAAAGATGTGCTGGTGGGACAGAAGGCGACTTCCGATATCATCGATCCGGAATCCCACAAGGTGATCTTGAAGAAACACAAACGGATTACGGAAGGCGCCTTTAAGAAGCTGGAACTGGCAAAGATTAATACGATCTCCGTGGAACCTGAGGACCTCATCGGAAAATACCTGGCGAAGGATCTGGTGGATCAAGAAACCGGGGAGATCATCGCGGAGTGTAACAACGAGGTGACGGAAAAGCTTCTCGAGGAGATTAAGGATAGAAAAATTGAGGCCTTCGAGATCCTGTTTATCGACAATATCAATGTCAGTTCTTCGTTGAGGGATACGCTGGTTATCGACAAGATCGCATTGACGAGAGAAGAGAAAGAAAAGCTCCCTCGTCAGGAACCCGGCAAATCCGCCCGCGAAAAGGAGTCTGAGAGAGCCCTCGTGGATATCTACAAGAGGCTGAGACCGGGTGACCCTCCAACGATTGAGACCGCTATTGGGCTCTTCTACAATCTCTTCTTCAATCCGGAACGCTACGACCTTTCCAAAGTGGGAAGAATGAAGCTCAACCACAAGCTCGGCCTGAAGGGCGATCCTCCCAAAATCCTGGTCTTCACAGAGAAGTGGAAAAAGGAGGCCATGGAAGCCGGTGCAACGTATACAGGGGGCAAGGAGCTGGTCGATCGCATCTTGGGCGGGTGGCTCGATTTTGATGAGGCCATTGCCACCCCGGAGATGACGGAGGAAATCCAGAGGGCGGCACGGATCCTTCATCCCATCGGGTTGATGCCCTCTCTGAAGGACGGAATGATCACCGACGACGTTCAGGGCAAGATCCCAAAGATCCTGGAGGACGAAAAGGCCACGTTACGAAGAAGGGACATCCTCGAGGTCGTGAAATACCTGATCCGATTGAAAGACGGCCAGGGAACGGTCGACGATATCGACCACCTCGGGAATCGCCGGGTAAGAACCGTTGGTGAATTGCTCGAGAATCAATATCACATCGGACTGGTGAGGATTGAGAGGGCCATCAAAGAGCGGATGAGCCTTCAGGAGGTCGAAACGCTGATGCCCCACGACCTCATCAACTCGAAGCCCCTCTCGGCGGTCATCAAAGAGTTTTTCGGTTCCAGCCAGCTCTCCCAGTTCATGGACCAGACGAATCCTCTCTCCGAGATCACGCATAAACGCCGGCTTTCCGCCCTGGGACCGGGGGGTCTCACCCGGGAGAGGGCAGGGTTTGAGGTGAGGGACGTTCACCCTACTCATTATGGCAGGATCTGCCCCATCGAGACTCCTGAAGGACCGAATATCGGCCTTATCACTTCTCTGAGCACCTACGCCCGCGTAAATGATTACGGATTCATCGAGACCCCCTACCGGGAGGTGGTCAATGGAAAGGTGTCCAGTAACATTCGTTACCTCTTCGCCCTCGATGAGGAGGAAGAGATCGACGGGAAAAAGGCTGCCATTGCCCAGGCAAATGCTTCTCTCGATCGGGAGGGAAGGTTTACCGCTCCCCTGATCTCCGCCCGGAGAGGCGGAGAATTTGTCATGGTGAAACCTGAAGAGATCCGCTATATGGACGTTTCCCCGAAACAACTCGTGAGTGTGGCGACCTCCCTCATTCCGTTCCTTGAAAACGATGATGCCAACCGGGCCCTCATGGGGTCGAACATGCAGCGCCAGGCAGTGCCCCTTCTCAGAACCGAAGCGCCTCTCATCGGAACCGGAATGGAGGCCATCGTGGCGAGGGATTCGGGAGTGACGGTGGTTGCGAAGAGGGACGGCGTCGTGGAAGATGTGGATGCCTCGCGAATCGTCATCCGGGCGGACGAGGATGGCCGGAATGAGACCGATCCGGGCGTCGACATTTACACACTGATCAAGTACAAGCGCTCGAACCAGAACACCTGCATCAATCAGACCCCCATCGTCCAAATGGGCGAACGGGTACGCAAGGGCGAGGTGATCGCCGATGGCCCGGCAACCGACATGGGAGAATTAGCCCTGGGAAGAAATGTCCTCGTCGCCTTTATGCCGTGGGGCGGATGCAACTTTGAGGATTCGATTCTCATCAGCGAGAAATTGTTGAAAGAGGATACCTACAGCTCGATTCACATCGAAGAGCTCGAATGTGTGGCCCGGGATACGAAGCTGGGAAAAGAGGAAATCACCCGGGACATCCCGAATGTGGGCGAGGAGGCGCTGAAGGACCTCGATGAGAGTGGTATCATCCGGATCGGCGCAGAGGTGCGGCCCGGTGACATTCTGGTTGGAAAGGTGACGCCCAAGGGAGAGACACAGCTCTCTCCGGAAGAGAAGCTCCTCCGGGCCATCTTCGGCGAAAAGGCCGGGGATGTCCGGGATACTTCCCTGAAGGTTCCCCACGGGATCGAGGGGATTGTCATCGATGCGAAGGTCTTTTCGAGAAAGGGACAGGAAAAGGATGAAAGGATGAAGGCCATCGAGGAGCAGGAGAAAGCGAGGCTCCTCAAGAACCAGGCCGACGAGATCCGGATCATCCAGAACAGCACCCGGAGAAAGATCGGAAAGTATCTGACCGGGAAAAGGGTGGTTCAGCGGATCGCCGAAGAGAAGAAGAACCGGGTCTACATCGAGGCGAAGGAGCGGATCAAAGAAGAACATCTCTTCTCCATCCCCTTTGATCGCCTGAAGGAAATCAATGTCATCGAAGGGAAGAAGATCCTTCCGGACGTGCATCGGATCCTCTCCCACGGCGAACTTCAGATCAATGTGGTGAAGGGAGTTTTCGAGGATAAGATAGCGAAGCTCAAGAGAGGAGACGAACTCGCTCCCGGGGTGATCAAAACGGTGAAAGCTTATATCGCGATGAAACGGAAGCTTTCCGTGGGGGATAAGATGTCGGGCCGTCACGGAAATAAAGGGATCATCTCCAGAGTTCTCCCCGCAGAAGATATGCCCTATCTCGAAGATGGAACGCCCGTGGAAGTCGTTCTCAACCCCCTCGGCGTTCCTTCCCGGATGAACGTGGGACAGATCCTCGAAACCCATCTCGGATGGGCTGCCAAGGGATTGGGATGGAAACTCGATGAATACCTGAAGGAGCACTACAACCCCAAGCTGCTTCGAAGGAAGATCAGAGACATCTATTCGTCCAAAGAGGTGAATGAGTATCTGGATCAGGCCACCGATGAAGAGGTCCTGAAATTGGCGAAGAAACTGGGAGATGGGATTTTTGTCTCGGTCCCGGTCTTTGACGGCGCCTCCGAGGAGGAGATCAAGGATCATTTGATAAAGGCGGAACTTCCGGCCAGCGGTCAGACGTCGCTTCATGATGGCAGATCCGGAGAGCTTTTTCATCAGAAGGTGACGGTGGGGTATATGTATCTCCTCAAGCTGCACCATCTGGTGGATGATAAGATCCACGCTCGATCGATCGGACCTTACTCTCTGGTCACCCAGCAGCCTCTCGGAGGAAAAGCACAGTTCGGAGGACAGCGTCTGGGAGAGATGGAGGTCTGGGCTCTTGAGGCCTATGGCGCTGCGCACACCCTCCAGGAGTTCCTGACGGTCAAGTCCGATGATGTGGCAGGAAGGACACGGGTCTATGAAGCCATCGTTAAGGGAGAACATACGTTCGAGCCGGGACTTCCTGAATCCTTCAATGTACTCGTGAAAGAGCTGCAGAGCCTCTGTCTCGACACCGAACTGATCGAGGAGAAAAGGGAAGAAGCCTAACCCGAACCATGTACGATAAACGATGAACTGTGAACCATGAGCTGTTTTCCGTTCATTGTTTATCGTCCGTCGTTTGAAAAAGGAGGAAGGCCTTGGAAGACTATCTTTCATTCTACGAAAGAGGAAAGAGCCCCATCAGTTATAACGCGATCCGGATCTCAATCGCCTCGCCCGAGAAGATCGAGTCGTGGTCCCACGGCGAGGTGAAGAAGCCGGAGACCATCAACTACCGGACCTTCAAGCCGGAGAAGGATGGGCTATTTTGCGCCAAGATCTTCGGGCCCACGAAGGATTACGAATGTAACTGCGGAAAATACAAACGGATGAAGCACCGGGGAATCGTGTGCGAAAAATGCGGGGTCGAGGTGATTCAATCCAAGGTGCGAAGGGAGAGGATGGGCCATATCCGGCTGGCCACGCCCGTTGCCCACATCTGGTTCCTCAAGAGCATTCCGAGCAAGATCGGTATCCTTCTCGACATGACGTTAAGAGAACTGGAACGGATCCTCTATTTTGAAGCCTATCTCGTGCTCGATGGAAAGGAAACGCCTCTCAAGAAGGGAGAGATCCTCTCCGAAGACCGGTATCAGGAGGCGAAGACGAAATATGGCGATGCGTTCACGGTCTCCCAGGGTGCGGAAGCCATTCGGGTGCTTTTGAAAAATACGGATGTCCGGGATCTCTCTCAGAAGCTTCGGGCCGAGACGAAGGAGACGACCTCCGAGGCGAAGAAGAAACGTCTGGCAAAACGGCTGAAGATCATCGAATCTTTTCTCGAATCGGGAAACAAGCCGGAGTGGATGATCCTTGAGGTAATCCCGGTGATTCCTCCGGATCTTCGTCCCCTCGTTCCCCTCGATGGGGGCCGGTTTGCCACCTCCGATCTGAACGATCTCTACCGGAGGGTGATCAATCGGAACAACCGTCTTAAACGGCTTCTCGAGTTGAATGCTCCGGAGATCATTATCCGCAACGAAAAGCGGATGCTTCAGGAGGCCGTGGATGCCCTCTTCGACAACGGCAAGAGAGGAAGGACGATTCTTGGAGCGAATAAGAAGCCTCTCAAATCGTTGAGCGACATGCTCAGGGGAAAACAGGGCCGCTTCCGTCAGAACCTGCTGGGAAAACGCGTGGACTATTCGGGTCGCTCCGTGATCGTCGTCGGTTCCGAGCTGAAGCTGCACCAATGCGGGCTTCCGAAGAAGATGGCGCTGGAGCTGTTCAAGCCTTTTATTTACCACCGTCTGGAGGAGAAGGGACTGGTCACGACGATCAAGAGCGCCAAGAAGATGCTGGAGAAGGAGAGGCCCGAGGTCTGGGACGTGCTCGATGAGGTGATCCGTGAACATCCAGTCATCCTCAACCGGGCTCCAACCCTCCACCGTCTGGGGATGCAGGCCTTTGAGCCCATCCTGATCGAAGGAAAGGCCATCCAGCTTCATCCCCTGGTCTGTGCCGCTTTCAACGCGGACTTTGACGGGGACCAGATGGCTGTTCACGTTCCCCTCTCCGTCGAATCGATGGCAGAAGCAAGGATCCTGATGATGTCGACCAACAACATCCTCTCCCCTGCCAATGGGAAGCCGATCATCGTCCCCACTCAGGACATCGTCCTCGGGATCTATTACATGACCAGGGATCGGCCGTATGTGAAAGGCTCGGGGAAGGTCTTTTCCAACCCGGGGGAAGTCCGGATTGCCTACGATGCCAAAGAGGTGGATCTCCATGCGGTGATCAAGGTCCGGATGGACGGCGGGCTCGTCGAGACCACCGTGGGTAGAATTCTCCTCCGGGAAATCCTTCCTGAGGAGATTCCTTTCAGCCTGATCAACAAGGTAATGAAGAAAGGCGAACTTGCTGGTCTGATCGACTACTGTTACCGGTTCGGAGGAGATAAGAAGACGGTCATCCTGTCCGATCGACTGAAAGACCTGGGATACCGTTATGCGACTCTCGCCGGGATCTCGATCTCCATCGACGATATGCTCGTCCCCTCGAACAAGGCGACCCTCCTGAAGGATGCGGAAGAGGAGATCAAGAAGGTTCAGGAGCAGTATACCGAAGGCTTGATCACCGATGGAGAGCGATACAACAAGGTGATCGATATCTGGGCCCAGGTGACGGAGAACATCGCCGATGTGATGTTGAAGGAGTTAGGAACGGAAGATGTGGACGCTCCGGACGGGACGAGGGCCACGATCGAGAGCTTTAACCCTATCTATATGATGGCCAATTCCGGAGCTCGAGGCAGCGCCCAGCAGGTCCGGCAGCTCGCAGGGATGCGCGGGTTGATGGCAAAGCCTTCCGGAGAGATCATCGAGACGCCGATTACGGCAAACTTCCGGGAAGGCCTCACCGTGCTGCAATACTTTATTTCCACCCACGGCGCACGGAAGGGACTGGCGGATACGGCATTGAAAACCGCCAACTCCGGCTATCTGACCCGGAGGCTGGTGGATGTCGCACAGGATGTGGTGACCTCCGAGCATGACTGCAGCACACTGGATGGAATTGACGTAACCTCCCTGGTCGAAGGGGGAGAGATCATTGAATCGATGAAGGAACGAATCCTGGGCAGGGTGGCCCTGGAGGATATTCGAGAC
>Ga0031655_10002171_pt1 | contig 11398 bp, 11 predicted proteins | sample FrelakmetHBP12HB_FD_55187 | JGI IMG/M metagenome (GOLD analysis project Ga0031655, IMG submission 55187) | Freshwater lake sediment microbial communities from the University of Notre Dame, USA, for methane emissions studies -HBP12 HB | ecosystem: Environmental > Aquatic > Freshwater > Lake >... | reverse complement strand
TCGAGCGGTTCGGCGAGTAGGCATGATGGTGGACGGCGTAGCGACGCCAGTCGGAGCATTAGGCAAGCATCGCCTGTCAGCGCCAGTTTAGAAGGGAACCAGTATCACCGGCCAGAGGCGAGCCACATTTCAGGGCCTCATCGGCGAGGACGCGGTAAACGACTCTACAGCAGCTTCTATGTTGATTTATTCTTGGCACGTAGTCCGGATGCATCGAGGTTATCCTTATCGGGAGTGGCAGAGTCGCCCTCGGAACGGCCGCAGCTAAGACGGCGATGAGCCCAGGTTCGGTTCTTTTTGGGGAGACGCGAGCCCAAACAATGCAGAAGGTGCGCCGGCGCCAGGCAGATGAGTTTCGGAATATGCGGAAAAATAACATTCCGGCCATGATGGAGCTTTTTGTCCTGGTTTTCACAGTCGCTCTCTCGGTCGCTGCGCCAGCACAGCAACTGCAGACATCCTGTGACACAACGCGCGAGCACACTTTGTATTCCCGGCATGCTTCGGTGTTTTCTGAGACGCTCAAATCGCCAGATGGTCAGAAGTTGCTGACGATGGAGCGCCTGCCAGAAACGGGAGACAATGAAGGTTCGATTCGCTATACCGTAGTCGTCGGCGACCGGCGGTTCTCGGCGGAGTTGCCGGGCTTCGGCGCGGAAGTCAGCTGGTCCCCGGACTCTTCGGCGTTCGCAGTTACGGAAACGGAAGGTGGCGGCGGCATTGGCTATGGGGCACACGTATTCCACATTGGCAAGTACGGCCTGCAAGAGATAAATTTGTCCCCGTTGGTCGCCAAGGCATTTGGCTCGCCAGTGGAATGCGAAGTGCCCGTAGCTCCCAACGTCGGATTCATAAGCTGGCTCGATTCCCACCGTGTCCTCGTAGCCGCGGAGATTGTGCCTGTCAGCATCTGCCCATGCAGCGGCATGTTCGCCGCATACGAGATTCGCTTGCCCGACGCAGTCATAATCCGCAGGTATTCGCAGACCGAAGCCAAGCAAAAGTACTGGAGTCTCTTGGGGTGCGAGCTGCGCGATGCCGACGATAGATGCGCAGGTAGATTGCAGGGAACTCACCAGCCAAGGTGAATGCAGAGTTGCCCCCCAACTTGAACAATCGACTTATGTGAAGGAGTAATAAGCATGAGTAAAGAACCTTCAGCAGCCGGGAAGATGATCGGTGACTTCGCGCCCAAGCTGGTTGAACTGACTGACCGCGTGCTTTTTGGAGATATTTGGGAACGCCCAGAGCTTTCAAAGCGTGACCGTAGTCTCGTGACCGTCGCGGCGCTGATTGCTTTGAATCGCCCGGAACAGTTGCGGTTTCACCTCAATAAGGCGCTGGAAAATGGGCTCAAGAAGGAGGAATTGATCGAGGTCATCACGCACCTGGCGTTTTACGCGGGCTGGCCCAACGCCATGAACGCTATCATGATTGCAAAGGAGGTATTCTCGAAGGCTTGAAAATCAACGGCAAAAAGGTACTGCGCCTTCAAGAGGCGCGGCGTCTCAGGTTGTCCACGATGATGGACGCGGGTACTGCGAGTCAGCACGTGGGCTATCTCAGCGCTTCCCAGTTCAGCAGAGAATACAGCCGCTTCTTCGGGAATGCGCCGACCAAGGACATCGCCGGATTGCGTCAAGAAACTCGACTCTGAATTTGAACCGTATCCTTGCCTTGCGCAAAGGCGGCATCAGACGAGGCGACGGCATGACAGCGCTCGTCGGATGGGAGAACTTCTTCGTAATCGTCGGGTCGGCCGCTGGTGCCACCTATTTGCGAAACCTGGCAGCAGTGCTTCGTGCCTGGTAGCGCCGCCCTTTAGAGCCTGCCCTGAGCCCTTCGCTTGTCATCCTGACCCTGAGCGGAGCGAAGGGGAAGGATCCCAGTATTTCCGCTCAGGGTAAACTGCGCGAAGGGGCGGCATGCCGGACTCCCGGTTCTATCAGGACAGGTTCCACCCGGCCCTACTGGCCGGGCGCCCGCCAAAGGTCCCCCGGCGCGCCAAAGGGGAGCTGCTCGTAGTCGAGGACGGCTCCGCTGATCAGTTCGTTGGTGGCGAAGAACCACACTGCGTTGGCAATATCTTCGGGAAGGAGCATGCGCCCGTACGGCCGCGACTTCACAGCCTCTTCGAGCCAATTTCCGCCCTGACCCTCCACCACGGACTGGGTGTAATGCTCGCCCTCGGTGAGCACCCAGCCCGGATTAATGAGGTTCACGCGAATCCGGTATTGCGAGAGGTAGTTGGAGAGGTTGAGGGAAAAAGTCATCAGCCCGCCTTTGGAAGCGGAATAGGGCAGAAGGTTGCGCAAGCCGATGTGGGCGTTCACCGAGCCGATGTTGACGATGCATCCGCTGCGGCGCTCTTTCATGTGCTTCAGAGCTTCCTGGCAGAGGATGAAGTGGGCGCGGAGGTTGACGGCGAAGATTTCGTCCCAAAGCGCCACGGTCGTGCTTTCAATGGTGCCGCGATGCACCACTCCGGCGTTGTTGACCAGGATATCGAGCCTCCCGAAATGCTCGAGGGCCCGGCGAATCACTTCCCGGCAGTGGGCTTCCTGCTTCAAATCCCCGAGCACCAGCAATCCCTCGCTGCCGGCGGCCCGAAGACTCGCCAGAGTTTTTTCTCCGCCGGCTTTCTGCGTCTCCAGCCCGTGGACCACCAGGCGGGCTCCCTGCTCACCTAGCTTGCGGGCGATGCCGGCGCCGATGCCCTGCGTGGAGCCGGTCACGACGGCGACTTGTCCGGCAAGAGAGAGCGTGCTGTCGGGTTGATCCATGTCCGTCACTCCTGGTGTGGATTGCGATCACAGCCTCTCGACCCGAGGCTGCAGCCTCACGTCTCGACCACATAAGTCGTGTACGTTTCGTCCTGGACTGTGTAGAAGGGCACGAAACGGATCTTCTCCACTCGGGTTCGCGCCTCAAATGTCTGGGCCCCTGCCCGTCCCCCGGCGGACGGCAAGCCCCCGCGCGCGGTGAGCGAATCCTTTGGGATTTCAAGCGTCGGCTCGAGCGCCACCAGCAAGAGCGGGCCGCGCATCATGGCAACCGTGTTGGCGTGCTGAACGTCTATACGCTCCGCCCGGAAGGCAAAAGGAAACCGAAGCTGAACCGTGTCGTGGTTTTCCCAGCGACGGCGCAGAACCGCGAACGTTCCCGGCTGGGCGGGGACGGAGACGGCCTTGCCGTTCACGGCAATTTCCGCCGGAGACTTCAGCCAGCCCGGAATGCGCACGTAGAGCGCGAATTCCGCGGCTGCGGGAACTTCCAACCGCAGTTCCGTCTCTTCCGATTCCGGATACGAAGTGGTTTGCAGCCACTTACACGGCATGCCGCCCACCTGCCAGCGCAACTCGGAAGGCACAAACAAGTTCACCACAATCCCGTCTTCACTTTGAAAGTAGGAGCTGATGACGTAATCCGCCACGGCTTGGGGAAGCGTGCCCGCGCAGCACGGCCACTTGTCCGGGTGAAAGTCTTTCCGAGTCGCGGGATGATAATCGGAGTAGTAGAAGAAGTAGTCGTCGCCTTTGGGGTCTTTGGCGCCCAGGACGGTGTTATAGAGGACGCGCTCCAGGCCGTCCCCGTAGCGCGCTTCGCCGGTGAAGCGTAACAGGTAACGCGCCAGCTTCATGTGCGCGTAAGCGCCGCAAGGGGTTTCGAAGTGGGCGTGAGTCGACTTGAGGCTGTCTCCGAGTTTGCCCTGGTGGGGCTCGACAAAGGTCTCGTTGGGGCCCCACCCGCCCGAGGCGAATTCCTGCGTGGTCTCCAGCATGTCCCAGGCATTGCGAATGGTTTGGAGGTATTTTACTTCGCCCAACACCTGGTAGGCGCGCGCTGCCGAGCTCAGAGCGTTGACGTGACTGTACGCGTGCCTGCCGACCATCGCGTTCACGCCTCGCGACAGAGGATCAAAGTAACTCTCGTCGAACAGATACTTCTTTGCCAGGTCCAGGTACTCGCTCGTCCCGGTCGTCTCGAAGGCGTAAAAGAGATTCTCAGGAAGGGTGTAGGACTCGTCGTAGCGGGCTTGGGCGCGGGAGTGGTCCTGCTCGATGGCCTTGTCGGGAAGATAGTGCGCCGAGCCCTGAATCATTCGCGGCAGAATCTCCCGCGCCGAGGCCACTCTCGCGAAACGGTACGCGTCGAGCAGGCCGATGAGATTCTTATCGAGAAGGTAGGCCGGAAAATCGGTTGCCGCTTTCTGATTCATGTACGCGAAATCCCCCGGCCCGAAGGTTGCGGCGAAACCCTCCACCAGGCGTTGGACTTTGGCCTGCGTGGCCGCGTCTCCGGTGCCTTCCGTAAACCTTGCCAGCCCGGAAATGAATTGGCCAAGACAATGACCCGGAGCGAAGCCCTGCGGGTCGTACCAACCACCCATGTCCTCGCCGGGGGCATTCAGGCCGGCGCGCCGGCGGAAGGCTTTGAGCAGCCGGTCGTCGTCAAGCCCGCGGTAATAGGCGTGAATCCTGTCGAATTGCGCTTTCAGGGGCCCGCCGGTCAATTTGATGTCGGAGTATCGGAAGAGGGAGAACTTCTCTCGGGGCGCGACCGTCGTGGGCCTTCCGGCTGCGTAGGAGCAGTTCGCCGCGAGGTGTCGGGCGACCGGCCGGGCAGCCGCAGCGGTCACTAGTCCTTTCAGAAACTTTCTTCTCGAAAGCGCGGACGGCGTCAACATACTCAGCTCTCCAGTTTCCAATTTCCAGTTTCTAATTTCCAGTTTCCAGTTTCTGCTCTCCGAGTTTGGCGATGATTTCGCGCAACAGTCCTTCCAGGTCGTGGGCCGGCGACTTGAACGCGTCCGCATCCACGGTCAGCGGCGCGCCGAGCACCAGATGATGCACGCCGTATCGGGGCAGTTGCATGACCTGCGGAACCGAAAGCCCGCCGACCGCTTGCACGGGGATGCGGACCGCGCGGACGACGGCAGAGAGTTCGTCGAGAGGACCGGGCGGCACTCCCCCGTGCTCATGAATCACCGCGGGGTCGCGGCGCTCGTCGTAGCCCACGTGGTGCACGATGTAATCCACCCCAAGGTCTTCCATCCAGCGCGCCGCGGCGGGTTTATCCTCGCAGGCAAGATCGTCGCCCATCACTTTAACGCCGTAATCCTTTCCGGCTTTCACCACCATCTTGATCGTTGCGGGGTGGGCGCGCCCCATCACCACAACGAGGGTCGCCCCGGCCTTGGCCATCATCTCCGCTTCCAGGTATCCGCCGTCCATGGTCTTGAGATCGGCGACGATGGGGTGGTGGGGGAACTCGCGGCGCAGCCCCTGAACGGCTCTCAGCCCTTCGGCGAGAATCAACGGCGTGCCTGCTTCCAGCCAGTCCACCCCCGCGCGCACAGCCTTTCGCGCATGGTCGAGCGCCTCTTCGAGGCTTGTCAGGTCGAGCGAGATTTGGACGATGGGACGACTTAGCTGCGTGAAGGAGTGATCGAGCGTTTGAGCCATCGCACACCCCGCGCCGTTCCGAATGTGCCGCCAAAGGGAGGATAGCTTACCCCGGTCGGTAGACGGACTCAACCCATAAAACCAGTTGCCCGTGGCGGCTCGCCAGTTATGAAGGGGAGTGAACGAAGGGGATGTTATGTGGGCTGGCAGTTTGCTTCGACGGATGAGGCGTTTGATTCTATGCTTGACCGCTCAAGGATAGGAGTGGTTATTTTCGCTCTTCTTCTTTGTTGGCCACCTCTGACGACTGGTGGAAACTCCGACCGATAGTATCGACGGGAGGCAGTGTGTACTCCTGCCTGACCACGAGCCCTGCTTTCTTCATGGCTTGATAGAAGTCTCGGAGGTTTTGGAAATTCGGGTTCTTTTCCCGCCCTTCTTCCTCGGCGAAAACTTGTTTGACTTTATCTTCTATTGTCATCGTCGTCCTCCCGCTAAAAATACTTTCGGCTATGCATGAAGACCTTATAATTGAAACGGCCGATATATTCCGTGATTAGGTCATTGTAAGAGCGGACCAAGGGCTGCAGATTCCTCTCAGCGGAAAAATCCTCGATTTTGAGTCTGAGCAATGACCTCAGCGTGCTTATACCGATCATCCTACCGTGCGAGTGCCAATACTTATTGTCTCCAAGAAGCTTGGCAACCTCTTCGGCTCGTTCCTTTTTTTCTTCTGCTGTCACGGCCTGTCCAATCTTGGCCGGATTCGTTCCGTGCGTGTTCCAGTCACCCCACTTGTATTCTACCAGCCATTTCTTCAAAAGGGTTACTGTCAGATTTCTGGCTTGTTCATAGCGACTCAGCATAGCTAGGTCTTGGCTCTGGAGAATCAAAAACTCGGCGTTGGTGAGAGTTCCAGCCGCTGCCTTCGCTAGCATCTCTTCTACCTTATCCAGGTAACCTAGCGCGGGCACCCACTGCGTCCCATTCCAGACCTGCGGGTCAATAGGGCCAAGCGAAGAAGAGTAATCCATGTAGATGCGGTTTCCGGACATGCAGAAGATAGTCCCAGCGGACATCGCAAAATCGGGGACAATAAACGTGACATCCTTGTAGTGAAATCGCATGATGTCGACAAGCTTTTCGGCAGTCTCAGCTGCCCCCCCTCCAGTGTTAAGGATTATTACTAGCCTGTCTTTCTTCTTGACGTCCCTGCGGAGGTCCTCGACCATGTCCCTGAATGGCCTTATGAGGCCAGCATGAATCTCGCCATAAAAGAAAACTACATCTGCGTCGAAATGCTTCTCCAGTTTCTTAAGCTTTTCGTTCAGAAGGTTCTTTATCGTTGCGTCAAAAATCATAATCATGCACTCGGCTTGTTCCACCTCGCCTGAGCGGCCTGTCGGGCTATCTGCTTCCTCCGTCTCGGTGAGAGCTTTTCCGCCCGTGCTCTCCCGCCCTTTATACCTCCAAGCCTTCCGAGTTCGACAGCTGCGAGGTTCTTGAGGGTGGCTTCTCCGGCTCCGGGCTGCACTACAGTAGTTGCGAGTTGGTCCAATTCTTGATTCTTGCTTGAGCGCTCTGGCATGGCTATAGAGTACCACAGAGAACGGCAAATGCATTTCAAATTGTGTGAGCGGCGTAAACCTGACATCGGGACATTCACAGCCGTCTTGCAGTCATTGAATGCTGTCGACACGACAACGTTCCTTACCCAGTCAGCCTCGAACCTCTGCTGGCAGGCCAGGGCTCAGCTCGCGCTCGGGCTGCTGTCACTCCAGCAAGCGCCTTTGCGGCGGCTCAAACGCGGGTTACGGCATCGCCTCCAAGCGCAGGGTACGGTCCATGCCGTCCGCTGGCCGGCGGGGGCGGGCCGGGGGTCTTGGCGGCACGGTACCAATTTCAGCTAGGGGACATTCTGTCTGGGTGACTAAGCCGTCAAGTTGTTTGTTTTGTGCGAACTCACGGCTTTGGGGAATTAACATTTGGCCACATCTGATGTTTGTTTTCAATCACATAAGGGCTTAGGTCATCTTGTCTACTCCCTCTTGCAACGCGATCGGTCGCGCGGATGTCGGTACCGTCGCAGAGGAGTGTGGGGAGAAAGTCCCCCCACGAGACGCAGGGGCTGGCTGAACGGCTTGGGGGGCGGCCACGACGCTTAGAATCGCCCCGAATTCGCCCCGAGAATGCCACTTTGGCGCCCATAGAAGCCACTAAGGTAGTTTGTTTCAAGCAATTAGTGGGTTCTTTCGTCATTCTTGCGCCCCCCCGCGAAATACCCTCTCCGCCCAGCACCCGGCCGGGCTCTTTACCAATACAGCTCGAGCCTGCCTGGCGACCGCAAATAGTGCGTGGCCAGGTAGGTAGTCTTACCGTGGACCCTCACCGCCTCTGCCTCACCGTGTTTCACGAGCCTCTTCAAGGTAGTGTGGATCGAGGCCAAAACGTTTTGGTACTGCTCGACTGGAAAGCCGATAGCAGCGAGGTCGCCGCGGATCTGCACAGGGGTCCTGGGTGTGCGGGAACCTTGCAAAGCGAACCTGCAAGCGTCCCCGAGCTTCAACGCCGTTCGACGTTTAGGGCCTTCTTCATTCACAAGACCTTCAAGAGAAGCAATCGTCTTGGAGAGTTTCACCAGCCGCTCGTCAATTGCCTTTCTTTTGGCAAGCAGCCTGGCAAACTCTTCCCGCGCGGCCTTTAGGCTTCCCCTATACCCGCGTTTCCCCATGAGCTATTTATACAATATGTCTAAGAAAATGTCAATAGAAAAATGCAAGATTTCTTAAGGTTCGCAAGCCCTGCGGGGTCAAGGAATTGCGGACGCCAGGGGCAGACTTTGCACAAGCCACGGCAGTGATGGAAGAGCCGCGACGCCGGACAGCGAGGGTCGCGCTACTTTATCTTGTCACTGGGTAGGTGCGGAAGTGCTTGTTGCCGGTCGATGATGGGTTGTGTAGGATGGACTCAGGAGGACTCATTGAAGAAAACCAAAAAGCTTTGGCTCGTTGCCCTGGGGCTCGCAGGAGCAGTCCTGTGGGCGGGGTTCAGCGCTTCGACAGCAAGAGCGCAGAAGTCGACGCCGCAAGGGCAGAAGCCGGCAGCTTCAGCCCCCGCTCAGGGGAAGATTTGGGTGTCCCAGAGTACCCACCGAGAATACCACGTGAAATTGGATAATGACCTGTTCAGCTCGGAATGGGTCAACATTCCCCCCGCCACCGCGAAACTGGGAGTCTATATCCGATCGGAGTGCCATCGGAGCGGGACCCGATGGATTGGCTTTACCCGGGCTCTCCTGCCCTGCGCCAAATCCGGCGAGGCCCCCGGCAAGATCACGCATACCTGCCCGATGACGCTGCGCTTCGAAGTCGATGAAATTACCCCCGACCGCATTTCCGGGCGCGGAGAAAGCCTGAAGAATTTCAACTGCGAGACGTGCGAGGTCCGGGAGACGGGGTGGGCCAGGTGGGTGTGGGTGCCGAAGAAATAGGGGACGGGAGGAATGGTGAATAGTGAATTGTGAATTCTGAATTATGAGTTATGAATGATAAGTAGTGTTGCAGGAAGTCTAAAGCTTGGTTTTTCGATGTTGAATGCTGACAGCGGGCAACCGACCACAAAGAACCAGCAGCGTGCTAATTCCTAAACCCATGACTTCAGTTTCTTGATTTCCTCAATGAGGGGCGGGACCACCTCGAAGAGGTCGCCGACGATGCCGTAGGTTGCGACTTCGAAGATAGGCGCTTCCTTATCTTTATTGATGGCCACCACGGTGCGTGACCCCTTCATACCCACCATATGCTGGATGGCTCCGGAAATACCCAGCGCAACATAGAGGCGGGGCGCCACCGTCTGGCCGGAGCTTCCGATCTGACGGTCCATGGGCAACCAGCCGCCATCGCAGATGGGTCTTGAGGCGCCCAGTTCGGCTCCCAGTGCGTCTGCGAGGCGTTGGGCAAGGTCGAGGTTTTCTTGCTTCTTGATGCCGCGGCCGACGGCCACAATGACCTCCGCCTGGGAAAGGTCCACGGCCTGCTTTGCCTCGCGAAACCGTTCGCCCGGTTTGGCGCGGAGGGAATCGGCGGAAAGCGCCACCGCTACCTGGGTGATTTTTGCAGGAGAGGTGCCGCGCCGGGCAGAGTCTTCACGGAAAGCTGCAGCCTGAAAGCTGATGAAGTAAGGGGGGTCGCCGGCAAACTCCACGTCGGCGGCAAATTTTCCCTGGAACACCTGCCGGACGAAAACCCATCGCCCGCCTTCGGCCCGATAGCCCAGGCAGTCGCTCACCAAGCCGCGGTCCAGCGATGCAGCCAGCTTGGGCGCGAAGTCTCTCACCCGGTAGGTGTGACTGAAGACGATGAAACGAGGTTTTGGATTTTGTTGCTGGATGACCTCGCGCAGCGCCTGCGTCTCCCCATCAGCCGTGTAGTCGGCGAGCTGGGGGGAATCGACGCTTAAGACCTCCTGCACGTCAAACGAAGCGAGCTCGGAAGCCAAGGCGGAGACATTGGACCCCAGAACCACCACTGCGACGGAGCCTCCCAGGTCTTGCGCGAGCCGCTGCCCGGCCGCCAATGCTTCCCAGGCCGGCCGGATCAGTTTCCCGCCTTGATGCTCCGCGAAAACCAGAACGGAATCGGGCATAAGAGCAGTCTACAGTCAACAGTCGACAGTCCACAGCCCAAAGCCAATAAATGTCGGCGGCCCCATCTCACTCTTAGACGGGCGCACTGGACAGCCGGCTTGGCGCGGCAGTTACCGCCCGTGAAGGGTCAAGCCTGCAGCCGGGCTCCCCGCTATGAGCACGGGCGCCGCGTCGTTCATAATTCAGAATTCACAATTGCTGCTACTCGCCTTCGGCGGTGGTGGCGGCAAAACCTTTTGGACCGCCTTCACTTTTTCCGGGCGCCTCTTCCTTTTCAGCCTTCCTCGACTTTTCTGCCGCTGGGGCGGGAAAGGAGCCCAGGATTTCGCAGACCAGTTCCAGCGGGATGGTCTTATAGAACTTGCCCGCCTCGAACTTCTTGATCTGCTCGCGCCAGGCCACGTTGGTTCGCGCCGCTTCCAAGGCCGCGCGGTCCTTCCAAAATACCAACCAAAGGTATTCCGGCTTGCGGGCCTCGAAGACCTTGATAAAGTGCGCGTCCACGCAACCGTCAAGCTTCTTCAGGGCAACCAGCGTTACTTGCCGGCCGAACTTCTCGTAATCTTCCGCCCGCTTCTTACGGGCGCGCATTCTCCAGATATGTACGAACATAGCTTGCCTCCTCCAACCGCTAAATCACTCGTGCCTCGTTTTTCAGTTTGTCAGCCAGCCGGGCTGCGATCTCCTTGGGCGAACCTTGCAAGTATTCGGTTTGAGCCGACTTCGCCGGAACATAAACCTTGGTGATGCGCTGATGCGGGGCGAGGTCCTCGCGGGTCAAGCCCAGGTCCGCGAGCGTGAGTTTCTGGATGGGCTTGTTTTTGGCCGCCATGATCCCTTTCAGGGTGGCGTACCGAGGTTTATTAATGCCCGATTGGATAGCAAGTAGCGCGGGCATACGCAAATCGATCCACTGGAACCAGCCGCCTTCCAGTTCCCGCTTCACCCGGAGCGCATTTCCTTCCGCCTGGATTTCCATGATGATGGTGGAATGAGGTAACCCGAGTAACTCCGCCACCAGCACGCCGGTCTGGGCGAATCCGAAGTCGTCGGACTGCAAACCGGTCAAGACGAGATCCGGGCTCTCTTTCTGAAGGGCGCGGGCCAAAACCCGAGCCAGGGCAAACGGATCGAGGCCTTCAATGGCGGGGTCGTCCAGATGCAGGGCACGGTCGGCGCCCTTCGCCAACGCCTCCTTGATGGCCTGCTGGGCTCGCGCGGGGCCAAGGCAACACAGCAGGACTTCACCCCCGTGCTTCTCTTTCAGGCGCAGGCCTTCTTCCAGCGCATAGATGTCCGGCTCATTGATCTCGAAGCTGAGATCGGTTTCCTGAATCCACGTTCCGGC
>Ga0031655_10002169_pt1 | contig 11402 bp, 15 predicted proteins | sample FrelakmetHBP12HB_FD_55187 | JGI IMG/M metagenome (GOLD analysis project Ga0031655, IMG submission 55187) | Freshwater lake sediment microbial communities from the University of Notre Dame, USA, for methane emissions studies -HBP12 HB | ecosystem: Environmental > Aquatic > Freshwater > Lake >... | reverse complement strand
GTGAACCAGAGAGTAATACCTGCTGCATCAGCGGGCAATTCCTTCTGGTATGACAAAGCCGGCACCGCCATCCTTAAGCTGGTCGTGGCCTGCAACCATGTCTGTCACCGGACGGCCACTAAAAGATATCCGGAGCCGGATTCTTAATCACTGCTGCATCGTTATTTTCTGCTGTTTTGCCATTCCTGACCTGTATGCCGTGATGGTGGTTAAGACGCATCAAAGCGTCTCCTGGTGCACCCACTCAAGGTAGGGAGGATAACCATCAATGACCGGAAGTACAATAACCTCCGGCACTTCGGAGGGATGCTGGCTCTTTATTGCCGCGATTACCTNTTCTGCGTTTTCCCGTGTGGTCTTTGCTATGAGCAGGTGCTCCTGTTCATCACAAAACTCTCCTTTCCAACGGTAGTACGAACGCACCGGCACCACATTGACACAGGCGACAATCCGCTGGTCAATAAGCATCTTTGCCAGAGATTCGGATTTGTCCGGAGGTGCAGTAGAGAAGACCACAATAATCTCGTCCGGCTGGCTCATACACTCTCACCCTGCACGCCGGTTAAAATTACGGACAATCCTAAGAACCGTTTTCTTCCGATTATTTCTTCCCCCTTCTCCATAGGGGTCATTTTTAGTTCCTGATTAATAAGCATAATCATTCACCGGGATCACTGTCAGAACGGGTGTCAGCGGGAGCGTTAATTACAATAAATCCAGACACCTACAGGTACTACCTATGTACGCATCACGCATGAGCCATCTCCCCCCGTATCTTTTTGCCCGGATCGACGAGATGAAAGCAGAACAACAAAGAAAAGGTGTTGATATCATCGATCTCGGGGTGGAGACCCGGATCTTCCTACCCCGGATCATATTGTGGCATCTCTCTGTGAGGCGGCTAAGAACCCGGAGAACCATCACTACCCTTCCTATGCAGGTATGCCTGCATACCGGAGCGCAGTTGCTGACTGGTACAGGCAGCGGTTCGGTGTTAAGCTCGATGCGGGCAGAGAAGTGCTCGCCCTCATGGGCTCCAAGGACGGTATCACCCATATCGGGGAAGCGTTTGTCAACCCCGGGGACTACGTGCTCGCCCCGAGCCCCGGGTATCCCGGCTACTATACCGGTACCCTGTTCTCCGAGGGAAAAGTGCACGAAATGCCCCTCCTGCACGAGAATAATTTCCTCCCGGTGCTGGATAATATACCAAAGAAAGTTGCAAAATCGGCAAAACTCATGTTTATCAATTACCCGAACAACCCGACTGCTGCAATTGCTCCCCGGGAATTTTACCGGGAGGTCGCGGACTTTGCCGCTGACAACACTATTATCGTGGTTTCGGATAACCCATACTCCGAAGTGGCCTTTGACGGGTACCGCGCACCGTCATTCCTTGAGACAAAAGGAGCCATCGAGGTCGGTGTCGAGATGCACTCGCTTTCAAAGACCTACAACATGACCGGCTGGCGGGTCGGTATGGCAGTGGGCAATGCAGATGTCATCGCCGGTCTCGGGCGGGTCAAAACCAATGTGGACTCCGGCGTCTTCAATGCAGTACAGCTGGCTGCAGTCACCGCACTCCGCGGACCACAGGATTGTGTGAAAGAGGCATGCATGATCTACCAGGAACGTCGGGACGTCCTCATTTCCGGGTTGCAGGATCTGGGCTTTGATGTGCCCTCACCCAAAGCAACCTTCTATGTCTGGCTCCCGGTACAGGGTTGTATGGCATTTTCTGCAAAACTGCTGAACGAAGCCGGTATCGTGGCAACCCCGGGCATCGGTTTTGGCTCAGGCGGCGAAGGGTATGTGAGGTTTGCCCTTACCCGGCCCGTTGCACGGATAAATGAGGCACTGGAAAGGATGCGGAGGCTTGACCTGTGAAACTCCCCCACCACCTTACGATAAAAAACGGTCACCTGCATATCAATGAACAGGACTGTGTCGCTCTCGCACAACAGTATGGAACGCCTCTTTATGTGACAAGCGAAGACAGGATTGTTGAGCAGTACCAGAACTACAAAAGGGCCCTTCTTGCCAGGTACCCGAAGGTACAGGTACTCTTTGCGGCAAAAGCAAATGGCAATCTTGCCATAATACGGGCACTCGCCAAGGTCGGTGCAGGGGCGGATGTCTTCTCTTCAGGAGAACTCCATCTCGCACTTGATGCCGGCATGGCACCGGAAAAACTACTCTTCAATGGCAGTTCCAAAACACCCCAGGATCTGAAACTTTCCGTTGAGAAGGGGGTGAAGGTGTCGGTAGATTCGCTTGAAGAACTTCACCAGCTCGATGCTGCCGCAAAAGCAGCAGGAAAAATTGTAAAGATTGCATTCCGGGTGAACCCGGCCCTTGAAGTGCCTACGCACCCGAAGATCGCAACCGGGCTGGCAACAAGCAAGTTTGGCATTCCCCATGAAGAGATCCCTGATGCATACCGTCAGGCCATGTTATGCAAAAATATCCAACCGGTCGGAATTCACTGCCATATCGGTTCGCAGATTCTTGATATCGACCCGTTTGTTAAGGCTGCAGAAGTGATGGTACGGATCGCACAGGCACTCACCGAAATGGGCGTGAAGCTTGAGTTCGTCGATCTCGGAGGAGGACTGGGGATCCCCTACCACCACGAAACCGATCCTGCCCCCACACCGGAAGACTACGCAGGAAAGGTCCTCCCTGTTTTCCGGGCCGGGGTTGAAGCATGCGGAATTACTCCTGAGCTCTGGATTGAACCCGGGCGCTCACTCGTTGCTGATTCGACAGTTCTCTTAACCCGGGTAAACTCGACAAAGTCAGCGCATAAAAAATTTGCCAATGTGGATGCCGGCTTCAACCTGCTCATCCGTCCGGTAATGTATGACGCCTACCATGAAGTCATTGTTGCAAATAAAGCAGATGCCCCGCTCACTACAGAATATACCGTAACCGGCCCCATCTGCGAAACCGGAGACATCCTTGCAAAGGACCGGAGACTTCCGCAGATTGCTGCCGGTGACATCCTTGCAGTCCTTGATGCCGGAGCATATGGGTTTGCAATGTCCTCGCAGTACAATTGTCGTCCCCGCTGTCCGGAAGTCCTGATAAAGGGGTCTCAGGTATCGCTGATGCGGAAGGGTGAAACTCTCGGGGATATCACCGCTCTTATGCAGCGCCCGCCCTGGCAACGGTGAGGAGGCGCTAAAGCCTGTGTTGTTCCACTACGCGCTGGTTGACGACCTCATTTCAAAAGAGGAATTCGAACGACGCGTAGAAACGAAGATCGAAGAATGCGGGGATCTTGTTGATGAGCCGACTGCTGCCATGCTCGTAATCGGTGAACTTGGCCGCCAGCACGTGAAGATACGGGATCTGGGCGGAAAATCCAGCCTCTTTTCTTTTTTCGGGAAAGTTATCGATAAGACAGAGCCAAAGGAATTTGACCGGAAAGACGGGGAGAAAGGCTGGGTCGCCACCCTGCTCCTGGCAGACGAGACCGGAACCACACGGGTTGTGCTGTGGGATGAGAAAGCAGGGGCTGCAGCGGATATTGCCGCCGGGGATGTACTGGAGGTCATCGGGCGCCACCCGGGTAAGAGCATATCAGAGATCTACGCACTTGCCCTGCGCAAAGCTAGCTGTGAGATCACCTGTTCCCTTCCCGCGAACGGCGTAGCTGGAGAGAGCCTGTCAGCAGAACCGGTGGATCTTGATGCGATACTGATTGCACGCGAAGAGCCCCGGACCTTCAGTCGCAGGGACGGTACGACCGGTGAAATGATGGAAATTGTTATCGGGGATGCCCGTGGCACTTCCCGGGGGGTAGTATGGGTGCCGGACCTGTTTGCAGATATCCTCCCGGGTACTTCTGTCCATATCAGCGGTGCAAAACCAGATAAACGCAGTACAGGGAGAGCATACAGCCTCGATGAGAAGAGCTCAGTTACAGTCACCGATCAGGTGATCACCGTGCCGTTCAACTCCTTATGTTCCGTTGGTGAAGAAGGGATCTATTCAATAAAGGGTGAGGTGAGCGAGGTAAAAGAACCACGATCGTTCACGAGCCGGAACGGCTCTGGATCCTGGGTGAGAAATATTGTGGTAAGTGATGGGAAAGATGAGCTGAAAGTTGTACTTTGGGGCGAAAAAGCACTTATCCCTGTCAATCCCGGTGACCAGATCGAGGTCTACCATGCGACAGCAAAACCCGGCCGTTTTGGGGGAATTGAGCTGGGTGCCGGAAGAGGGAGTTCATTTTGTGTTCCCCAGGGAGAGTCAAAACCCATCGTTTTTGAAGGAACGATTATTGCCGGACCGGGGTGCACCTTTATTGATAATGGCACCGAACGATATCTTATAGACGGGGAATTCCTGCATGGGGCTGAGATGCAGGTGACCGGCATCCTTTCAGGCAGCCGGATTATACCAGATCACGTTCAGCCGGTTGAACTCAAACCGGAAACCCTGCTGCTGGAGATCCAGGGGTTTATGAAAGAGCTTTAATACACAAGTCACACTTTCACCCCGCGCAGTCCGAGAGCATATAAGTCCAAGTTTAACATCTTGATGTGCCATAGGAGATGTGCAAGAGATGGCCCAAGGACCTTTAGAGATCGAAGATTTACCGGGCGTAGGCCCGAGCACCGCAGATAAACTCCGAGAAGCGGGGTACCTCTCTGTGGAGAGTATTGCAACCGCATCACCGGCAGAACTTTCCGAAATTTCGGAGATCTCCGAGTCAACGGCAAAAAAGATCATTAAAGCTGCACGCGAAGCGGCGGATATTGGCGGGTTTAAGACAGGGAAAGACATCTTCGAACAGCGAAAGGATGTCAGGAAACTGTCATTCCGCGTTCCCGAACTTGATGCCCTGCTGGGAGGNGGTCTGGAGACCCAGGCCATCACCGAGATGTATGGTGAGTTCGGTTCCGGTAAGAGCCAGATCGTCCACCAGATGGCGGTTAACGTGCAGCTTCCCGAAGATCAGGGGGGACTCAACGGCAGTGCCATCTATATCGACACCGAGAATACCTTCCGTCCTGAGCGAATTGAGCAGATGGTGCATGGACTCGGAATAGATAATGCGGACCCGCAGGAATTCCTGAACAACATCCATATCGCACGGGCACATACGTCAGATCATCAGATGCTTCTTGTGGATAATTCACGGGATCTTGCTGCGGAACTGAAAGACAGCGAGCGCCCGGTCAAGCTCTTTATCATTGATTCCCTCACCGCCCACTTCAGGGCTGAATACGCCGGGCGGGGAACACTTGCAGCACGCCAGCAGAAACTGAACCGTCACATGCACGAGCTCTTCAAACTCATTGATGAGCATAATGCCGTTGCGCTGGTGACAAACCAGGTAATGTCCAACCCGGCAGTCTTTTTCGGTGATCCGACAAAACCCATCGGTGGCAACATTGTCGGGCACACGGCGACCTTCCGGCTCTACCTGCGCAAGAGTAAAGGCGGTAAACGTATTGCACGCCTCGTTGACAGTCCCAATCTTCCCGAAGGTGAAGCACCGTTCATGGTAGAAGAAGCAGGTCTCAAATCGTGCTGAAAGCACTCCTTACTGATATTGACGGGACGATCACCGATCCATCCCGCAGATTAAACACCGGTGCGATCGAAATGATGAGATCACTCGTCGATCAGGGAGTGGAAGTAGTCCTTGCAAGCGGGAATACTGCCTGTTTCATGGACGCCCTTTGCAGGACGATAGGAACAAAAGGGACATTCATTGCTGAGAATGGGGGAGTGTTCAGGGTTGGATTTCCCGGTACCCTCCACATCAAAGGAGATCAGAATATATGCAAAAAAGCGCTGGAAGCCGTTCAGACGTTTTACCGGGATCAGGGAAAAGAGATCGTGCTACTCAGCCCCACATACCGTTTTACTGATCTTGCATTTGCCCGCACAGTTCCTGCCGATGAAGTTGAGAAAATACTCAGAGATCATAAGGTAAAGGTGATCGATACCGGATATGCAATTCACCTGCAGGCACCAGGCATCGACAAAGGAACTGCACTGGAAGCACTTGCACAGGAAATGGGCTTGCTGCCATCGGATTTCCTTGCCATTGGAGACTCAGTTAATGATATCCCGATGCTCAGGAAGGCGGGCATCGGAGTGACCGTGGCAAATGCCCATGCCGATACAAAGGCAGTGGCCGAATTTATTGCAAAAAAAGAATATGGAAATGGGTTTGTTGAAGCGATTACTCAGTATTTTTCCTATTTCCGGGCAAGATAGCGGTCAACTACAATATAGTCTTTGATATCCTTTACTGATTCAAACGGGATTACCAGAAGTTTGTCGTCTTCCATGGTATANCCATCAGTGANAAAGGTCTGATCGGGATGGACAATCATTGCCTGAACCTGACCGGAATCAAAATCCACTCTGATATTTTTCAGAGTTCCAATAAGCTTCCCATCATTGCTCATGATCTTTTTTCTTGAAAGGCTGCGGGCAAATACACGAGTCATAAAAAAATTATGACTCGTATAAATATTTAAAGTGTTCTAAAATGGCGCGGAAAAAAGCGTTTTTCTCATATAATTAATCCATTCAGGTTATTTGAAGATTTCAGCCGCTATACGGATGTCCGATCCACGCAGCGTNTTNCTTCCTGCGTGGTCTGACATCTTTTTTGCTTCCCTTATGACAAATGCACCATATTCTTCCATTAACACCGTCAGAGTTTCCGTGGCGTCGGAACTTATCCGGCCGGCACCGGCGTTCTTCATGATACGTTCAACTGCTGCCCGTGATAGTTCTGTCATGATACTCAATCCTCTCGTAGGTAATTCAGCTCAAAAAAGTTACCGATATTGAATTCATAAAGAGGGAAATACCTTGATAATATCTGACTGGGTGAGAATCCCTACAGGTTTTCCGTTATCGACAACGATCAGTCGCCCTATCTCCAGTTCCTTGAACCTGCGGATCACCTCAAAGAGTTTGGTGTCCGATGGCACTTCGACAACATCCATGGTCATTATTGAAGATACTTTTGTTGTCAAGGGCAGCTCTTTTTCAACCGCTTTTGCGATATCACTCATGGTGATGATCCCGGTGAGTTTCCCGTTGTCAATAATAGGGGCTCCGTGAATGTGATCCTTATTGAAAAGAACAAGCGCATCATGAAGGGTATCTGTACTTTTCAGTGTCTTGAGCGGGCTGCTCATGTATGCTTTTATCGATTTTTTGGGAAGTGAGATCATCTCCGAGGTTGCTATGAGAAGCAGTTGCTTTGATTCGTCCTTCCCGAACACCTCCCCGCGAAGCAGGAGTTTGTTGACGGGTGTGGGACCGATCGTGATCTGGTCCCCGATCTCAAAGAGTCTGGCGCTTCCGAAAAGTTTTATCACTGCATGGCAGATATCCGGGTGACAAAGTGTTGTAAAATCGATTTCCTGGACTTTGGCTCCGGAAATAATTTCCCCGTCCCTGCTGATCCTGACATCATAATCGCCTTCAGAAACGTTCAGGTTGAGCTCGTTATAGGCAAGTGCGGTGGGAATGTAGCCCCCTTTTGGGCCGGGGACTCCATCAACGAGTCCGATTGCCTTGAGGGCCTGCATCTGGTTGCGTACAGTTCCCGGGTTCCGCTGGATCATGTCAGCAATATCCTCGCCTTTGATGGAGTGGGAGTGCTGGTGATAAAGGGTAATAAGGGTGATAAGGATATCTTTCTGGATCAGCGACAGGTCCATAACGATAATCCGTATAACTCTCCATTATATAAATAGGTTGGAGATTTGTGGAATTCGAACATATACCTACGGTGCCTACAGCAGATGAAATCCTCGACCGGAGCTTCCGCCGTGCGGCAAAGAAAATGAAAGAAAAGACCAATAAAGATCGCGCCAATGAAGAGTTTGTGAGAGCGGTAGGCGCGGCGGTCCATGACCGGCTGGTCTACATCATCCGCGGATTCCCTGAATTTGATCAAATCCCGCGTTTTTACCGGGAAATGGCTGATATCCTCTTTGGTATGGATCGGATAAAACAATCGCTGGGCTGTGGGATGGGCGGCAAAACACACAAAGATGGTGGGGAATCAGCTTGCTGTCCAGTCCAGGAAATCAGATGATACAACGGCCGTGCGTAAAAGAACGGTTGCACGGCTCGCCTCCATGGTGCACCAGATAGACAAGGACCTGCGGTTCTTAAACGATGTCCGGAATGTCCTGAGGAAACTTCCCCATGTTGACGACGCATGCACGATAGTCATCGCGGGATACCCCAATGTCGGCAAATCTTCATTCATCCGGCAGGTCTCTTCTGCAGCTCCCGAAATTGCATCTTACCCGTTCACAACAAAAGGCATCATAGTAGGGCACCGGAAACTGGGACGGGAAAGGATCCAGTTTGTCGATACGCCAGGTATTCTCGATCGCCCGGCAGAACAGCGGAATGCGATTGAGAAACAGGCACTTTCGGCTATGATGAACGTCGCTGATATCATACTCTTCATTCTTGACCCGTCAGAGCATTGCGGGTACCCGATGGAGGTCCAGCTCAACCTGCTCGATGAAGTGAAAGGAATGATCGATGTGCCGCTTGTTGTTGCAGCAAATAAATCCGATCTCCGGATCGCAGAGGGTTATCTCTCCATGTCAACAGAGAAGGGAGAAGGGGTTAAAGACGTCCTTGCTGCACTGCTTTCCCATAAACCCGCAGTTACGAAAAACCGATTAGTCCCCAGCCCACAAGGAAACCCAGTATAGTGCAACCGTTCAATGGCGGCAGTCCCGCCTGAGGTTTTCCTGATGCAACATAGGAAAGCAGGATGCCCAGTCCGGCAAGGGAACCCAGTATTGCTCCAAGTGACGGGAGATTGATAATTCCCCCGAGTCGCCAGCCTTTTAAAAAGACATTCGCGGAGACTACCAGTATGGAAGGCATAATCAGATCCCCCATGCCGATGATGAATGCTGCCCGTTCCCCGCCTTCCTCCAGTTTCCCGATCCCGTCACGGATAAAGGAATAGCCACGCCGCTTGGGTATAACAAAAAGGATCGGAGTTTTTAAGTCGATCACCCCTTCGGCAAGCGTGATCATGTGTTTTGTCTTATAGACAGAGATCGCATCGTACACTGCGAGGAGAATAAGGAGGATCACGACAGGAAGGATATCAAGCGAGACACCGAATATCGATGCTACTCCGGCACCAATCAGGATACCAAGACTGTCAATAACGTACCATTCCGGGAATTTGTACAGGAGAACCATAGCCATTACCGAGAGGATAAGGATAACGATTGTTGCCAGATCGGTATTTCCCAGCACTGCGGGAACGAGTGCAGCAAAAATATAAACGAAGGTGAGGAAGATTGAGATCCCGATTACTGCAGACATTACCTTTTTTAAATCGAATTTGATCAGCAGCAGCAGGAACCCGGTAAAGACCAGCAGGATCGCAATAAAAATAAACGGATTTGCGACAGAGGTTGGATCCTCAAATGCGGTGATCCCTGCAGCCTGTACAGGGAGGGAGAGCAGGATTGACCCGATTTCCACCGTAAGGAGCAGGAGCGGCATCACCATGAAAGGGATTATGCGTTTTATATCCATGATGCGTCTCTTGGTTATGTAGTTAGATTAATTACTGTGCTCTCATTATCTAAAAGCATGGACATTCGTGAGTATTTATTCGATATCCTGCTTACCATTGTTATGATCGTCTCTACGCTCGTCCTTATCAACCGGTTCTGGCAGGATCTTACCATCGCGATTGCTGCAGGTCTTATGATGCTGTCGCTGGGCGGACTGTTCCTCTCGCTCCAGGTTAAGATGCGTTACCTGGAAAGAAGTATCGTCATNCGCGAACGTATATTACGCAACAATCTTGAAGATGTCTCCTCCCGCATGGCGGATAAATACGATATGGCAATTGCCCATCTCGATGAGCTTGTCGGGGAATATTCCAAGCGNATGTACCGCTGATATTTTTTTGTACGTGAATAATCATGGGTGTCGCATTACGGGATATTCTTGCGGATTACAAGAAACCGGTGACATGGGATTCGCTGCCGGGTATCGCGGCAATCGATGCAAACAATGCCCTCTACCAGTTCCTGACTATTATCCGGCAACCTGATGGCACACCCCTTATGGACAGGCAGGGACGGGTCACCTCACACCTGTCCGGTATCCTCTTCCGGGTCTCGAACTTNATGGAGAAGGGGATAAAANCGGTCTTTGTCTTTGACGGGAAACCTGCTGCTCTCAAGCAGGAGACGGTTNACGGGCGNNGGAAGATCCGGGACGAGGCCGGTGAGAAATGGAAAGAAGCGATTGAACGGGGCGATGAGGCTGAGGCTTACAAACAGGCCCGGTCGTCTTCCAGGGTCGATACTACCATCATCGATACGTCAAAGGAACTTCTCCGGCTCATGGGCCTCCCGACAATCCAGGCGCCGGGCGAGGGAGAAGCCCAGGCTGCATACATGGTGGGAAAAGGGGAGGCACGGTACGTGGTGTCACAGGACTACGATACTCTTCTCTTCGGCGCCCCTGATCTTGTCCGGAACCTTACGGTCAGCGGCAAGCGGAAGATCNGGGGACGGCAGATCACCGTCAACCCTGAACGTCTCATACTTGCAGACGTNCTCGACGGGCTTAAACTGACCCGCGAACAGCTGATCGAGATCGGTATCCTTGTCGGTACGGATTTCAACCCGGGCGTTGAGGGAATCGGGGCAAAGACCGGGCTTAAGATCGTGCAGCGCGGGGAATTTGCGGCAAAGGTCCAGGAGAAACTTCCGGATTTTGACCCTTCACCGGTTATGGACCTCTTCCTGCACCCGGAAGTGACCGACGAGTATACCCTCGCATGGGGCCATCCCGATATCACCGGCATCAGGAAAATGCTCTGCGGAGAATACGATTTTTCTGAAGAAAGGGTGGAGAAAGCCATGGAGAATTTCTGTGTAAAGGCCGGGCAGAAGACACTGGAAAGCTGGTTCTAGGAATTCCCCGGGCACCACCAGCGGGGTTGCTATTTCGTATATTTTTTCCGCCGGGAGCCGGTACAACCATAGCTGATCACTATCAATCGCGAGGAATCCAAAGGGATACAGAGTTCCTCCTCCCGTAGAACCAACTTCGGCGAACCACGATGCGAGCCTGTGTCTGCAGGGGCGATACCCCCATCAGGGCGGAATAATGGGTTGGGAAATTCTCAGGTCCGATGAACAGGTGGCGTTCTTTTATTTCCGTGAATTTTTTACAGCAAACAACATCGCAACCAGAACACCGGCAACCACGGTTGAAGGAAGGAATCCGGCTGCCCGTGTCCCGCTGCCATCAAACATACCGGCCGGGACCAGCACGACGTTTACGGCCGTTGTCTGATCAGCAGTTATCAGTACCGGCAGAATCTGCGTGACAAATCCGTCTTTTGT
>Ga0031655_10002167_pt1 | contig 11408 bp, 9 predicted proteins | sample FrelakmetHBP12HB_FD_55187 | JGI IMG/M metagenome (GOLD analysis project Ga0031655, IMG submission 55187) | Freshwater lake sediment microbial communities from the University of Notre Dame, USA, for methane emissions studies -HBP12 HB | ecosystem: Environmental > Aquatic > Freshwater > Lake >... | reverse complement strand
ACAATATGAAAATCCGAAATGTGCGCTCCTCCGACTATCCGCCCATCATCGCAGTGCTTGACGACTGGTGGGGCGGGCGAAAAATGACTGGTATGCTTCCGCACTTGTTTTTTGAACATTTTTGTAATACAAGCTTCATAGTCGAAGATGATGGCCGGATAGCTGCGTTCCTGATTGGCTTCTTATCGCAGACCCATCTGGATGAAGCCTACATTCACTTTGTAGGCGTGCACCCTCAGTACCGCAAACGCGGCTATGGGCGGCTACTATACGAGTGCTTCTTTGATGTCATGCGCCAGAACCAGCGCAGCGTTGTTCGCTGTGTTACCTCGCCGATCAACACAGGCTCTATCGCTTTTCACACCCGTCTGGGGTTTCAGATCGAGCCTGGAGACGCCGATCGGGATGACGCTGCGTATGATCCCGATCACGACGGGCCCGGCCAGAACCGGGTGTGCTTTGTTCGCCGGGTGTGACCAAACCATCCCTCTCCTTTTGGAGGTTAAAATCATGAAACAGGGATTTTTATCTTCCCTGGTGGCTCCTACCCTGCTGCTCCTGGCAAGTGCCTGCGGATCGAGCCTGNCCCAATTGCCTACCAGTACAGGAATCAGGACCAACCCAACCACCCCCCCTATGCCAACCAACCCTCCTCCCACCCCCACAACCAACGCCCTCCAATTGCCGTCCAGCTCCCGGTTGGGTGCTGCTCTGAACGGGTCGGGTGCTGTCGAACGCAGCCAATTGACCTTTGATGACCTGATGACCGGCTTTTCCACCGTTCCCGTGGATGATGGTGCCTTCGCTCTGCCAGAAGCAGCCGCCATGCCAGGGGTTGTTTTCGAAGGCCGACTCCAAATACCAACCACCACAGACGGCGGCTCCAAGGTGGTGCAGGACGACCTCAATCATGCCGCCCCTCGGGACCGCCTGCAGCTTCCACCTTTCGACCTCCAATTTGTGCAGGATGGCAGCTATCTTATTCCGGTGATCCAGGGGTTGGTCATCACAGGGAACCCGTACTGGAATACTATTGTCGGTCCAGGGCGGATATGGCGTGAGAATGGGGACCATGGGTACTCGCGTGCCTCCTTCCCGTTTGCCCTGGTGGAACGCAATCAGAACTGCACCCATAACGGGGTGATGACCTTCCTGTTCAACGGTACGCAAATCTCACCGATACGCTACCAGATCACCCAAGAGACTTGCCTTTACTTCAAGTTTAATCTGTGGGGGCAGGTGGTTGCTACCTATATTCCTGGATCCAACCCACTAGCCGATTCGGTTAAAGCTGCATACTCAGCCGAGTTGGCGAACCTTCTACCCACCAAGCCGCTCGCGACCCTGCTGACTGATTACCCTACAGCGAACGTCAACCTGGCCAATTTCCGCAGTGGCATCACACCCGAGCATATGACCGTCTATGGGTTGGTCATCAATGGGGTCAACTATATTTCTGGCTGTCAGACCCGCTACGGAGAGTATGCCTATTGCGAGAGCATGCGCTTGCCGTCCTATTCGACCGCTAAGTCTTCTTTCGCGGCTGTCGCTTTGATGCGCTTGGGGCAGAAATATGGGACCAGCGTCTATAACCAACTAATCAAGGATTACGTCCCGGAAGCTGCCTCGGCCGTCGGTGACTGGTCAGCTGTCACCTTCAGGAACACCCTCGATATGTCAACCGGTAACTACGGCCAGGATGGTTTCGAACTCGACGAGTACGGTGGGACCATGACATCCTTCCTGGACGAGTCAGAGACCTACGCCGATAAGATCAGGTTCGCGTTCCTATTTCCCCACCAGAAAGCGCCCGGGCAGGTGTGGGTCTATCATACGTCAGACACTTTTATCGCCACCCGGGCGATGAACAATTACCTGGTTAAGCAGGAAGGCAGTGGGGCAGATATTTTCAACTTCGTGCGCGACGAGGTTTTCCTGCCCCTGCATTTGAGCTCCGGAGCGCTGACCACACTGCGTACTGACAACAGTTCGAATGGCGAACCTTTTGGTGGCTATGGATTGTTTTGGACCCGGGACGATATCGCCAAAATCTCTTTGCTGTTGAACGACCAAAATGGCATCATCAATGGCACCCAGGTTCTGGAACCGGGCCTGTTGGCAGCCTCCCTTCAGCGGAATCCGAACGATCGTGGCCTGAATACCACCGGTGTGCCGGTCTTCAAATACAGGAATGGCTTCTGGGCGAGAGAATGGACTCCTTCGGAAGATCGGCGGTATACATGCACATTTTGGACACCCTTCATGTCTGGCTATGGCGGTATCACAGTGGTGTTGATGCCCAACGGTTCCATATACTATTATTTCAGTGATAATAACGAATTCTCGTGGTATGACGCGGTAAACGAGTCGAACAAGCTCAAACCGATGTGTCCATAAATGCTCTCGATATATAAGATATTCAAAAATCCGCTAGCAAAGCGGATTTTTGAATATCTTCCAGGGAGTAAAAATTGTCGTTTGGGCCCCCGGATAACTTAAAAAATCTATTGCCACCTATTGAATAAAAAAACCCTACCCACCCCTGATTTCTTTATTAAAACCAGTAATAAAAAAAGACGCCGTTTAGGCGTCTTTTGATTCGTGGTATTGTTTCATTTCCTTGGGTATCTCCACGGCTCTTCAACCTCTGGGAGGCCACTTTTCTCCAATGTTTGTTAACCAGAGGGAAAATACCCTGGGTCGTTCATCTTGTCCCCCATGCAGTTACATCCTTTGGTGCTTACGTTTCTGTTCTTCTTCAAACTGTTTCTGTTCCTGCTGCCGTTGTTTTCGTTTCTGTTCCTGGACCTGCTCCAGTTGCTGCTGTTCCTTCTGGCGTTCTTTTCGTTCCTCTTCCTGGTGTTGCTCCATCTGCTGCTGCTGCTCCTGCGCAGGCTTTCGTTCCTGGGATTGTTCCTGCTCCAGTTCCTGCTGTTCCTTCTGGCGCTCTTTCCTTTCCTGTTCCTGATCTTCTGGTTGTGTCTTTTGGGTCTCGCTCATTATGTTTTCCTTCTGGTCTTTCAAGGGAGGTTGGTCCGAATTCCCGACCGTCGATTCTTTCCTGCTGCATTCCATCTCCATTTTACTACGTGGAAGGGGGTTCGTCCTGACGATTCTCATTTATTCTAAATGTAACTTGCCTTTATCGCCGACCAGGCTACATTTGGTCAGCAGGTAAGCCATCACCTGACTCCCTGGATGAATCCATCTGCCAAAGGGAGATTTAATTCAGCTCTAGGGAATGGAAGTAAATGAATTGGTTTCATAAATANGTTGCTATGTCTCGCAGAAAATGATAAGTTATGATATAACCTGGGTATTAATGTAAGCGCTTACATTTATAAAAGTTCGTAATATTGATCCTATTATTATTTTTATCCCGGAAAAGGAAAATAGCATGAAAGTGGCGGTCATTGGTGGCGGTTCGACCTATACTCCCGAGCTGGTAAATGGATTTCTGGCAAGAACGGACCAGTTTCCTCTGAAGGAATTGTGGTTGATGGATATCGATGCTGCCCGGCTCGGGATCGTCGGTGGTTTTGCGCAGCGCATGGTGGCAGCCAAGGGTAACCCGTTCAAGGTTGTCCTATGCACCAACCAGAGGGAGGCAGTAATTGGGGCTTCCTATGTAATCACGCAGCTGCGGGTGGGACAAATGGAAGCGCGCCGGCGGGACGAATACCTGGGGAAAAGGCACGGCTTGATCGGCCAGGAAACGACTGGGGTGGGCGGGATGGCCAAAGCTCTCCGCACAATCCTGGTGCTCCTCCAGATCGCCCAGGATATGCGTGAACTCGCCCCCGGGGCATTGCTGGCAAATTTCACCAATCCCTCCGGCTTGGTGACCCAGGCGCTAAGCAAATATGCCCCCGACATACTGGCAGTGGGCGTGTGCAACGTGGCCATCACCTCCAAGATGATAATCCTGGCAGGGCTTGACCTACCGAATGGCAACCCGATCGACCCAAAACGAGCTGAGCTGAAGACACTCGGCTTGAACCATCTTTCTTGGCACCGGGGGTTCACGGTGGATGGGGAGGATGTCTGGCCGCAGGTTCTCGAAAACTACCTTTCCGGGCTCAAGGCGGAGACAGAACCTGAATGGGAACCGCATACCATCGAAGTGCTGAAAATGATCCCGAACCATTATTTACAGTATTTTTACCATACCGACCGGAAACTGGTCGAGCAGGAGAAATGGCCTCCTTCCCGGGCGGAGGAAGTGATGGAGATCGAGAAAGAACTGCTGCGCGAGTACGCAGACACATCCCTCACGGAACCACCGGCCGAGCTGATGATGCGCGGCGGGGCATTTTACTCAACCGTGGCGACGCAACTGCTCAACGCGCACTATAACGACCTGGGCGAGACGCACATTGTCAACACCCGTAATAACGGGGCAGTGAANGATTGGCCTGCAGACTGGGTGCTGGAGATGCCAGCGAAGATCAGCCGCAAAGGGGTGGAACCGCTGCCCGCGGAACCGCTTCCGCCAGTCTGTTTCGGGCTGATTGCGCAGGTCAAAGCCTATGAACTGCTGACGGTCGAAGCGGCTGTGCACGGAGACCGGGAGGCAGCCTACCAGGCGTTACTGGCCCACCCACTGGGACCTAAAGCGGACCAGATCCCGGCGGTGCTGGAAGATATGCTGGAGACTCACCAGGAGTACCTGCCCCAATTTTGGAAGAAGTAGGTTACAAATAACTCACCCCGGAANTTGATTTCGGGGTGAATNTTATGGGGAAATAACGATCAGAATGGATCGAGAACCCCCGCCCTATATAAGGTTTTTGCAACCTTCCAGACCATGGGGAGTTTAATTTAATATTTTCGTTTTAATGGGTTTCAGTGATTTTTCCGATGGTGCGTGGTTTTTCAGGGTTGAGACCTTTGGCACGCGTCAGGTGGTAGGCAAAGAGTTGGGCGGGGAGGATGGCGACGATGGGGCTGAGCCATTCGGGCATCCCTTCGGGCAATGGAATGGGGGACTGTGCCAGGGAGAGTGGACGTTTGTCATCGGAAATGACCACCAGTTCGGCGGACTGGTTACCACGCAAGTGACCAAGCATCTCCAGCATGGTGTCGAAGACTTTGCCATGTGGGGCGACGGCCAGGACCGGGAAACCACCTTCCACCATGGCAATCGGTCCGTGTTGAAAATCGGCGGTGGAGTAGGGTTCGGCCACTATGTAGGTTAGTTCCTTGAGTTTCAATGCCCATTCAAAGGCGGTGCAATAATTGAAGCCCCGTCCAAGCACCACACATTGGCGCATGTAGCGGTAGCGCTCTGCCATGCGGGCGATGGGGGTATCTTGTAAGAGAGCTTTTTCGGCCCAGGAAGAGACCTTGCCCAGTTCCCGCCAGCAGGCCTGGTCCGCGCAAAGGGCTGCGGAAAGCATGGCGATTGCCATAAGTTCGGTGGTGTAGGTCTTGGTAGCGGCAATGGATTTTTCTTCCCCCGCCTGAATGTCCAGGACGAGCTCAGCAGCTTTCGCCATGGGCGATTCAGGGACGTTGGTGATGGCAAGGGTCAGGCAACCCTGCCGCCGTCCCTCTTCAATAACGCTGACGATATCGGGAGATTGTCCCGACTGCGATACGCCCACCACGAGGGCACCCTCCAGTTTGGGAGGCTGCTTATAAAATGTGAAAAGTGAAGGCGTGGCTAACGCCAGAGGCAGGCTGTTCAGTGCGCCCCATAGGTAATTGGCGTAGCGCCCGGCATTATCGGAGGTTCCGCGGGCAGCCAGGAAAACATAGCGGATGTCGTGGCGGTGGACTGCTGCAGCGATGGTCTCCACGGTGGTACGCTGGTTATTCAGCAGGCGGGCCAGGCATTCAGGCTGTTCGAATATTTCTGATTGCAGAGTCATGGCGGTTTATCCTCAGCAGGAATTATAAGCGATAGATGTGGGGAAATTGGATGGGATGAACAAGGCACTTCCCACCCAATTTCTTCTGCTGTGACAAATAACGGAATTTTGAATTAAGGCACCGAGGCTGGACCCGGAGCGGGATGGAGGGAAAGAACAAGTGCGGGAAGCGGCGACTGGTTGAAATTAAAATCCAGAAGCAGGTTGCCCAGTTGGGTCGCATTTTCGCGAACATCAGGGCGAGGATCAGGGCGACCATCCGTTGCAGGATTGATACGCTGACCATTCAGGAAAATGTCTTCCATGAATTTGACATAAGCATCATGGCTAAGAACCTGGTGGTCGATAAAACCTTTTTTGGCGTAGGGGCTGATCAAGATGGCCGGCACACGCAGACCATAACCGTTCTGGTCCACATGGGGCGGGACAACATTATCGTAAAAGCCCCCCCAGTCATCCCAGCTTAGTAAAATGACTGTACTATCCCAGTCAGAACCTTGCACGATCGCATTGATCAGGCTTGTGGTCCAGGCCTGCCCATCGCTGACCAGGGCCGTGGGGTGTTCGCTNTTTGGGCCACTGGGTGTGATCCAACTGATGGAAGGCAGAGTCCCATTTTTTGCATCCTGATAAAAATTGGTCACATCGGTGATATTCTGGAGTTGGCCATCCTGTTTCACGGTNTCGAAGNAGGGNAGCGGATTCCAGATGCCCGGTGTCTTGGCATCCTGGTGGACGGGCGGACAATCNGCGGCATCGTTCGCACAATCCGGCTGGGTCCCGGTNTGNACGTAGTATTTCCAACTAACATTGTTCTTAAAAAGCAGGTAGGTCAGGTCCGTCCAGGCATAATCNGGAAGAACTGGATTGGGATTGTTGGCTTTATTTCCAAAATCAGGGGGAGTCTGGGGAGATTGAAGNGCGTTGATGCAGCTCATGGGATCCCCGGCCTTGTTGCATTTGGCTGACCATTCGGAAACCAGGAAGAGATGCTGAGGAAGGCTCCAGGAAGAATTCGGCTCGAACAGGTGATCCTGCAACACAAAGTTTTCAGCGTAAGCCCAGTAGTTAGGGATCTCGCGGGCATCGTGATACCCCATCACATCGGTCGTGGACGACCCGCCGCAGGCAGGGTCGTTGGTACTCTGGCAGCCAGATTTTCCACTTTCGGCCTGGGCAATGAAACCATTCATCTGCCCGCCATTAATATCGGCGCTGGCATTATTCTGTCCATGAGGACCGCCGTAATTTTTATCGGCCGGGTCGTGGTAGGGGTAGACACATTGACCGGTAAGGGGGTCGTTGACACACACGGAAAATTGGCCGTTCCGGGTCGGGAAGCCCTGCGCCCCGGGATATGTGCCAAAATACTGGTCAAAGGAGCGGTTTTCCTGCATGATGACAACAATGTGCTTGATCTTCTCCCGTGCCTGGGTGAGAGAAGAATCAGGTGAGGAAGTATTCGTCGATGAAGTTGTGGGTGATGCAGGAGTTTCCGTAAATATTTGATCTCCACCGGACAAGCCGGTTGGGGCTGGAGGATTCGTTTGCGGCGCAGGCGACGTACAACCTGCCAGTAGTGTTGCGATGATCAGAAATACCGATAGTTTATTTCCGGCCATGGTCTCTTCCTTTCTACCAACAATGTATTAAGGATACCTTTGTTCTATTAAATGCTGATTAGGCCGGTGTAAATTTTGAGTAAAAACCTGGTAGCATAAACCCTTTCAGTGATGGATCAAACCCCCGACTTAAATTGAAGACCATTCGGAGGCAATCATAAGTATAATCAGTGAATTAAATTGAAAAGAGCAGGTCTCTGACCTGCCCTTGTTCCTTGCAAGCACCAGGAAGGATAATTAATCCTGGACAAAGGAATACCTACATTAATTGACTACCATTCGTGAACTAGTATTATTCCGGTCGGATCAGCGAACCACAGAAATCGCATTCAACGGTGCTGGAGTCGATCCAGTTAGCCTCATCACCGTGGATGGGCGCACCGCATTTGGGACAATTGGTCGGCAGGAGGCCATGCTGACCAGCAGGTGGTGTGATCGCCGCGGGCATGGGCCCCACCCGGGAGCCAAACTCCTTTACCAGGGCTTCCGAGGCGTTCTTCATGCCCTTATTGGTCAGTTTGCGAGTGATATTGGCATAGAAGACTGGCGTCCGGCGGACCATCTGGTATTGAAGAAACAGGGTGAGGGCGACGCGAGCGTGGATGAGCGCCGCCGGCTCGTCCTGACTGTCGGCGTAAGCGTGGGCAGCCTGGGCATGCAGGTTGGCTGACCGGCGGGGGTGGTTGGTGGCTTCCATTTCAGATGCCAGGTCGGCAAAAAGCGGAGCGGCCTGGGCAGGTTGACCAGCAACGACCAACTGGTTAGCCTGGCTGAGCGTCCGCATCTGGATCGGACCGAGTGGATTAGCCTGGTATCCGGGGTTGCGAAAACGTCTGAACATGGTTTTCTCCTTTGAGAAGGATTAATAATTTCTTTGTAGTGGGATTTTTGCCTCGATAATAATTGCAGACTCGCCGGAGAGCAGGAAAAGGATGGCAGCAACCTTGAAATAACCATGGTCCGGACCAATGCCGTCACAGTCGTGTGTACGGCTGGTATCAAGNAATTCCTTGATTNGCTTGCGGNTGANACTCATTTTTTTACTACTTGTGTTCAACGGTGTAATGGACGAGTATNCCGCCACTGTCATCGAATTTTTCGACCGAAACCAGTTGCAAACCCAGGGCGCCNGATGGTGGGAAACCGGGACCATCGACCATGGTGGGAGCGCTGGTGCCACCCAGGATGCGGGGGGCGATATAGATTGTGAGCTCATCCACCAGATCGAGGCGGAACAANGCCGCGATAAGGGTNCCACCCTCTTCAACCATCAGCGTTCGGATACCCCGGGTGTACAGGGACTTCATCACCCGGCGCAGGTCAACCACCTGCCTTCCCAGGACGAAAACTTCTGCACCGGTCTGCCTGAGACGTAAGATCATATCAGGAGGGGTGCGGCGGGTGGTATAGATAAAGCGTCGGGCAGGACCTTCGGTAAGAAAACGCCCGTCCAGTTTCAGGTCAGCCACCGAGACGATGCCCACCTTTACCGGGTTCTCCTCCAGACCGCGGGAGATACGCTGCAAGCGCAGGCGCGCCGACTTGACTGTCAAGCGGGGGTCTTCGCTGACCAGCGTTCGCCCGCCGACGAGGATAGCATCCGAATCTGCGCGCAATTGGTCGAGGCGGGTTTTATCAGCGGTGGAGGAGATGGTAGCGCCTTTGCGAAGAACGCTGTCGATCTTCCCATCGGCGGTCATGGCAATGTTAATGAGGACGTGAGGGCGAGTAGACATGGTCAGAGTGAACCGAATAATCTCAAATCAAAGCATCCAAACAGGCGGTCGGGATGCAGAAGAAGATACAGCCAATAAAAGCCGACCCATACTCATAGGACGGCCATTATCCGCAATATGAATCAGTTTAATTCTAACCCATTCCGTCCCGAATCAGGTAAATTTTTTGTTAGATTATGGAGAACAGAATTGTTCCAATGCTCCTTGCCTCTGATGAAGCCCTTTGGCGGGCGCTTCCCTGAAATAAATTGACTTTCGATCATCCGTCCACTCCCCANCGGATGGTTGAGTATTTGAAAATCAAGATTTGGCGAGCATTGTTTCGAGAGTTGAAAGGTTCAAGAAAGCAGGATAATAACAATTCTGGCTTTTTACAAGACCGATGNTTNTTAAGAATCGAATTCAGCCACCTTTTTTTCATTCACCCAAACTGAATAATGGCCGGATGGGAACCTGCCCAAAGTTACATTGGCCTCAAAAGGTTTTAATATTTGTACACAAATTTGGCTGGCATCCGATACCGAATAAACTTCGACCTGGATTTGATTTTTTACATCGGGTGGATTGATTGAGATGCGCAATTGGTGGCATGGATCGGGCAGGTTGCCTTTGAGATTGAGAATATTTTGAACTGGGGCACTTCCCTGGGTGAGCAAACTGGCTGAATCGAGGTAAACATTCCCGGGTTGAAGCGTACTATCTCCACTTTTGGGAGCATATGGGTTGTCCGATGAGCCTGGTTGAAGCGTTCCATTGCCAGCCTGTGGTGTATTTGGATTTTCTGGGGTGTCCTGAGAGGGATTCATGGCATTGGCAGGTGATTGTGGATGGATGACTTCGCTCGGTGTTGCCGCGGCCTGGGATGTTGACTCTCCAGCGCATGAAGAGATCAGGAAAACAATCACGATCAGAGGAATAATTCTAAACATAGGGACATCCTTTACTCATAACCAGGACGAGCCCCCCATTTGATTTGTTCCCAGGGAATTTTTGCATAGCCTGGTTTAAAATGTATTTGGTCTGAAATAAAAATGATATTCATTTCTTATAATACTCTTTTTGGCGAGGCAAGGGGAGGAGGAATAAGGGTAAATTCGATCCTGTTATACAGATCGCAAAGGTGCTTGAAATAGTTTTGATATTGACCTATACTATGCTCAGATGGTTTTGAGGTTCGATTCAGGAAAAGGAGGGAATAGCGATCAGAATTCCATGCCACAGCCCACAAAAATTTTTTGAAATATTCGTATTCACAGCCTGATCAGAGGAGAATATAAGCATGAATAAATTTTCGCGTTTACTGAATGTGTTCGTGGCGGTCGTAATGGTGATTGCCATGGGGGCGATCCACCAGCCGGCCGCGGCCAGCCCCAGCCGGGACGATGCTACCCCCGGGATGGATTTTGTTCCTGGGGAAGTAGTAGTCGGCTTTACCGCCGGCAGTGATGTAAAGGCCTATACGGCCCAGGCGACCGCCCTGGCGGGGAGCGTGAACGCCCAGGTGGTGTCGCAGGACGGCAACATGGCGTTGCTTAGTTTTGACCAGAGCGCAGATGTGGCAGCCCTGGCTACCCAGATCACAGCAATGGACGGGGTGGCTTACGCCGAACCGAACTACGTTTATAGCATCCCGGAAACGTTCTCCACGGTTACCACCCGCCCCGATGACCCCACAAGTGTCATCCGCACGGGGCCGGATGGCAGCAGCATGAGCGTATCGATTGACACCCTTAAGTCCCTGCGGACAGTAAAAGGGAGCGGCACGGCAGCCGTATACCCCAACGACCCGTATGCGTTCACGAACTGGGGCTGGAATTATACCGGAGCCGAGATTGTCTGGCAGAACACAACCGCCAGCGCCAATGTGTGCGAGCTGGACACCGGCGTGGACTACCTGCACCCGGACCTGGCGGGCAAGATCATCAAAGGCCTGGATTTTGTCAACAACGATGCCGACCCAATGGATGACAATGGGCACGGCACGCACGTGGCAGGCATCCTCGCTGCCGTTCCGAATAACAAGATCGGGATCGCCGGGGTATCGACGGGCAAGGTGGTGGCAGTGAAGGTGCTGAACGCCCAGGGTTGGGGCACCAACTACGGCATCTCAGCCGGAATCAACTACTGCGCCAACCGGACGGACATCAAGGTATTGAACATGAGCCTGGGCGGTCTTT
>Ga0031655_10002165_pt1 | contig 11413 bp, 10 predicted proteins | sample FrelakmetHBP12HB_FD_55187 | JGI IMG/M metagenome (GOLD analysis project Ga0031655, IMG submission 55187) | Freshwater lake sediment microbial communities from the University of Notre Dame, USA, for methane emissions studies -HBP12 HB | ecosystem: Environmental > Aquatic > Freshwater > Lake >... | reverse complement strand
GGATAATCCGCGTCCAGACCGAGAACCGTACGTACTTTCGATAGCAGACTGGAATCGGCTAATATGTTCAAATGGAAATTTGAGATCCAGGTCACAGGCAGTGTATTGGTTGCTATATTCCGGAAGGCATGCAAATTTTAAAACTGCGTTGCTGTCGCCATGCCCTAGTATCTCTTCCATTGCCAACAAAATAATACGCCCCATACGGTTGGAGTAAAAATAAACCGGCAAAGGGATCATTTATTTGTTTTATCTCCATCCAGAAAATCTTTAATCATGTACATTAACGAATCCGGGTCGGCCAGAATTATACAGTGGTCGGCATTTAGAACCACTCAACGTGGGTATGCGGAATAACATCCANTATTAGTTATTAGGTATCGGGGTGAACAATAATATTCTTATCTCCGAACATCCCAATAAAGGGTCAATGAATTGTGGAAGCATTAGGCACAAGTCAATCTGGTGCAATGAGGAAATGCCAATCACATCCACAGGCTAAATGATCACAACATTCCATTGATGCGAGCTACGGCAGCCGGTCGCCGACCGGCTATATTCAAGGGAACACCAGGAACCAACCAACTATCCGCGAGCCAACGACCACTACTTTACTAACTCGTTTTGAATAATGGATGGCAAAAGACAAACTACCCGTCAAACCCAAACTATGACCTGCCAGTGGAGTCCGGGCGATACCCAACCGATCCATGAAATGACCCACCAAGTGAACGAAATCTTGAAGGGCATAACTTCCTTATTTCTAACCCTTGCTTCGCCAAACCCCTAGAAAATGAGCACAGAGGCGCGATCGGAAGCACCTTGATAAATAATGGTTTCCTGCCAAAAGCCACAACCAACTAAGCAACAGGATTACCAGCCTTCCCCCAGATTAACTTCATAATGAACAATATCCGGTCAGCACTAATGGATGATATAGCAGTTGCAAGAATATAGAGATACTATTTCTCTCCATTCTCCATATTAGAGAGGATGCTATAGAGCAATTCGAGCAAGATTGCTTTCACCGAAGCCCGGTCATGGGCAATACATGATAGGAGCTTAATATTAGAATCAAGGCGCAAGACATGACGCATATCGTCAATGTCCCAAGCTTCCTTCATGTCCTGTTTATTGGCAGCCACCACATAGGGAGTCGGGGCATAAGCATGGAATGTTGCGAGAATGGAACGGGCTTCGCGAAAAGTTTCCGGGCGGGTGCTGTCCACCATTACGATGAAGCCCAGCATACCCTCAGATAGAATTTCCCACATGAAATCAAAACGCCGTTGACCAGGCGTGCCAAACAGATATAGAACCAGATCTTCATCCACGGTAATACGACCAAAATCCATTGCAACGGTAGTCGCTTCTTTCATTGTCCTTTCGGATGCCGAGGAAATTTTTCGCTCTGTAGATACAACATCAATCTCGCTGACCGAGCGAATAAACTCGGTCTTTCCTGCGCTAAAAGGACCCGTTACTACCATTTTAACCGTTTGCATGATGCCAATCCTCGAAAAGGATTAAAGCGAACGAATTCTATTAATGAGACGGTTAATCAAAGATTTCTGTTCTTCTTTATCTTCAGTAGGGAAGACCCGCACGTTAGGAGCCTGTGTTGCAACGCTTTCCAGCCGTGTAATTTCAATCAGACCAGCTTGCAAAAGACCATAGACAATACGACGGATCTCGAGATCATTCAACTTTGTGGCACTGGCTATCTGCCGGATCGTATTTCGAGGGTTAATATAAGAAACGACCCTCCACTCTTCTACACTCAAATTGACATTGTGCAGGTTTGCACCAGGACGGTCAGCAAATTTTAAAGACATATCCAAACTAGGAATTTCATCCTGTAGCTGTTCCCACTCTCGCATCTGGCGCGAGCCTTGAATAATCAGGTTTTCTAGGTCCATGCGAACGCATATGCGCTCGTCTGGTGGGAGAGAGTCAATATCAAAGTGAAAAAAGCCCTCTACCCAGGTAAACAAGCGCTGGACAATTTCGGTGTAGTGCTGCTGGAGATTAACAAGAATTTCATCCTGAGAGAGGTATCCGGCATTAATTAGTAATAAACCGAGTTCCTTATCAGGGATGTGTGCCGCACGTTGTTGAATCGACCGATATTGGCCTGAATTAAGCTTCTTGGCTTTGTGCAATACTGCAGCCAGGCTGCTATCCTCATGGTCGACCTGAGCATAAGCCAATTTGCCATCTCGAAAAGCCACCCTAGCTGTCTGGTTCGGGCCCTCTACGATAAGAGCCCCGGTTTTATGTGCCAGGTTGATGAGGTTTAAAAGTTGAGTGATGGTAAAATCGCGCAGGTTGCCGCGAAGAGCCATGATGGGCCTCGAACAATCCTTTTTTAGGAAGTAAAGAAGTTAAATGATTATACATGTAAGGTAGTCATGCGTCAAAGGGTCGAGGTACCATAGACTGATTAATGAATATCTCACAAAATCAACACTCAAAAGCTCACTGATTCAAAGAAGAAGAAGTATAATTTTTTAATTCCATTTTAAGGAGCTGTCGCCTTGTTAAAAATCTCCATCACCTACTGTACTGTCTGACACTTTACCGACCGGGCTGTAAGCCTGGTAAACGAACTGCTTAGCTACCTTGAGCCAGAAATCGAAAGCGTTACTCTCATCCCCTCCCAAGGAGGACGGTACGAGATTACAGTAAATGATACGCTTGTATATTCCAAACTCCAGACAGGTCGCCACGCCGAACCGGGAGAAGTCCTTGGGCTGGTTCGTGAATTTTCAAAACGCTAATCCTGACGGGGAACACAAATGCTGGCATATCCCAGTTTGTATTTGTGTTCCATGGAAAATGTTTATGAGGTACCATGAATAAAAAAGGCCGTGTATTTTCTGGAATCCGTCCAACCGGGCGCGCCCACCTGGGTAACTACCTGGGTGCATTTAAAAATTATGTTGCACTACAAGACGAATACGAATGTGTCTACTGTATCGTAGACCTGCACGCTCTCACCACGGTTGAGGACACGATCGACCTGAAGCAGAATACCTACGATCTGGCACTCGATCTCCTTGCAGTTGGGATCCGCCCTGAAGAAACCATCCTCTTCGTCCAATCGCATGTACCGCAGGTCACCGAATTGCATACCATTCTTTCGATGGTAACTCCACTCGGCAAACTTACTGACCTGCCAACTTTTAAAGAGAAGGTTCGCCAGAACCCCAACAACGTCAATTATGGGTTGGTTGGCTATCCGGTGCTGATGACCGCCGATATTGTCCTATATAAATCGGACCTTGTCCCGGTAGGTATTGACCAGGCTCCGCACATTGAATTTGCACGTGAGACTGTCCGCTCTTTTAATTATCGTTACAACACCCATGTTCTTGTTGAACCGCAGATGAAAAGTGCTATTGTCCCCAAGGTTCTGGGTATCGATGGCAAAGAGAAAATGGGCAAGAGCCTGAACAACCAGATCGAACTGTCCGCCTCCCCTGAAGAAACCCGACTACGCGTCATGCAAATGGTCACTGACCCGCACCGGATAAAAAGAACTGATCCCGGCAATCCCGATATATGCAATGTCTTCACCCTGCACAAGGTTTTTACGCCCAAAGAAGTTGTGGATGTAATCAATGTTGAATGCCGTAGAGCAGGTATCGGATGTGTGGATTGCAAGAAACGTTTTGCAGAGAGTTTAAACGCTGCACTTGAACCTTTCCGCACCAAGCGCGCCGAGATTGCTGCGCAGCCGGACTTGGTTCGTGATCTGCTCGAGGAGGGTGCCAAACGCGCACGGAACATTGCTGAAATGACAATGCAGGAAGTCCGGGCAGCAGTGCAACTTCCTTAATATTAATCCTATCAATGTTATTCGAGATTCGTAGTTCTCTTCAAAGCCGATGAATGAATCTCGTTTCGCAAATCATGAGGAAGCATGCGGGCTCTTCTACAAAGGGTCAGGTCAGGCAAAGTCACTATTGAAGGGAAAATAGTCGCTGAAATCGGACACGGTCTCATCATCCTTATTGGTATCGGACAGGGGGACACCGAAGAACAGGCTCGCTTTTTAGCAGAGAAAGTTGCCACATTACGCATCTTTGAGGATCCGACCGGTAAATTTAACCTGTCCCTTTCAGATGTAAAGGGATCAGCCATTATTGTCTCACAGTTCACCCTGTATGGTGCTGCACGCAAGGGGCGCCGCCCCTCTTTTTCGGAGGCAGCCCGGCCAGAGATTGCCGCGCCACTTGTGGAAAAATTTGCTGAATGCCTGCGCGCTCAGAATATCCCGACCCAAAGCGGCATCTTTGGGGCGCATATGCTGGTTGAAATCCAAAATGATGGACCGGTAACAATCTTGCTGGAAAAATAGCCCCGGCTGACGTTTTGGGGTATGCACATTGCTTGACGATATAGAAAGGTTGTGCTAGTATCACAAGAAGAAGTTACGATCAGTCGTCCTGGAGGAGAAAAGTATGTCCAAGAAGATTTTGTGGGTTCTTATCATATGCCTGACGGCATCACTATCGCTTGTTTCATGTCAGCGGGCTGCATCCCAGTCACCTGTGGCTACATCAACTGCCACCCACGCTGTGGCATTGGCGACCCAACCTGCAAACGGCGTAGGCTCTGTTCAAATAATTGCAACTCAAAGTGCCATGGCACAGACCGTGCAACCTGGCAGCACAACTCCCAGTGGCTCCGCGGCCATTTCCACCTCCACGCCATTTGGAACGCCCGCCGCTCCCATCACGGTGGTTCCGCCAATTGGGGGAGCCTCTACACCGATCATAATAAGCACACCTATTCCAGGAACCACTCAAATCTTCATTGTACCGACCGCTACTCCCGGACGACCTGCTACTTATACTGTCATGCAAGGTGATTTCCCGTATTGCATTGCCCGCCGTTTCAACGTCAACCAGCAGGAATTGCTGAGCCTGAACGGCATAACCACTGGGCAAGGACTGCAACCTGGGAAGGTATTAAACATTCCACAAACCGGTAATCCCTTTGTTGGCGTGCGCGCACTCCACACCCATCCCAGCACCTTCACTGTTACAACTGTAGATGAAACCATCTATGGGGTGGCTTGCTATTTCGGTGATGTTGACCCGACACAAATCATTGCAGCAAACGGACTGGCATCACCGTACACACTCCATATCAACCAGGTGCTAAACATCCCATAAAATTCTTCCGACACCCTGCACCCAGGCGAATACGCCTGGGTGTTTGTTTTTGGAGGCTGAATGCAATTCAAATTATTAAAATCCGAGATCGTTTATCCAGGACATGCCTTTACTATCCGCATTGATACGCTCCGGTTACCAGACGGCCGCGAGGCCCGATACGATATCGTAGAACATGTTGGCTCAGTGGTAATCTTGCCAGTGGATACAGACGGCAATCTGCTTTTTGTCCGCCAGTACCGGCATGCAGCCGGCCTGGATCTCCTAGAATTACCCGCCGGAACCCTAAGTGCGAACGAGAATCCAGAAGCATGTGCCCGGCGTGAAATCAGGGAAGAGACCGGGATGGCGGCAGGGAAAATGGAGCATCTCGGGGGGTTTTTCCTGGCCCCCGGTTATTCCACTGAATATATGGATGTCTACCTGGCGACCGATCTGCGTCACGACCCGCTGGAGGCCGACGCTGATGAATTCCTAGCGGTTGAGCGTTTATCGCTGGTGGAGGCGGTGGAGCTTTGTAATCAGGGTAAAATTCCGGACGCAAAGACTCTGGCAGCCTTCTCCCTAGCCCGTCCATACCTAAAAGGGCAGGAATAACAAGCATTTTTATTTATGACAAGTCGCTGCAGAATTGATGCATTAAATTACTATCGCCGATAAACTTGGGGGAATAAACTTGTATCCTAGTATGTCAGACCTACACAGTTTCCTGTGTTATTCTAGTTAAAGGAGTATGTTTTCATGGAACGTAAAATGGTTACCATTGATGGGAATGAAGCAACCGCTTCAGTCGCCCATCGCATCAATGAAATCTGTGCCATCTATCCCATCACACCTTCATCCAATATGGGTGAATTTGCTGATGACTGGTCGGCGTTAAAGCGCAAGAATATCTGGGGCACCATCCCATTAGTGATCGAGATGCAGTCTGAAGGGGGTGCTTCCGGTGCCGTCCACGGGGCACTCCAAACCGGCTCATTGACGACAACCTTCACTGCCAGCCAGGGTTTATTACTGATGATCCCCAACATGTTCAAGATCGCCGGGGAGCTAACCAGCACCGTATTCCACGTTTCAGCCCGTACAGTAGCAACTCACGCCCTATCCATTTTTGGGGACCACTCGGATGTAATGGCTTGCCGCCAGACTGGTTGGGCAATGCTGGCTTCCGGTTCCGTACAGGAAGCCCATGACTTCGCTCTGATCGCACAAGCTTCCACCTTGGAAGGGCGAGTGCCATTCCTGCACTTTTTTGACGGATTCCGCACTTCCCACGAGATCGCCAAGATCGAACAGCTAACCGATGACGATCTGCGCACCATGATAGACGATGAGCTTGTTCGCGCCCATCGCGCTCGTGCTTTATCCCCTGAACATCCGAAACTGCGCGGTTCCGCCCAGAACCCGGATGTGTTCTTCCAGGCCCGTGAGACAATCAATCCGTTCTACGCAAAAATCCCCGGCATTGTCCAGAAATCCATGGATAAATTTGCCAAACTAACCGGTCGCGCTTACCATCTATTCGATTACGTAGGCGCACCGGATGCCGAGCGGGTAGTGATCATCATGGCTTCCGGTGGTGAAACCGCTGAAGCAACCGCTCATTATCTTGTTGAGAAAGGCGAAAAAGTCGGTGTCGTCCGCGTCCGGCTATACCGCCCATTCGATAATGCCTCTTTCATCAATTCATTGCCAAAGACAGTCAAATCCATTGCTGTATTAGACCGCACCAAGGAACCTGGCGCAGGTGGGGAGCCACTCTACCTGGATATCACCAATGCCCTGTTTGAGGAAGGCCGCCAGGATATAAAGGTTATTGGTGGGCGCTATGGTCTATCCTCCAAGGAATTTACCCCGGCAATGGTAAAAGGTGTTTTTGACGAACTTAAAAAGACCCAACCTAAAAAGCACTTCGTCGTTGGGATCAACGAAGATGTTACCCACTCCAGCCTGGATTACGATGCGAATTTCTCGGTCGAGCATCCTGAGACTGTGCGTTGCCTCTTCTTTGGCCTGGGCTCTGACGGCACCGTGGGTGCTAATAAGAACTCAATCAAAATCATTGGCGAAGAAACAGACAATAACGCCCAAGGCTATTTCTTCTATGACTCAAAGAAAGCCGGTACGATGACCATGTCGCACCTGCGCTTTGGTCCCAAGCCGATCCAGGCCCCATACCTGATCACCCCCAACACAGCCAACTTTGTGGCATGCCACCAATTCACTTTCCTGGAACGTTTTGATATCACCAAGTTCGTACAACCCGGTGGTGTCTTCCTGGTCAACAGCATTTACGGTCCGGAGGAGGTCTGGGATAAACTACCAAAGGAAGCGCAGAAAGATATCATTGAGAAGAAACTCAAATTCTACACGATCAACGCTTATGAGGTTGCTGATAAGACGGGCATGGGCAGTCGCGTCAATACGATCATGCAGACCTGTTTCTTTGCCATTTCCGGCATCTTACCGCGAGACGAAGCGATCAATCAGATCAAGAAGGCCATCAAGAAGACTTATGGCAAACGAGGCGAAGCGGTGGTGCAGAAAAACTATGCTGCGGTGGACCAGTCGTTAGCCAACCTTCATGAGGTCAAGGTCCCTGAAAGAGTCACCAGTATTTTAACCCGCCGTGCCCCGGTACCCGCTGAAGCCCCGGCCTTTGTTCGTGATGTTCTTGGCCCAATGATTGCATTTGAAGGCGATACGGTTCCCGTATCGGCCATGCCCGTGGATGGGACCTTCCCCACCGGCACAACCAAATGGGAAAAGCGCAATATTGCCCTGGAAATCCCAGTCTGGGAATCCGACTTGTGCATTCAGTGCGGGAAATGCGTATTTGTTTGCCCGCATGCAGTCATACGGCACAAGGTTTACGACAAGAAATTCCTTGACAAGGCTCCGAAGACCTTCAAATATATTGATTCGAAATTCAAGGAATTCCCCGGAATGGCATACACCGTGCAGGTGGCGCCCGAAGACTGCACTGGTTGCGCCCTGTGTATTCAAGCCTGTCCAGCCAAAGACAAGACCAACCCAGCACGCAAGTCCATCAATATGGCTCCCCAGCCAGCCCTGCGCGAATCCGAAGCAGCCAACTGGGAGTTCTTCCTCAGCCTGCCCGAGGCAGACCGCACCACCTTCAGCGTCGGAACGATCAAGAATTCGCAATTGCTTGAACCGCTGTTTGAGTTCTCCGGCGCCTGCTCTGGATGTGGTGAAACTCCTTACATCAAACTCATGTCGCAGCTATTCGGTGACCGGGCCGTCATTGCAAACGCTACCGGCTGTTCTTCAATCTACGGCGGGAACCTGCCGACCACACCCTATACCTTCAATAAACAAGGGCGCGGCCCAGCCTGGTCCAACTCGCTTTTCGAGGACAATGCCGAATTCGGCCTTGGCTTCCGCCTGACTCTCGACAAGCAGGCAGAATATGCCCGTGATGTCCTTCCGACATTTGCCAGTGAACTCGGTTCGGAACTGGTGGATGGTCTTCTCAAAGCTGACCAGACCAGCGACCTAGGCATCAAGCAGCAACGCGAGCGTGTCGAAGCTCTCAAGAACAAATTGACCAACTCCAAGAATCCGCAAGCCATGAATCTGTCTGCGGTTGCCGATGCGCTGGTAAAGAAATCTGTCTGGATCGTCGGCGGTGATGGCTGGGCTTATGATATCGGCTATGGTGGTCTCGACCATGTCCTGTCCATTGGCCGGGATGTCAATATGCTTGTCCTCGACACGGAAGTCTACTCCAATACCGGCGGTCAGGCTTCCAAGTCGACTCCGCGCGGCGCTGTTGCCCGATTTGCAGCCTCTGGTAAGGGCCTGTCAAAGAAAGACCTGGGTCTGATGGCCATTGCCTACGGCTATGTCTATGTGGCACGAGTCGCCATGGGATTCAACGATCAGCATACTCTCAAAGCTTTCCTGGAAGCCGAGTCTTACCCCGGCCCGTCCATCATTATCGCTTACAGCCATTGCATTTCCCATGGTATTGACATGTCNAAGGGTCTCGAACAGCAGAAACTGGCCGTCCAGTGTGGCCTTTGGCCACTCTATCGTTACGACCCGCGACTGGCTGCGGATGGGAAAAACCCGCTGTTGATCGACTACAAAGAGCCGACCATTCCCGTGGACCAGTACATGTATAACGAAACCCGCTTCCGCATGTTAACCCAAAGCGATGAGGCACGAGCCGAAACCCTGCTCAAACTTTCCCGTGAAGATGCCAAGGCNCGCTGGAATTTCTATTCCCAGATGGCNGCCATGCACTATAATGAGCCAAATGGATAGAGGTAAATAAGCCCAANNAAAAAAGGGGCAAAGGTATATACCTTTGCCCCTTTTTTTATTTATAATAGAAGATTATAAGGAGAAAAACATGGTTGATCTGACTACTACCTATCTTGGTCTAAAGTTGAAGAACCCGCTGGTTGCTTCTGCCTCGCCTCTATCTGAGAAGGTAGAGAATGTAAAGAAAATGGAGGCTGCCGGGATTTCCGCTGTGGTAATGTACTCGCTCTTTGAGGAGCAAATCATCCACGAAAGCCTGGAATTGGATCACTATCTTTCCTACGGCGAAGAGTCATCCAACGAGGTCACTTCATACTATCCACAAGTCGGAAAATATACGCTCAAGGCTGAAGCTTACATAGAATTGCTTACCAAAATCAAAAAGGCGGTAAGTATTCCTGTCATCGGCAGTTTGAACGGTATTTCTACCGGTGGATGGATCAATTATGCCCGAAAAATCGAGGATGCCGGGGCAGATGCCCTTGAACTCAACCTTTATTACCTGCCCACCAACCCGGACCTAACCAGCACCGAACTTGAAGGAACCTACGTGACTTTAGTCCAGGATATATGTAGAAGCGTCAACATCCCGGTTGCAGTTAAATTGAGCCCTTTCTTTACCACCATTCCAAACATGGCGAGGAGATTGGCCAAAGCGGGAGCAAAAGGGCTGGTACTTTTCAATCGTTTCTACCAGCCTGATTTCGACCTAGAAAACCTCGAAGTCGTCCCGAATCTGACCCTGAGCAGTTCTCAAGATCTGCGTTTGCCTCTACGCTGGATCGCCATTCTTTATAGTCACGTGCAGGCCGATCTTGCCCTTACGAGTGGCGCCCACACGGCCGAGGACATTCTCAAGGCTACAATGGCTGGAGCCAGCGTGACCATGCTCGCTTCCGAACTGCTTCAAAAGGGTATTAACCGAATTACCCTCATCCTTGCCGAAATTGAACAATGGATGGTGGATCATGAATACCAGTCCATAGAACAAATGAGGGGTAGCATGAGCCAGCAGACTGTTAATGAACCAGCCGCCTTTGAACGCGCCAATTACATGAAAGTGCTGAACTCCTTTAAAGACCTGCCCTAGCAGGAATAAAATCAGCCCCGGCAACTTGCCGGGGCTGATCCATCTATGAGTGCAAAAGGACTGATTATTCAACGACTTCAGGCTCGCCACCAGATTTCTTCTGTCGATAAGTAATACGGCCACGTGTCAGGTCATAGGGTGACATTTCAACCTTGACATGATCCCCGAGCAGGATGCGGATGTAATATTTGCGCATTTTGCCCGAAAGATAAGCCAAAACTTCATGCCCGTTATCAAGCCTCACCCGGAATTGGGTCCCAGGTAAAGCCTCAACCACCAACCCCTCGACCTGAATTTTATCTTCGTTTGCCATAAAGCCTCCAGTCCAGTCGCTGGTTTACTCAAAGTCTTTGTAAGCGCGCCTCTTGTAACGTCTAATAGCCTTTTTCTCGTCCATGCGGCGTTGCTCACTCTTGGATACAAACCAGCGCTTGCGACGAACAGTGCTCAAGATACCGCTCTTAACGATCTTCTTGCGGAAGCGTTTGAGCAATGAATCTTGAGACTCATTGTTGCGTAAATTAACTACAGCCAACTTCCTCACCTCCTTCCATATGAAGGATTAAACAAAAACTCGGCTTGTCACCACAGACGCAGCCGAGGACGCGGAAAACCTGGATGAGAAATTGCTGGTCATCGAGACTTTATCGCTTCACACACTCCTGGATCGCCAAGAATAACATAAAAAAGGCGATCGACACGAACTGGTCTGTGGACGAAAGGATTATACCTTAGGAAATAAATCGTGAGAAGAGAAAAGAAAAGTCTCTTTGGCAATGACCTACTCTCCCAGGCAGTTACCCACCAAGTACCATCGGCGCTGACGAGCTTAACTTCCGGGTTCGGG
>Ga0031655_10002162_pt1 | contig 11419 bp, 13 predicted proteins | sample FrelakmetHBP12HB_FD_55187 | JGI IMG/M metagenome (GOLD analysis project Ga0031655, IMG submission 55187) | Freshwater lake sediment microbial communities from the University of Notre Dame, USA, for methane emissions studies -HBP12 HB | ecosystem: Environmental > Aquatic > Freshwater > Lake >... | reverse complement strand
CTGCGTGGCGTACCTAACAGGATCGACCTTTCTCTTCGGCGGTGCAGTTTATGGATTCNCTGGCATGGCCTCGACCTATATTCCCTTTTGGCTCTCTTCCTTGGCCACCATGAGCCGTGAGATAATGAAGGACGTTGAGGACACAAAAGGTGATAGTAAGGCAGGAGCTAGGACCTTGCCCATCCTATCTGGCGAGAAGTTATCCGGGGCCTTGGCGTCTTTCTTTGCCTTGGTCGCCGTCGTCCTAAGCTACCAGCCGANATTTGGGACCATTTATTTGGCTATGGTAACAGTAGCGGATATCTTCTTGATCGGTTCTGTTTGGAAGATTATCAAAATGGACNCATCAGGGTCTCAGCGTGCCCTGAAGCTTGGAATGGCGGTAGCCCTCTTGGCTTTCTTGGCTGCCGCCCTAAGACATGCTATCATCTGAATTACTATCTAGGACAACATTTCACCTGTGGGCATAATTAGCCACTATTGGTTCTCCCAGGCAGTTGATGCGCACGAAACCATAGCGCTCAAACTGGACAACCCTGTTCAGCTCATTGGCTATTCCTGCCTCGCCAAGGCCCACGTCAACTCCGTCCGGTTTCAGGACCTTTACGGGCAAGCCATCGCGTGGAACCCAGTGTATAATCCGCAACTTGTTCTTCCTGGCCGTCTCCGGATCAGCATCGATTAGGCGGGCCTTGGCTGGCTCCTTGCTGACAAGCTCGACATTGCAGAAATCTTTTAGCCTGAACCTGTCGTCCATCTTAAGGTTCTCCAGGTCGCTCTTGCAGACAAATACATCGTTTCCCGTTGGTATCTTCCTAAACCCGCGATCTATCGTGGGATGAAGCGGTGCGCTCGCCAGCACAGGCACGTCCCCCTCGATTTCAAGCAAGACAGGGTCCCAAACGAAGAAGTATCTGTTGGCCTCGGGATCGATTAGCTTGCGATTCTCGGCGTAGATGGTATCCATGCTTATGCTGATGTCTGTCTCACCTACTCCCAACTCCACCATGAACTTGCGCAGGGCCTCCGGCCTGATTCCACGGCACCGCAGAGCCCTTACTGTAGGCACCCTAGGATCATCCCATCCGGAATACTCGCCTGCCTCGATGGCCCTTTTAAGCTTGCTAGTGCTGAAAGATCCAAACTGATGGATCTTGATCTTTCCCCAGTGAATCACCTTGGGATACTCCCAACCCATGTGCTTGTAAAGGTACTTCTGCCTCCTTTCGCTGTCAGCCAAGTCCTTGCCTCGAAGAATATGAGTCATTCCAAGGAGATGGTCCTCAATAGCAGACTCAAGATCGAGCAGAGGCCAGACACGGTACTTAGCTCCAACATGAGGGTGGCTGGCAGTTACTATCCTGAAGGCAGCCCAGTCACGGATGGCTGGGTCCTTATGAGACATATCGGTTTTGACCCTCAAAACCGCCTTCCCTTCTGCAAGAGTTCCGTCCAGCATCTTCTTCCATAGGTCCATATTCTCCTCCGGCGACCTGTCTCGGTGGACGCATGCGATGCCCGCGTCCTTGTGCTCCTTAAAGGCAAGCTGCTCACACTGGCAGACGTAAGCTCCGCCCATGTGGATCAGCTCCTCTGCAATTTCGTAGTAGAGAGGCAACCGCTCGCTGGCTATTATGACCTGGTCGGGCTTTGCGCTCAACCAGGTGCAGTCTTCCAGGTACCAGTCATAGGCCTCAGGCATAGGCCGCTTCTTGACAGGGTCAGTATCGTCGAACCTGATCAGGAACTTGCCGCCATACTTCTTCACGTACTCTGAGTTGATGATTATACCCCGGGCACTTCCCAAGGTTGGCGGGCCGTTAGGGTTCGGTGCGAAGCGCATCACTACGCCTCCCTCGGCTCCCTCGAGGTCAGGGAGGCCTTTGGCCGGCTCTTTGTGTTCTGAGAGCTCGGCGATCAGCTCAGGTGCGATTGCCTCCAGGCGCTTCTGCCACTCCTCGGGGCTCATCTTGGCCACCTGGGCTAAAACAGTCTTAATCTCCGGGCCGACCTCCTTGGCTCTGGGGCGAAGCTCGGGATGCTCGCCCATAAGCTTACCCATCACCGCCCCGGAATTTGGAGCTGCTCTGTACTTTACAGCGTTCTGCAGTGCATACTTTTCTATGAGCTTCCTGATCTCTGCCATCTGATTTCTCCTGGAAAAGACTCTTCGTTATATCGTCTATTTCCAAAGGCATATCTTTGTTATTATGTTTGGTGTTTTGGCTTAGGGAATCAATGTGTTTATCTGAAAGCGGTTGATTTCAGTTGGTGCAATACAGCCCTAAAGCATCCCTTATCATCATGTGATGATCGAAGGCCAGCCTTGGAAGGTCTTCCAAGGGAAAGACTTTCGCCGATTTGGCATCGGATCCGGAGACAAGCTGTCCTGATCCTCTGGAAAAGTAGCAGACTGAGACCACATGCCCCCGAGGATCGCGATCTGGATCTGAATAGACTCCTACCAGACCCACAAGACCGATCTGTAGGCCCGTCTCTTCCCAGGATTCTCTGATCACCGCCTCTTCAGTGCTCTCGCCGATTTCCACAAAACCACCGGGAAGGGCGTACCAGCCCTGAAACGGCGGGTTCTTCCTCTTAATGAGTACAACTCCATTTTCGAAAAGGATGACTGCGTCCACCGCGAGGAGAGGAGTTCTCATATGCGAAACCCTTCTGTAGCACAACCTTCTGCCGGACCGAAAACCTTATTTGCGGCTCACGTCGTACCCATAGACGGCAAAGGTCGATTAGTGATCTCCCTCCTTTACCCTTACATCCAATCGGCTTTTGCCTCTTGTTCATCATGATCTGAGTTCGGTAGATAATCTTTTCGGTGCGGAACTACGCACATTAAGGACCCTGTAGTGCCGACTATATGGTTTGGGCTGCTGGTGCCCCCTTCTAAGGCTCGAGCGATTAAGCTAAATGTATCGTCCCTTTCTTTAGATCATGCCTTTTTATGTTCTCAAGCTGGGAGGTAGTCTGATCGATTCGGCCAAATATCTGGTTTCCAGGTTAGGCGACCTTGGTTCTAAAGGCTACAGCTTCCTGGTGGTCCCTGGAGGTGGTCCCATGGCAGATCAGGTGCGCAAACTATTCTCCGAATACGATCTTTCGGATGAAGCAGCTCACTGGATGGCCATCCTGGCTATGGAGCAGTATGCCTACTTCTTAGCAGACGGCACTCGAACAGTCCTCACCACAGAAATCGCCCCATGTGTTGGAGTGAAGGTTCTGCTGCCTTATCAGGCCCTTTTGAAGAACGACAGTGGTCTAGAACACTGCTGGGATTATACTTCGGATGCTGTGGCGGCGCTTGTGGCCGCCAAGCTGGCCGCCGATTTCATCAAAGCGACAAATGTGGATGGTGTTATCATAAATGGCAAGCTGGCAAGTGAAGTAACTGCAGCTTCGCTTTCCGGTGTTGAATCGTGCATCGATCTGGGCAGCCTTAAGCTTCTCGAAGGCAGAAGCTGCTGGATTCTTAACGGCATAGATCCGGAAAAGTTCATCGATGCCGTACTTACAGGAAGAGGTGGGACGATCGTAAATGGGTAGGAGGAAGGCAGCTTTGAACTCATACTTTGGACCTTGCCTTTTCTGTCCATGGGAAGGTTTATACCATGTGATACATCAACCAGGAGGGAGAAAACATGAAGGAAGAAATACCCGAGAAGTGCATATCATGTGGCGTGACGATTACCGGTGTCGGTGGGGTCAAGTTTCCTTGCCCCAGTTGCGGCACCGTTATAGCCAGATGCAACAGATGTAAAAAACAGAGCAACGCGTATACCTGCAAGGTATGCGGGTTCGCAGGTCCCTGAGGTGCTAATATGGGAGACGTAGCAATAAGAATGAAGGTTATGCCGGAGAGCACAGATGTGGATCTGGTCAAGCTCAGCGCTGCCATAAAAGCAGCAGTTCCCAGTTATGCAAGGCTGCATGCCGTGGAGGAGAAACCTATCGCGTTCGGCCTAAAGGCCCTTATTGTAGTCACAATTATGGACGATAAGGGTGGCCACAGCCCGGAGGAGACGGAGCTCACCTTCGCCAAGATTCCAGGTGTGGAATCGGTTGAGGTAGAAGAGGTAGGCCTCCTATAAACTTTTTCTTTTTCGGGCTTGTAGATCAGCGGTAGATCGCCGCCTTCGCAAGGCGGAGGCCGCGGGTTCGAGTCCCGCCAAGTCCACTCTCGATGGTTTTGCTTTTTTGGATTGATCTGATTTGACTTGAAAATTTGAAGTCTCGCTATACGGTGCGACTTCCTCACATGGAATTATTAATCGATTGGGCCTCGCAAGAAAGCTTGCCTGAACTGCTTCCCAGAGGACTCTACCTACCGAGCGTTCCCTGGACCAATCTTTACGAAGACACTTTGCAGAGAATACGAACAGAATCGCGAGATATCCTTTGGAAGATCGAAGACCTCCCCTCCGACATTCGCAGCCCTGGCCTTGAGCGCATTCGAGTTGATGGACGCGATGGATTTCGCGTTCATAACGACTATCTGAACAAAGAAGGAGCGGTTATCTTATCAGCCGAACGGGTTGGCTGCTGGCCAAACTCTGCGGTTGGCCGATTAATTCCTAAAAAACCAACACTACGGTGATAGAGGGCGGAGGATAACCTGAAACCGTTCGCTGATAGAGTTGAGCATATCAATGCCGACATCGAGGAATACGAATCTCATCTCAAAAGAAATTTCTACGACGGCTGCATATGGAGCGAATCGGTCTACTATGCCGGTGCACGTCTTCCATTGACAAAGACATACGATCTTCTTGGCAGGATAATGGATAAACTCAAAGTTAGAAGGCTACTGGTCATGGCCAATACAATAGATCTGCCCGAGGATATACCTGAACACATTGTGACTAAGCGGCCAACAATGGACTGCTAATATGCATTGCTGTCCAGTCTAGTCTCGCCTATACTGAAATCAATTTACTGCGAGGATAAACTGAGACGGATATATGAATACCAGATCTTGGCATTCGAACGTAAATTATAAAACATGCCAAGAAAAATTAAGAGCAGCATTTGGCAGCGGAACTACTTTGCTAAAAAGAAGGCAATAGCTCATTCTAAAGGGGAGCGTGCCTAGGCATTATGTTTGGATCTATTCCCTTTGCCAGCTGTGTTACGTCCGTGACTCTACTCTTTTGCGTTTGGTATTGCTGCCCAATAGTAGTTGGGGTCTGGGGCTGCTGTCCAATCGGCGTCGCGGTCTGTTGAACTGTTTGAGGCTGCTCTGCCGCCGAAAGCGACGATGCAGTGATCCTTGCGGGAGTGTAACTCGAAACGTCTGGACTTATCTTTGTTGCCGTAAACGTGTCTTTGGCTAGGATGCCATTGTCATCATAGCTTGCATAGCTTCCCTGGATCGAGTCGCCTGAGATCATCCCTATTATCAATGTGGAGACGAGCACCTTGCCCTGCATTGCAGCCACGGCGATGTTCACCATCTTTCCAGAGAGGGATCCTGCCACAAGGCCATTCCATGGATCCGCTCCTTCGAACTTGCACCTTCCAAAGATAGAGTCTCCCGACTGGTTCAGAGCCATGGTTAAATCAGTACCTGCCATGGACACCCTCCAGATTCCCTGTACACCGACAAACTCGACAAATGGCGTTGAGGTGTTATTAACTGGAGTCAAAGAAATGTTCTCTGACGAATTCAGCCTCGGATCTGCGAGGGAGTTCAAAGGCGCTATGAACAACATCAGTAAGAGCAAAGCCACATATCCGATCCATCTAATTCTCAAATCTGAACCTCCAATAATGTACAACTGCTTTCTTAGCATTAGATACCTGGCATTTTCTGTCTTTCAGCTAAATAAGCCCTTCATTCGTATGTTTCTAATATCCGTGTGCAGATCAGATGACCTCGACCTCAATCGACATTATCTAAACTTATTTAAGTATGATCTCCTACGCAGCGAGAAGTATAGCTTCCGTACACTTACCAGGGCAAAGATCGTGGGTTGAAGCCCCACCCATATTGCGTTGAGTGCGGACTAATTAAGAGCCTGTCCTCAGACAAGTAGCGAAAGATCGGCTTTTATATCAATATCGTGGCAGCCTCCGGGGAACGACTGAAGATCGGCCAAGCTCAGATGAGGCTTGTCTCCATAGAGCTGCAAGACTTCGGCCTAGACGACTCCTATGGCATGGACCGATATCAACGGGAAGTGCTGTTTACTCAGATTAAAGTTCTAAGCTCAGCCTGACCCTTCATAAACCTTCTCAATAATGCCACTTATCCGATCCCAGTCGTAGCCCTTTGCAAGTTCGAAGCACCTAGCCCTCATGCTTATGCTTTCGTCTAGAACGCGGATTATCGCTTTCGAAAGCTCCTCAATGGTTGGCTCGCACACGAGTCCAGTCCCTTCTGTCACCAGATCGCGTACCGCATTCATCCTATGGTTCACGGTAACTAAAGGTATCCCGCATGCGTTAGCCTCCAATGCTGCCATTCCAAAGCCCTCTCTTGTTGAAGGAATCACAAAGACCTTCGAGGACTTCATCAGGGCAACAGCCTCGTCATAATTCTCTAAAAACCCCGTGAATTCTACATTCTTTTCCAGCCCCAGTTCTTTGGCCAGCCTCTTTAGTTTGGCTGCATCAGGTCCGTCTCCTATTATGATTGCACTCACGTCTGGAACTTCGCGCTTAATAGACTGTATTGATCTGATGAGAAGATCTACATTTTTGTGCCCAATTAGCCTTCCAGCATAGACGATATTGGAGGTCGTATCCGAAGCCTTTATTCGTTCAATTCTTTTGAGGTCTAATCCATTGGGAACCACCTTAACGCCGACAGCGCCCAAATGCTGAAGCTCTCTTTTCGTCATCTCTGAAACTGCGATGTTCTCATTGGTAAGCTTTGAGACTGCAGATTCAATCGATCTGCCGATTAGGCCTTTTCTGCCCAGATATTCGTACCAGTAATCTCCCCAGACTTCATGCCAGGTTATAAAGAGGTCAGTTTTACCAGTCGTTGCTACCAACTTCGTCGAAAAGCATGGTAGATACGGAAACTCCTGGCAGTCTATTAGGTCATAGTCCCCCTTAAATGAAACTAGAACCTTCCAGGCAAAAGTCAAAGCCTCTCTTATCGACCTTCGATCTCCGGAGTAGAGACTTCTAGGATTGCAGATGCCATGAAGGAATACGCCATCCTTTTGGACGACGCTGTCCCCCTTCCACCATTTGATACTGAAACAGTGAACATCATGTCCTCGGTTGGCCAACCGCCTTGAAAGCTCATACACCCTCTTCTCTGCTCCTCCTTTAACCCAGGGGTATACTGCATCGTAGACATAGGCAATTTTCATCCCATCGCCTCCAGTCAATCGGCTTTGATGCCGTTGTTAAGCAGCAGCAGGCTTATGAACATCCCGGAGAATATGGTTTGAATTCCCAGTATGGATAATATCAGGGCCATCATGGCGTTCTGGGCCTGGTAAAGCGCTCCAAACCCTACTGCCCTCCAGTCAAGCAGTACCACGACTCCCAAAGCTGTCCCAAAGGCGAGGAGCAAGAACCCCAAAAGCAGCTCCTTCTCTAGGGAATGATAACTCATGAGCTTCTCAATAACCCTGGAGCTGCTTGAAACTCCGTATGCTACTCCGAAGGCTGCAAAGTATAATCCAGATAGGAACATCTGGTATCCGATTACCAACAGCAGGCATCCTAAAATCAGCGAATGCATCCTATTTTGTTCATGAAGAGATACTTCGGCGGCAAGGGCAAGGCCTATGATGAGAGCAATTATACCCGGTACCATTAGAAAAGGCACTGGTCGATAAAGCATCATGAACCGAAGGTGTCGCCAGCCATCCGAGAAAGAGCTTAGCTTAGATTTGCCCTTTCGTGGGTAATAGGTGATGGGAACCTCAGCTATTTTCATGTTCTTGGCAGCTGCCTCGATTACCATCTCGGAGGCAAACTCCATCCCACATGCTTTTAGGTTCATCCTATCAAGGGCTTCCCTGGTAATTGCCCTCATGCCACAATGGGCATCAGAGATACCGGCAGCAAATAGCTTGTTCAAAACCCATGTGAGGAAAGGATTGCCGATGTATCTATGAAGTGCGGGCATAGCGCCACTTTTAATCTCTCCCTTTAGCCTGGTACCCATGACCATATCAATGTCTTCGTTTTTAAGACGAGAGATTAACTTATTGATCTCTCTTGGATTATAAGTCAGGTCTCCATCCATGAGAACAATGTACTTTCCATGCGCATGCTTGAAGCCGCTAAGGTACGCATTGCCATAGCCCAACTTATCAGGAACAATCACAGTTGCACCGTATGACTTGGCTATTTTTGGCGTGTTGTCCGAGGAACTATCTACAACTATGATTTCTCCCTCTAGATCCATTTCCTTGAAACCTGCATTAGCCTGCTGAATACATTCGCCGATGGTCTCCGCCTCATTCAATGTGGGGATTACCAGGCTGACTTGTGGCACATCCCATCAGTTGAACCTTCAGTGATTAAGCCTTTCCGATATAAATGGCATAAATGAAAGGCTGCTATCAATGTCCATCAGAGCCTTTCTTATAAAAACGCAGAGGGACAAGATGGAAGATATAGAGTCTAGGCTCGCGGTTTTGGAACAGGCAAAAGAGATCAAGCAATGAAATGTTTCAGCCCTCTCCTCAAGCGACTCAGTCGGCTGGAGCCTATGCCTGAAGAGCTTGAGCTTATGACCATTGAAAAAAAGACAGTCTATATAATTGTCATTATTTACGGGTAAGAAAGCGCCGAGGGTGAGATTCGAACTCACGAGACCCTTGCGAGTCACCAGCTTTCCAGGAGTTCGTTCCAGGCTGGCGCCATACCGCTAGACGACCTCGGCATTGACATTAATTGCCCGACACGGGCGCTTGCATGGACCCTAGCTTCTTCTCTGCCAGCTTCCACGCCCTTGGGTACGTGCCCGGCTCCATTATTACCCTTTCGGTCCTGGCCACGATTCCTCTCTCCGAGGAGAGCATCTCATTGCTTGATAAAGCTGCCTTGGCAAGAGCCACCGCCTCACCCTTTTGGGTAAACATGGCAATATCGTCTTCCTTGGTTATGTCAGTTTCAAGGCTGAGCAAGCCCGGTGCCGCTAGTGGAGCGCCGTGGCAGACGGCATCCACGGCATTGTCGCTTATTACGAGTTTTGGCAGATGCCTAAGGGCCACCTCCACTGGCCGGATCACGTTGCGCAGCTCTTTTTCATCTCCTGTCTCTTTCCAAAGCTCATAGGCGTCCTTGAGCTGATGCAGCGTCACTAAAGTCTGGTCTTCTCTGAAAGGCCCGGCTTTACTACGCCGCAGCTCCTCCATGTTTGCCCCAGTTCCCAAAGCCAAGCCGATGTCGTAGCAGAGCTTGCGAATGTAGGTACCCGCCTCGCAGCCCACTTGCATTAGGGTATGATGCTCCTCGATCTCGAGGACGTCAAGGTAATAGATTGTCCTTGTCCTGAGCTGTTTGACAACTGAGGATTTGAGGGGCGGCTTCTGATAAATTGTACCTTCGAACTCCTTACAGACCTCCAGGATCCTCTTGTGCGGCAGAGCCTTGTGCACATGCATGAGGCAGATGTACTCCTTGCCTGCCAACAGAAGCGTATCCATAACTCTCGTGGCATCGCCCAGCAAGACGGGCAGGATTCCCGTAACCTTGGGGTCCAGGGTGCCGCTATGCCCTGCTTTCTCCACATGCAGTATATTCTTAACCCAAGCCACAACCTCATGACTCGTCGGTCCCGAGGGCTTGTCCAAGTTTATGGCACCCAGACGAAGATGCATCTCTAAAGACCTTCTCTCTGGAGAACAACCGTAGTTCGGATCAGTTTTGGCCCTCCTCTTGACAATTGTGGACCTGACCCTGTCTGAAGGCAGATTCTTAGAATATGCTTTGATGATGGAATTTTGGCCGGAAGCTATATCGGAAGTGGTCATTGTTTTAGAGACCTGACTGCAGCAAGCACGATGCTTAGAGTTCCTTGTTCATCGAATTTTGCGGTGTCTACCGCCAGGTCATAAACACTAAGGTCCCTTATGTCGAAGTTGTAGTACTTCTTGTACCGTCGCGCCTCGCTCTCCTCTCTGGCCNTCGTCTCCTGCAAGGAGTCCTCGAAAAACTTTGACTCACGATTAGCAATTCGCTCGGCTCTGACCTTTAGGTCCGTCTTTAGGAGGACCTTCAAGTCGGCATTGAGAAGGTGCCCCGACAGCCTCCCCTCAAAGATGCCGGGACCGGCCTTGGCCATAGATTTCTGTGCATCATCAATCAGGTAATCTATCTCCGGTCCGCGTTCTGCCAGTCGATTTAGGTCCTTGACAGAGACGCTCTTCTCGCTAGCTATCTTTCTGAACAGCTCGCCCGAGTTGACCCATCTTATCCCTAACTCGGCTGCAAGGCTGCGGGCCAGGGTGGTAGTCCCAGTTCCAGGGGCACCACTTATGGTTATTATCATGTCCGACTTCCTAGCTCATGCTGCCTATATCCAGGGCCTTACGTATGATCTGTGAGACCGGAATGGAGCAGATGAAGTACCAGTAGAACCAATAAATCACTGGACCTAGAACAACTTCGGACACTCCGTGAGTTCCCCAAAATGGGAAGGTCATTGTAAGGTGGTGCTGGGCTATGTAGAGATAAGCCCACATGAAGAGTGGTATTGAGACAATACCGATATACAGCATGGGCTTGAACTGCATCTGCATCATTTTGCCCTGCTCGGAGACCATCTTCATCTGTTCTGTCTGGAGCTGTTGCAGCTTTCCCTTGTCTCCGGAGAGCTGAGCTTCTTTCATGGCAGACTGAAGGCTTTTCATCTTCTCTTGCTGACTCTTCAGGAAATCCCAATCCATTGTGTACTTCTGGATAAGGCTTGCGTACAGGCCTGTTATGGCCGCAAGAGCAAAGAGGACGACATGGAAGGGCAGTATAGCCGGGAGCGAGCCTAAGACTGCACTCATGGCTACGCCTATCAAGTGTCGCAGATCGCCGCTGACCATTATCCCAAAAAAGAGAAAGAAGCCCACCGCCAGGGCGAGGGTATCCAGAGATTTGGCCAGCTTCCCGTTCATGACGCCGCTCCAAAGAACTTCTGCATCATCGGGTACATCTCCTGGATCTGCTCGCTGGCTATCTGCTCGTAGAGCCTGTAGACGATGCTAACAGCCAGAAGCAAGCCTGTGCCTCCTGCACCTCCCAAGGTCCCCATCATGTTGGCGATCAAAGCCAGAAGGGCAATGATGACGCCTCCGATGACAGTCACTTTGGGTATGTACCTTTCCATCAGTCGCTCTATTGAGGCGGGATTTCTCCTGTATCCTGGAATCTGAAGACCTGATTTGTGAATCTTCTCTGCAACGTTCTTGGCTCCCATGCCAGTGGTCTCGATCCAGAA
>Ga0031655_10002161_pt1 | contig 11420 bp, 10 predicted proteins | sample FrelakmetHBP12HB_FD_55187 | JGI IMG/M metagenome (GOLD analysis project Ga0031655, IMG submission 55187) | Freshwater lake sediment microbial communities from the University of Notre Dame, USA, for methane emissions studies -HBP12 HB | ecosystem: Environmental > Aquatic > Freshwater > Lake >... | reverse complement strand
ATTTCTCTAAAACGAAAATATGCTAAACTACATATGAGCGAAGCTATTGGATCATTTGCCCTATATACTGTTTTGGTTGCTCTTTTTACCGTACCGGTAATCGATGCTCTCAAAACTTTAATTAATTAACCCCTTCCCTCACCTTCTTGTCGATCTACCCTTAAAAACCCCGTGCAATTCCGGCGGGGTTTTTGTCATAATATTTCCTATTCGGTTCGACCATTTAGTTTGATGGATTATTTTTTTGACGAATTGTTCCCGATGCCATTATTTAATTGCCGAAACGAGCTTGGTCAGGCGCATGGATACTGATTGGGCCAGATTTTGTAAAAGATTGGTTCCCATATCCGGCGTGTAACGATCATGATATGCATCGCCATTATTCCAGCTTCCCGCAATTTTATCATTCACTTTAAACGGAACCAAAGCCAATGATTTGACAAAATACTTTCTATTCGAAGGCAATAATTTATAATACGGCTGCAAATCCTCATTGACTAAAACCGGTTTTAATCCATTAGGAAGAATTTCGCGAAACAACTCCGGCGTTATTACCTTAAGCCTGTCTTGCAAAATATCAGAAGATTTTATTGCCGCGATGATAGGTTGGTTATTTATAGTATCCATTAACGTAAGCCAAACATAAGGAACTTTAAATTCTTTTTCTATTCCCGTAAAAAGAATTTCAAAAAGCCCGGCAATATTCTTGGCCTCCGACAATTTCTTTTCAATTTCTCCGAAACCAGCGGCAATTTTCTTATTGACGCGTTCAATATCTTCCGTTTTATTCATACTGTCACCTTTCCCACTGCGCATAGAGAATTAGATGATCGGACGGTTTTTCGGCAAGTCTTGATTCTAAATCAATAGAACAGCTTTTTGATTTTAGGACAAGTGATTTTGTTGCCAAAATATGATCAACGCGCCAACCCAATTTTCGAGCTACGGAATCCCGGATACGATAATCAAAAAAAGTATACTGACCGGCAACACCCGGATNATGTTTACGGAATATGTCAATAAAGCCCCATGATTTAACTTCCTCGTATGCTTTCCAGACTTCCGGATTAAANCANACGTGTCCCAATATTCTTTTCGGGTCGTGCACATCTATATCTTCCGGCGCGACGTTAAGATCACCNCACCAGATTATTTTATTTTGCGGCTGAAAATACTTNTGAAGATGTTTTTTCAAACGTGCAAACCAGGCCAACTTATATGCAAACTGCGGGCTTTCCATTTCCTGACCTTGTGGGACATACGTATTGATTATCGTCAGGTCATTATATGTCGCGACAATTAAACGGTCGGGATCGGTAGGTTCACTATCAAAACCAAATACTACTTTTTGCGGTTTCTGCCTTGAGGCAATGGCCACGCCTTTATACTGTTTATCACCTTTGAAAACTACATGATAACCCAACGCTTCCAATTCAGCCGCGGGAAAGCCGGCGTCAGCAACNTTTGTTTCCTGCATACAAAAATAATCAGGGTTATTTTTTTGCAGCCANGGCAAAACGATATGCAGGCGGGAGCGTATGGAATTTACATTGTAAGTCGCGATCTTCAAAATAAGCACTGCCTTTCGTAAATTACTGGTAATTAATATCACGACCGAAGATTGCACTCAAGTTTTTTTGCGGCAGTTTTAAAAATTATACACCATGTCATTGCGAGAAGGCAAAGCAACCGAAGCAATCTATCTTTTTTAAAACTGAATCTATCAGCGAACAATTTCCAGAATAGTTTTCATCTCTTCTTTGGAAAGAACAGCCGGGGTGGTCATATTCTAAAAACAAAGATCAAAGAAGCAATCCTGTCGAAATAATTAATTGTTATGTCCCTTTAATCCTAATAGAAAATAGCGGAATTATAACTTAACTTGTGGTAAAGATTCTTGGGGTGGATGCAACGGCTATAAATATCCCCACTGTTTTGGTACCTTTTTGTAAAACTGTTTTATAATGTAAGTAGCCTTACTATAAAAAAGCGGAAGGGGAAGGAAATGGATAGGGAACCTGCTGCAGGAATCTGTGCCGAAGATATTATACATTATCAGGATCTGGCCCGTCAGTATGCTAAAAAATCGATCACCCCGATTTTTGAAGGCGAGTATTCCGACGGGAATTTATCGCTTTTGCCGGAAAAACTGAAGACCGCTTTTGATATCGGGATTGCCGCCACTCCCGACAAAACGCATTCAGGATGTCAGTACGGCATATGGGGCGGCGCAACCGATGAAACAGGCCTGCTGCCGTCCATTCTTCTTTTATCCATTATCGCNGAAACCTGCGGCGGAGTGGCTATGTGCCTTCATTCGCAGGGCGTGGCTTCCAACCTGCTGATTCAGGCAAAAAAAGAACTTCCGTTTACACCGGTCATGGCGGCACTCTGTCTTCAGGAGGGATTTGCGCCGCCTTATCTTGGCACCATTGTGTCACCGGACAAGGATGTCCCCGCGAGAGTGGACACAACCGCTGTCAAAAATAAATCAGGATATATCATTAACGGCCGTAAGTCGTTTGTCTATTCCATGAACGGCGCAGACGCTTATGTAGTGTTTGCCCGGATGGATAATGTATGGGGATGCTTTCTCGTTCCGGCATCGGAGAGCAATGTATCCGCAAACGACGTAGGTGTGCGAACCGGTCTTCGGGCATGCCGCGTTGAACATGTCGATTTCAATTCCGTTGAGATTCCACAGGATGCGCGGATAGACGGGGGCGAAGCCCGCGAAATGGTCATTCGCGCTATGAATCTTAACTGGACGGGAATGTCGGCCGTAGCTGTTGGAATTGCCAAAGGCGCCTGTGCCTCGGCACGCAGATACGCTGCCGAACGTTATCAGGGAGGCTCTCAAATTGAAGAACATCCGGCGGTAAAGATGCTGATTGGCGGCGCAGAGTCGGCCACTGCCGCCGCCGAAGCGGCTCTTTATTCATTGCCCAACGGCGATTTAGGCTCATTCAAAAATCTGAAAAAATCAGCCGCCGTGAAATTATCGGTCATGGAGCTNTGTTCACGCGCGGTGACCGATTGCCTNCAGANATTCGGCGGATACGGTTACATGGAGGATTACGGCATGGAAAAACGGCTGCGTGATGTGACTGTTTTAAAATCGGCATCAGGTTCTTCCGCTTATCTCAAGCAATTGATTTTCGATATCGGAAAGGAGGGTGCGCTATGAAACAGTCCATGGAGGAACGCATCGAACAGCTCAAACTGAAAAACGCAACACAGAAGATGAACATCTTCGGACGCCTTCTGGTCGATAACCGCGAGATGAGTCTCTGGGAACACGATACAAAAACTCTAAGCTGGGGCGTGCGACGCTGGCGGCGCAAGGCTCTGAAATTCGCCCGTGAATATATCAGGCCGCTAGCTATCCAAGCCGATCTTCATCCCCACGATTACGATCCTAAACCGATATTGGCCGCGGCGGCCAGGCAGGGATTTCAAACCCTTATGCTTACTCCGCCTCTGGGTACGGCAAGTACTCTTCAGTATTACAAGGGGACGGCATTCCAGATGGCGGTGGTAGGCGAGGAATTCGCGACCGAATGCGGCGGTCTGGCGCTTTTATTGCTGGCACATAATCTGGGCATGGCTCCGATTCTTCTTTCGGGAAGTGTTAGAAATATTTTGCGGCAGATGATTCCTTTTTATTTAAAATCTCATCTGCTGGGCAGGCCTGATTGCATGGCCTTCGCCATCACCGAACCCGGCGCCGGGTCCGATGTTGAAGAAACTGAAGGCGGAGCGAAGGCTAAACTTGTCACCACGGCGAAATACGCGCCGGAAAAGAAAGGCTATATCCTCAACGGGAGAAAATGTTTTATTTCGGACGGAGCCATCGCGGATAAAGTTACCGTTTACGCGAAAATCGGGGACGAAGGAATCGAATCATGGACGTGTTTTCTCGTGGAAAAAGGCATGCCGGGATTTTCAGTGGGACGCAGTGAACGCAAGATGGGCCAGCGGGCGGCGGACGCTTCGGAACTTATTTTCGATAACGTTTTTGTTCCCAATAAAAATATCGTCGGCAAACTTCGTTCCGGCTGGGCCAATAACCGCAATGTGCTTAATTATTCGCGTCCGGTTGTCGGTTCTATGGCGCTGGGACACGGACGCGGCGCGTTCGAACGCTGTCTGGAATTCTGCCGTAAAACGTATCTTGGACCCAAACGTCTTATCGAATATCAGGATGTTCAGATAGAGCTTGCGGATATGGCGATCAGCCTCTGGGCGGCACGCTCCATGATCTGGCAGAGCTGCAGGCAGTTTCGGTGTTATCAGTCAGGTTCGGCTTCCGCCAAGGTTTTCGCTTCCGACACGGCATTTAAAGTCTGCAATCAGGCTATGGAACTGATGGGGGATTGCGGATATCTCCATGAGCATGGAGTCGAACGTGCCTGGCGTGATTCCCGCCTCACGCAAATTTACGAAGGCACTAACCAGATCAACCGGCTGGCGTTATTCGAACACCATTTAAGCACGGATTTTTGTATGTAAACCCATTCTTATAAAAAAAACTTGAGGAGGTATCGATAATGAACAGTAATGTAACAAAAGGTTTCTTTGACGGTACAAGGCCGGGCAAACAGGCAAAGTATGGCGAAGCAAGCTTCGAACTTCCCATCCTGTATCTGCGCGATGATTTCTTTGGGCTGTATTATACCGCGGATACGAAAAAAATCAGCGAAATCCTTCCATCAGATAAACTCACTCCGATTACGATGCCTAACGGACGCGCCGTTATTGCCATCATGGCATATAATTACCTGGAGACCTCTATCGGCTCTTATGGCGAGGTTCCGGTGGCCATACCGGTTCTCTTTGAAAAAAAGCAGTTGCCGTTGGGAGGATTCCTGCCGCTGATGTTGCAGGGCGCTTATCCGGGTTTCGGCGTACTGGTGATGCACCTGCCCGTGACCAAAGTCGTGGCGCGTGACGCGGGCAGNGGCGAATGGGGCTATACCAAGTTTGTGGCTGATATGGATTTCAACATCACTCCTGAATTTCTTGAATGCAGGATGTATGAAAAAGACCAGTTCATCCTCGATTTAAGGGTCATGCGCAGGGGATTCCATATGCCGGACAACAAACCGCTCATCACTTTCAGCGTGAAGGACCGCCAGCTTATCAAAACAACCATCCCCATAAAAGGAGTGATGCGTTTTTGTCTTCGCACGAAAGATTCGTATCTGAAATTCGGCACCCATCCCATGGCACAATCCATACAGGCTCTCGACATATCGGAGAAGCCCTTCGCGCAGTCTTTTTACACGGAGCGGGCCGCCATCCTGCCGTCCGGTGAAATTGTTGAGAGAACCGTTAAGCCGTTGGAAGGCTATATGGGGCAGACCAGGGATGCAAGGCATTCCTGGAAATATACAGCTGACTGAGCCTTTGATGCGAGTTATATTTAAAGAAAATCAGGACTGAACAAAGGGGAAATTGTCATGGGTAAACCAGAACATTTTTCCCTTCACCCTCATCTGTCATTCCCGCGAAGGCGGGAATCCAGCTTTTTCACCATTCCCTATCCACCCTTCACTATCCACTACCCTTGCCCCCCCCTCGAAAGAGGGATTTTGTCATTCACTTCCTATTTTTTTCAATGAGACTCAAACTTTAAAAGCGCAGCGTATTAAAGTTTGTTAGTCGAACTATCCAATAGCCTGTGGCTATTGGAAATTATACCAGGCACGTAGCGCCGTGGTAGAACGAGCATAGCGAAGTTTGAAGAGCGAGTCTCATTAAAAAAAATATTGACAGCATATATGGATAAAGGTATATATATACTTAAGTACATATACTAAACTGTCTTTATAAAGGAGGCCGCCGTGTCGCTGCCGCATGCGCTCTTGGGTTTAATCAATTATCAGCCGTCCACCGGATACGATCTGAAAAACAAATTTCAGAAGTCCATTCATTTTTTCTGGAATGCCGCCTTACCCCATATCTACCGTTCTCTGAAGCAGATGGAAAAAGAGGGGTGGATTGCTTCGAACATAGAGCAGCAGTCGGGAAAACCGAACCGCAAGGTTTACAGGATAACCGGTAAAGGGAAAAAAGAGCTTCTTCACTGGCTTAACGAGCCGCCGGAAGAACTTGAACTGCGCCACTCGATGCTTGTAAAGGTTTTTTTCGGGAGGCAGTTGCCGCCCGAGCGGTTTGCGGATTACCTGAAGAACTGGCGGGAATACAATGTGAACCTGCTTAAACAGTATGAGACGGAGGTAATGCCGATTATTCAGCGGCAGTCGGAGAAGGCCTGTTACGCGGAGGATTCGAATTACTGGGGACTGTCCCTTGATTACGGCATGCGCCATGCCCGGATGGTAATTGACTGGTGCGATCAGGCGCTGAAAGGCATGGAGACGGGAAAAATAAAGAGAAGGAAGGCGAAAAAGCATGGCAGATGAAATATATCATAAACTGGCGCGGGTACTCGATACCCTGCCCAACGGTTTTCCCGCAACCGAAAGCGGTGTGGAGATTAAACTTCTGAAGAGAATTTTTACGCCCGAGCAGGCCGATCTTTTTTGCGACCTTAGGCTGACTTTTGAAACAGCCCAACAGGTGTCCGAAAGGACAGGCCGCCCTCTGGCAGAACTGGACAGACAGCTCAAAGATATGGGGAAAGCCGGACAGCTTTTTTCTATAAATTTTGGAGGAATCCGGGTTTTCAAGATGCTGCCCTGGGTTTTCGGGATATATGAATTTCAGCTCGGCCGGTTGGATAAGGAACTCGCTTTGCTGGTTGAAGAATACGCGCCGTTTTTCGGACAGCAATTTTATTCCAATACGCCTCAATTGATGCGGGTAGTGCCTGTTGAAAAAGAAATATCCGGCCAGCAGGAGGTTATATCTTATGAGAAGATTTCCGATCTTATTGAACAGAANCAGTCTTTTCTGGTCAACGACTGCATCTGTAAAAAAGAAAAGGAGTTGCTGGGACATCCCTGCGACCGTCCGGTGCAGGTCTGTCTGGCGATGGCTCCCGTGCCCAAGGTTTTTGAAAAGTACCCTACTGGCCGGGAGATTACAAAAGAAGAGGCGCATGACCTGATAAAAATGACTGAAGAGGCGGGACTTGTCCACCTGACCTATAATGTGCAGGGAGGCGGCTACTACATCTGCAACTGCTGCAAATGCTGCTGCGGTGTCTTGAGAGGCATCAATGAGCTGGGCATTCCTGCTTCAATGGTTATCAATTCCAATTATTATGCCGAAATCGATCCGGAAAAATGTATCTCCTGCGGAACATGTTCGGACGAACGGTGCCAGGTGGGAGCCGTCGAAGAAGGCACCGATACGTACCGGGTAATCAGGGAAANATGCATCGGCTGCGGCCTGTGCGTCAGCACCTGTCCGAATGATGCCATCCGGCTGGTGCATAAAGGGCCCGATCAGATAGCGCTGCCTCCCGTCAATGAATACGCCTGGTTTGAAGAACGCGGCCGGATGAGGGGAGTTGATTTTTCACGGTATAAATAATGCCGGAATCCATTTTCCGCTGTCATTGCGAAGCGCCTCTCAGGCGCTGTGGCAATCTCTAAGAGGGCGATTCAACTCGATCCCTCATCTATTTTATCGAGCTTTTATTAATGAAACTCGCTGATAGTGAGACCCAAGCTTCAGAAACAAAGTGCACTGAAGCTTGCAGGACGAATTATACCAGGCGCGTAGCGCCGTGGTAAAACGAACGAAGTGACGCTCGAAACGTTAGTCGTAGTGAGACTCTCTGAAAACGAGCATAGCGAAGTTTGAAGTGTAAGTCGAACTATCCAATAGTCAAAGACTATTGGAAATTATCCCCGAAGCAAAGCGTAGCGGGATAGTGAAAGTGCCCTTCAGGGTAAATCCAGAATTAAAATATGCATCCTGTCATTGCGGCGTGTGCCCTTCAGGGTATAAAGAGCACGCGAGAAAAGGAGAGAATTCTATTGGTGACTTGATTCCGAAGAATTATCAAAGTTCAAAGCTCGTTTAATATCTTCTCCTTTCTGGCTTTATATTCTTCGTCAGTAATAAGACCTTTATCAAATAAACTTTTTACCTTAACAAGTTTACTTTCTATGTCATCCCCTGCTGGCGAGGGAGATGCGACCCCTTGAGGTGCTGTCATAGAAATATTGGATCCCCCGGCGATAGCTCTTTTTTCTTCAAGATCAAGTTTTCTTTTCTTCTCCCACCAATTTCTCTCAATTTCTTGAAGCACGGAATAGAATTGTTTTGATTCTTCCAAGGGCAAATCTTTGATAATAATTACCCCGGCATTATTTCCTTTATCAGCATTGATCGTAATTGTGCTTCCGCTAAAAGCTGAGGTCTCAAATTTCACATCTTTAATGTCCCTGAAATAGTAATCCTTAAAGCTTGATTTCATGATACCTGAATCAAAAACGATAAGTCTTTCATTGGAAAGCAAAATTGTTTTTGCGCTTGTTGCAACGGCTTGTGTAATTGTCGCTACAAGATCTTCTCCTACTGCAAGATATTTTTTTATTTCTTCTTCTGAAACAGACATAAACTTGGGACGAATAGCAGTTCTTGTTTGTTGTATTTTCTCGGTAACTTTATCAAATATACCCATTTGCAACCTCCTTTTAAGCTGAGTCGACTTAAGCTGAATCGACCAGCTTGCGATGCTATAGGTTTATAGTATAGTAATTACCAGCATTCGCAACAAAAAGCACCTTTTCTTCTTCCCCCTTTCATAAAGGGGGAATTAATGAGGCCCAAGCTTTAATGAAACTCAGATATTACAAGCGTAGCACAGTAATATCTGTAAATTGAATTATCCCACATGCGAAGCCATGTGGGACAGAAATTACATTGCCAGCGTAATGAGACTAAAACTTCAAAAGCAAAGCGCATTGAAGTTTTTTAGCCGAATTAATGACACTCGCTAAGAACGAGCATGGCGAAGTTCGAAGCGTAAGTGGAATTATCCTGTATGCAAAGCGTATCGGGGTTGACACCTTAAACGTCAGAGAGTATATAAGCAATACTCGTGTTTCTGCATGCTTCATCAAAATAAATTTGTAATATTAACTGGAGGCTGAAAACTTATATTTCAACCTGACTCTATGATTTCTTAAACGTTGAGGGAGTCCAAAATGACTAAACCCGGATATTTTAATGACGCTCCAATATTGACCCCCGATGACGACTGCTTCGATATTGATCGACTTACACCTAACGAAGCTATACTTATATTCCGCCTTGTAAAATCTGTTGGACGACTGCCAAATGTTATGTATCTTCTCGTGTTTGATCGCGAACTTGCTGAAAAGGCTGTTGCTGAAGTGTATCCATCAGAAGGCCCGCATTTTCTCGAAAAGATCATTCAGGCAAGTTTCGAATTGCCTCTTCCTGCGCGTGACGACCTTAATACGGCAGCCCTGTCACAGATAGAGACAGTTTGTGGAGCACCACGAGAGAAAGAGCAACTTCTTCTCTTTATGAATATTTTCTATGACGCTGTTTCTCCTTATCTAAATACACCACGCGACTTAACTCGTCTCTCAAATGCGATGGCAGTGAGTTGGCCAGCAGTTGCGAAAGAAGTTGATGTAGGAAATTATGTAGCATTGGAAGTAATGCGGCTGTTTGAACCAATACTGTATAACGCCATCCGTACTAATAAGGGGCATGTGTGTGGTATTAGGTCAGAATATGGGCACAAAGAAGATCCGAAACAGGAAATAGAAAAATTCTTAAAACTCGTACCCGAAAAGAGGCGCGAAAACGCAAGAGTTGCTCTAATGCGTTTGTTCCCACGCTTCGAAAATGTGGGTTATTCACACAGTTTCATAGAAGGATGGGAAGCCAAAAGGCTTGTTTGCAGTGAGAAGCATTTCGATACCTATTTCCGGATGGGCATAGGTGATGAAACCCTTTCCATAACCGAAATAAATGAGTTTATAGAATGTGCCAGAGATGGGAAATATGTGAAGGATGCATTCCTGAAGGCTCTCGATTCAATTCGCAAGAATGGCAAATCTAAAGTACCACTGTTATTCGATGAAATAAATGTCCACGCATCAAGAATCGATAAAACGAACTTCCAGCCTCTTATTTCTGCGATATTCGAAATCGCCGACGATATTAACAGAGATGAGGATTGTGAGCGAGGTGGTTTTAAATTTGGTAACAACCATTTAAGAATCCATTGGCTAATACGGAAGTTAACGTTCGATAGATGTGATCTTGACGAACGAAGTGAAATTTTCTTAGCAGCTTGTAAAAATGCCCAAGTTGGATGGCTTGTGGATTTTACAAGCTCAGCTATTTCGGATTACGTCCCGCGTGAAGGCAGAGAGCCAGAACCTCCTGAGAAATGTCTTGTCAGAAAAGAAAGCATTTCTAAGTTAAAATCACATACACTTAGTATAATAGACTCTGTAGCAGCGATCGGAAAGTTAATTTCACATCCTATGTTACCTTATATCTTGTTTAATTGGAGGGAATTCGCTGAAGATGGTGGCGTTGCAGTCATGGCTTGGACCAAAAAACAGTTAGATTTAGACGAATCCGTTTCAATGTTTGCTAAAGCATTTACTGGAGAAAGTTGGTCACAGGGGATGGGTATGGCCGGGTTAGGAGACCGTGTTGCAATGCGAAGCGTCAGAGCTTCTGTAGAAGGCCTTGAAAGGATAATTGATGTTGGTGAATTTCGGCGTCGCCTTGAGGAGATCGAAAAGGATGAATCATTAAAAGAAGACCTGAAAAAAAATGTCCTGATTTTTCTTGAGGCATGGCGCAGAAAAGAAAAGGGAGAAGATAGGTGGTAGGGAGAGAATCGGGATCAAATCTTTACTCTTGATAATTGATCAAAAAATTTGAAACGAGGAGCACCGCCCTATTAATTCGTGCTCAAAACCTGCTTGCCTAATTTCTTTTTTTGAAAGATAATTATGATTAGAAAAAAGGAGGGAAAATATGAAAGGAAGACTTTGCCTCACATTGATAATTATAATGATTGCCGGTTTTGCATCGGCAACGTTTGGAAAGGATGCGTCCATGCCTATCGTTATTGACGTCAGAACTGTTCAGGAGTGGAATAACGGCCACCTTGAATGCGCTGTCCTGATCCCCTATGATCAAATCGGTGAAAAAATTGGCACTGTTGTCAAAGACAAGGCACAGAGGATCTATCTGTATTGCAGGACAGGACATCGAGCTGGCATTGCCAAAGAAGCCCTTGAGAAACTGGGATATAAAGATATCATTAATCTTGGATCGGTTGAAAATGCCGCCAAAAACCTGAAGCGCAAAATTGTGAGCAATTAGGGGAACCGCATAGAGGGAAAAGTCATGATCAATTACACGGAAAAGCAAATTGAAGAGTTGGATAAATTTTACAAACATCCGCGAAATCTCGTAGATTTATTTGAAGACACGGCAGC
>Ga0031655_10002156_pt1 | contig 11432 bp, 13 predicted proteins | sample FrelakmetHBP12HB_FD_55187 | JGI IMG/M metagenome (GOLD analysis project Ga0031655, IMG submission 55187) | Freshwater lake sediment microbial communities from the University of Notre Dame, USA, for methane emissions studies -HBP12 HB | ecosystem: Environmental > Aquatic > Freshwater > Lake >... | reverse complement strand
CAGGCCATATCAACCAAAGCCACGATAAGCGGAAAATCTTTCATGGTGGCGTAATTAGTGAGATCGTAGGTTGCGTAAGATACCAATCCAAACAGCGCCCCTGCAAAAGCCGCCTGGAAGGCAGAGCCTTTAGTTAAGGAAGGCAATATCGCAAAATATTCGACCCCGGCGATAAATATCAGATAGAAGATTATCGCTCCAGGCCAGTTAACATCAGGGCGCAATAGACTGCCGATATGCGAACGATAAAAACCTCTCGCCACTAACCCGATCCAGATCATATCAAGCGTGAAGAACACTACCGCTGATGAAAAATAAAGTTTAATAAGAAACCAAAAAGTCATGATGCACCTCCTTTATTGCGGATATCTTTGGGAAACCAGGGGATGAAAACACTCGTCCTTTTTTTATAAGCCTCGAACGCCGCATCGCCCGCCATGCCTNGCTCCGTCATTGGTATACCGGAGACGAAGAGAATGAGAAACGATATGACGATTGGCCCGGCAATACCCAGGTAGCCGAACGGTGACGAGAGCGCGATTACGAATATTCCCCACCACATTGTGACTTCACCGAAATAGTTTGGATGGCGGGTATAGCGCCAGAGGCCGCTTTCCATTACTTTGCCGCGGTTGGCTTTATCTTTCAAAAAGCGGTCAAGCTGCCAGTCGCCGGTTGTCTCAAAAATAAATCCAGTCAGCCAGATTGCCAAACCGGTTGCGTCCAGCCATGTAATATGCCCGCTTTTTTGCGAATTTATGATAAGCACCGGTGAAACATTTACCAAAAGGAGAAGCCCCTGCAGGACGAAAACCTGAAAAAAGCTTCGCAAAAGAAACAGCCGCCCCCATTCATCGCGCCACTTTTTGTACCGCCAGTCCTCACTGCGCCCCCTGTTTCTGAGAAAAATTCTAATCCCCAGCCTGGACCCCCATATTGTCAAGAGCGAGGTCACCAGAAGATTACGCGGGCCAAAAGCTTCATGATAAAAAAAGGCTGCAACGCCGGCAAGAATAAGGCCTGGCCCCCAGGCGATATCTGCTATGCTGTTGTTGGAGAGAAGCATCGAGACAATGAAAAGAATGATCATATAAGACCCTACTGCAGCGCCGGCGACGGCAAAAGATAATAAAATCTGATCCACAAATGACCTCCTGAAAAGTATTTCAGTGCTCTATTGTTTACTTAACAATTTTATTAGAAAAATTAAAACAATTCAATTGACAGCCGGTGTATAATAAACAGACAAAACAATTATTTTTTTAATATCAATCATCAGATGCCTCTATAAGGCATTGCTGACCTGCCCCTAATAAAGATGCAAACCTTGTGCTTAAACCATAAAATGACATTTAGATTTTTTCAAAATGCGGAAACCTCTATGTATTCAATATACCCGGTTGCCTTCTCGCCGGTATTATCCGCATCGCTCATCACAGCGATACTGGCCTCTGCCGGCGGTTCAGTCCCGAAAGCCTTGTGGTAATCCTCAAGCGCGTTTACCCGCTCCTCAATCCACATGCCCGCGCGATCAGAGCCTTTCTGCAAAAGAATCATCTGGGTCTTTGCGGTATAAGGGTTCGGCAAAATACGATCGGGATATTTTTTATTCGCCCATATGTAGTTGATGCTGCTGTGTGGCGGGTACTCTCCATAAATCAGCTTCAGAGCATTATACTGTGCCCGCTCTAAAATACCTGCCTTATCCGGATTATATTTAAACACCACGTAGATGCGTAGAGGGTAATCGTCGCCGGATTTCTTTTTTTCATCACCCAATTGATAGACATTGGATATTTTCCATTTCCATTTAATAATAGGTGTTTTATAAACATTGAAACTTCTTTCATATATAATACCGGAAGCAGAATTGTCCGCATGGGCGACAAGAAAGCTTTTTCCCCCTTCTTTTTGGATGCTGTAAGTTGAATGGCGTAGTATCTTGGGGAATGTGAACGGCTTCCAGTTATCCAGCGAATTGAATTCCTCACGAAAACCCTGCTCGCTCATCTGGGCGCAAAGAGGGGAAACAATCATGATTATGCTCGTTGCTAAAATTATCAATGTTCGTTTAATCATAGTTCAACCTTTATAACTTACTTTCTTACATTGAGATGCTGTTATTTATAATAATACTTTATAAGACGCTGTGCGGACATGCCAAAGAGATACAGAACCTGGATAATCCAATTCCTTATAATAGTATAGAATACCCCATCAGTTTCCCACTTTCGCGAAGATGTTGTCACTGCATTGGGTAGGATTATTATGCGCCCGTCTTGCCGCTTTACACGTCTCATCAGCTCCACGTCTTCCATCAGGGGAATCTCCGCATAGCCGCCGATATTTTCAAAATATCGCCGCAGCATAAAGATCGCCTGGTCTCCGTAAGGTACATGTGTCAGACGGTGCTTCCACGAGGCGGCTCGGCCAATAGCCCTGAATATCCATCGGTAGTTTTGTATTTTTAGATCAAAAGCACCGCCTATAAAACTGCTGTTAGAAAGGGCCGTGATAATTTTCGGAAAGGCTTTTTGAGGTAGGAGTGTGTCGGCATGTAAAAAAAGAAGGATATCTCCGCAAGCCATGGCGGCGCCTGCGTTCATCTGAAGCGCCCTGCCTCTGGGTGCAGTCATGGTTATAACACTGGAATCAGAAATATGCGTAATGGTGTCGCCCAATGAATCACCATCCACTACAATAGTTTCATATGGTACATCAGCAGCAACTGATTTTATCGAATCAAGTATTTCGTTGATTTTTTCGCGTTCGTGAAGAACAGGGATGATAACTGATATTTTCATGCCACTAATCCCCAGTTGTTGTTGCTCCCTGACATGATGACCCGGAGCCGGCAACACATCCATANCAGTGATTATTGATCACAATCTCGCGGTTTTTGAGCTTATCCATATCAAAATCCATAATGCTCGTNGGTGCGCCGTAATTAACGGTGAGGTCAAGCATCTGATTGAAATCGCAATCATAGAGCAACCCGTTCCATCCCACGGAAAGCATTGTTAGACACATTACATTTCTGACTGCAGCAGGATTAAATGAATGACAAAGTGCTGATAGATAATCTTCAAAATTTCCAGATTCAATGAGATAATCAAGATAGCGTCCGACAGGTAGATTCGTGATGCAGAAAAGTTGATTGAAATGAACTCCCTGATCGGTTAGAAGACGCTTGTGATACTCATTTTCCAACGCCGCCTGTGAGCCTGGAAGATAGGCACCCACAGGATTGTGGACGATGTCAATATACAAGCCGCTGTTTTTCATGCCGTAGCCACGCAAATTTAGTTCGCGAAGAGCCTTAATAACTTTGCCAAATACACCCATGCCGCGCTGGCGGTCTGATTTTGTTTCCAGATAATCTGGCAAGGAAGTCATGATCTCAACTTTGTTTTGCGCGAAGACATCCATGAAATGGCGATACGGTTCTTCGAGAAGTAGTGTCAGGTTGGAACGAACAATCAAGCGTCGATTAAGCCTGGCTGCTTCGCCTATGAACCACTCTAGATGTGGATTCATTTCCGGCGAGCCACCAGTAATATCAATAGTTGAGATTGGAAATGAGGAAAGAATACCAAGGCATTTCTCCAAAACCGGTTTGGACATGATCTCTGTCCTGTTTGGCCCGGCATTAACATGACAGTGACGGCAGGAGAGATTACAACACCTCCCCATGTTAATCTGCAAAATGTCTATTCCCTTCGCGTATAAAGGAAACATGTTTATCTCGCGGATCTTTTTCTCTAGGGAAGGGATATCGCCGATCTGGCCTAAAGTGCGAAGTTGTTCGCGGGCTTCCATTACATTTCCTTTTTCTTAATGATTTTGCGCATCTGGGTGGAATGTGCCAGAGTTATGCCTGCCATCATAGCGGCGCCGGTATGCGCGGCCTCCATCATTTCCTCGCTGGAAATGCCGAGGGAAAGACACTTTGTGGTGTAGGCGTCAATGCAATACGGGCAGTTCTGTGTGATGGCAACGGTAAGAGCGATGAGCGATTTCTCCCGTTCGGTCAGTTTGCCCGCGCCGGTGGCCGCGCCGTAATATTCAAAAAATTTATTCCCTTCTTTCTGCGCCCATTCGGTAATGTTGGGAAAATCGGCAAGATCTTTTGGTTCATAATAATTCATACAAGACCTCCTTAAAGTATTATAATTATATCCACCATGCACCGCTCAAGAAAATAATAAATATGATCAGAGAATCTCCTGTTGCGATAGGAAGTGTTATATTTTGAGCCTTTCGTTTAGCAGTTTACGCAGGTTTTCGACCCTTTTTCTATTAACACCCATGTCTGAATATCCCACACGTGAAGCAGATCGTACATGGATTTGTTTATTTGTGTCATCAAACAAAAATTCCACATCATCTATAAATCGCATGAGACGTGAGGTAAAGGTCACGTGGATGTACCGGTCATTGTCGTCGATGATTTTTGTTCGCGGTAAAGAAGATATTATTGACAGGAGCGCCTGTCTTGCTGCGCTGTAAGAGCCTTTATACGACAAAGGATCGACAGCGTGATCTTTCTTTACGGTTTGTGATGAAACGCAGTTTGGCGAATCAGGACACTCGGATAATTTACCGTCTCGGAGTCCTACATAACCGGGAATCCTCACTGAACATCCTGTGAAAAATACGAGAAATGCTGCTGAAAGCAAAAGTTCAATTTTCATAAAATATCTCCTTTGATATATGAAAGGTTAAAAAAGCACGTAATAAATTAATTTTACTCTATACATTATTGTTCTTATTACTAGACAGCTTCTTTCTGGCCCAAGATACAAGAAAAGCCAGGATAATTGCGGCAAGCAAAAGTACTGAAACTAAAAGCCAGGGAATCTTACCTTCTGATATTCCACTTAGAATAGTATCAGTACCCACTANATATAAAATTGTTCCGGGCAGCATGCATAGCCATGACCAGAAGACATATGTTCGGAGAGTCACACCGGTAAGGCCGAAGCCGTAATTGAGAACATTAAACGGAAAAATGGGTAAGAGGCGTGTTATGGCAACAACTATTGCTCCATGCTCTTCTGCCATTCGATCCAGTTTTAGGAATTTCTCATTTTGCGCGAATTTGCGTAAAATGAAGTCTCGGGCCAAATAACGGGATATCAGAAAACCGATGCTTGCTCCGATTGTGGAAGCGATACTTACCAGCACTACTCCCCAAACTGAGCCGAAAAGAGTGGCACCGGCAATCGTTATCGCTGATCCGGGCAGTACCAGAATGACAGCAAGTATATAAATGAGAACGAAAACCAGTGGACCCCAGAAACCGAGTCCATTGATCCATTCACGCACATCTGTTAGTTTATCTGCCACTCCGGAAAATTTCAGCAGGATAATGACAGCCAACAAAAATATCAGAAATAACAGTGGTCGCAATGATTTAGCGTTTTTAAAATAGTTTACAGGCATATAATCTTTCCCGTAAATTTTCGGTGAAAAAATTGAGTCACAACATGTTATTTAAGAAATACTTGACCTTACTCTGGATGTCAAGTGATTAACTTTACCTCACCGGTCAGTTTTTTCCTTTGATACGATCAGTTATATATATTCCATTTTACTTGACAATTGGCAGATCATCGTTATTCTTTTAAGAAGGACATTATACGGAGGCAAATAATGAAAAAAATATTAATGTACATAGTAATATTAATCTTTGCGTTAGGTTGTCAAAACGGTAACACCGAGCAGAGGGAGGTAAAATCAAAAATGACGAAAACAAATGCAATAGGATCTGAAAATATCGCCACACTGGCAGCAGGTTGCTTCTGGTGCGCAGAATCAGATTTTGAAAAGGTTCCCGGTGTAATAAAAGTAGTATCCGGTTATGCCGGGGGGAAAGGGGGAAACCCTACCTATGAATCATATGCTAGAATGGGTTATATTGAAGCCGTGCAGGTTTATTATGACCCCCAAAAAATCAGCTATGAAAAACTTTTAAATTACTTCTGGCATCATATTGATCCTACAGATGGAGGCGGACAATTTGTTGACCGCGGTCCTCAATACCGAAGTGCCATATTTTATCAAGATGAAGAGCAGAGGCAGATTGCCGAAAAATCAAAACAGACGCTGGAAAAATCAGGCAAACTTGGGAAATCTATTGCTACGGATTTAATTAAGTTCACTAACTTTTATACCGCGGAGGAATATCATCAGAATTACCATACTAAAAATCCCGTGCGTTATAATTACTACCGTCATGGGTCTGGCCGTGATAAAACCGTGAAGAAATTATGGGGAAATGAGACAGGCCTAGAATCTTCCGGTCAGGAAAAATTCAATAAACCGGATGATGCGATCCTAAGAAAGAAACTTACCCAAATACAATATGAAGTTACACAGAAAAATGGCACTGAGCCGCCTTTTAAAAATGAATATAATAATAACAAAAAAGAAGGTATATATGTAGATATTGTCTCTGGCGAACCATTATTTAGTTCATTTGATAAATTCGATTCCGGCACCGGCTGGCCAAGTTTCACCAAACCGCTGGAGCCCGGAAATATTATCGAAAAAGAAGATCGCGGTCTCTTTTCCACACGGACGGAAGTGAGGAGCAAACATGCCGATTCTCATATAGGTCATGTTTTTCCGGATGGCCCGAAACCCACCGGACTACGCTATTGCATGAATTCCGCAGCGATGCGTTTTATTCCCAAAGAGGATCTGGAAAAAGAAGGTTACGGAAAGTACGTGAAATTATTTTCATCTAAGAAATAATGGCAGAAATTTCTTTGTATTAATGGGTGCCCATACGAATTTTATTTCGCTTGAAACATTAGTGCGCCTGGAATTCTTTGCCTCAATATTTTTTGTTATGGCGCTTATAGAAAAGATTGCGGCGCGGCGAATTCTGCTAAAATCCAAGAAGAGGCGGTGGCGCAGCAACCTTGGTATGCAGATAATTGACGTCGCTGTGTTGCGTTTAATTTTCCCGGTATTCCCTGTTGGCGTCGCTGTTATTTGTGCGCAAAGAGGCTGGGGATTATTGAATTACTGCCATACAATACAACCACTGGCGCTGTTCATCGGCATATTGGTGCTTGATTTCGTTATCTACCTTCAACATAGGATGTTCCACTTTGTCCCTATATTCTGGCATGTGCATATGGTGCACCACACTGACGAGGATATTGACGTGACCACGGCAGTGCGTTTTCATCCTCTGGAAATAATATTATCACTGCTGATTAAGTTTGCTGCTGTGGCAACAATCGGCGCACCACCTTTATCCGTCCTGATTTTCGAAGTTCTGCTCAACGGCGGATCAATGTTCAACCACGGTAATATCAGAATCCCTTTATACATTGATCGCATCATTAGGATGGTTTTGGTAACACCGGATATGCACCGGGTGCATCATTCTGTGATTACGCGGGAAACAAACAGTAACTATGGATTTAGTTTTTCCTGGTGGGACAGGCTTTTTGGTACTTACATAGCGCAACCCCAAGAAGGTCATGATAAAATGAAAATAGGTCTGAATGGATATCATGACGATCGTTCGCTAAAATTATCAGCTCTGCTGGCAATGCCTTTTTCTTATCAAAAGAGATTAAATGATGCTGAATAGATGCTTAATAGTCTTTGTGAAATACCCGCAGCCGGGGCAGGTAAAATCACGGCTGGCAAACGATCTTGATAGTGATTTTGCTGCCTTGCTCTACAAAGCTTTTGTTCTTGATATTTTGGAATGTGCAATGAAGGGCAATTGGCAGTTACAGGTATTTTTTTATCCGCCGGAAAAAGAACCCGAAATAAAAAAAATGTTCGGTAATGATCATGAATACAGGCCTCAAAGAGGCACTAATCTTGGTGCAAGGATGAAGAACGCTTTTGATGATTGTTTCTCCGGGGGATTTAAGTCCATAGTCCTGATTGGCAGCGACTTCCCTGACCTACCCTTGAAAATAATCGAAGATGCCTTTGCTATACTAGATAGTCCAAGCAATGCAGTAATTGGCCCCGCGGCTGACGGCGGTTATTATTTAATCGGATTCAGATATGATACATTTTTGCCGGCTATTTTCGAAGGACTAACCTGGAGCACAGCTTCCGTTTTTTTGGAAACATTGAAAATTTTACAGGCCTATGGTCGTCAAACCGGAATCATTCAGGAATGGCAGGATGTTGATACACGCGATGATTTAATTAATTTAATAGAAAGAAATAAGTCAACGGCATTTGCCCATTCCAGAACCATGAAGTATCTGACGGCCAGTAGAAATTATTTTATCCGCTGATCATTCGGCAGGCGAACAGGCCCGCCCTTTCAAACTGAAAATAAATTTGAGAATGCTTTTGGTGCGAGCGCTAAAAATCTTTTCGGCAAATATTTTTCCCGCCACTCGTTTAGATATTTCCGATATTGTCGGATAAATGTGAACAGCAGCGGCAATAGTCGAAAGTTTAACGCCTCCGTTTACAGCAATCACCCATTCATGAATCAGCTCGCCGGCTTTAGCGCCGATAATCTGGCAACCAAGTAATTTACCTGCAGGGCTCACCAGTAACTTGATTTTACCTTTTGTCGTTCCCTCCGCTTGCGCGCGGTCATTTTCGGCATACTGTTCTTCCCAAACATGATATTCAAGACCTTCCTTCTTTGCTCTTTTTTCGTTGTACCCGATACTGGCAATTTCCGGATCAGTGTAAGTACACCAGCCAATTTTTGCGTAATCAGCTTTGCGGGGCAGGCGCAGCACGGCATTGGTCAGAGCTATGCCNGCTTCGTAACCGGCCACATGCGTGAAAGGCAATTGGCCGTTTACATCACCGCAGGCATAAATATGTTTTATGTTTGTCTTCATTCTTGAATCTGTCGGAATACCGCGTGGTGTAAATTTAACACCTGCCGCTTCCAACTTTAAGCCGTCGATATTAGGTTTACGCCCGGCAGCAACGAGAAGAGCCTCAGCCTTTAAGATGCGAGTTTGTCCTTTCGTAGTTGTATCTGCTATGGTTAAATGGAACAAAGAATCATCGTATTGAGCTTTTACAGCTTTAGTTGCTGTATAGATTGTGATTCTTTCTTCTTTTAGCTGCTGTTGAAGGATGTCGGCAATGTCCGGGTCTTCCGGACCGAGAATCTGATCCATAAACTCAACGACTGTAACCTGCGAACCCAGTCGTCCCATAGCCTGCGCCAGTTCCAGACCGATCGGCCCGCCGCCCAGCACTATCAAGCTCACGGATAGTTTCTTTTGACTGAAGATAGTTTCATTAGTTAAGTAAGGAGTATTTGCAAGACCTTCCACAGGGGGAAGCGCCGGAGAGGAGCCGGTGGAAATGATCCAGCTTCTGGCTGATAGATTTTGGCCATCCAAATTAACGCTGTGATCGTCAATAAAAAAAGCGCTGCCGAATACGACCTGTGCACCCAAATTGCAAAATCTTTCAGGAGAATCATGCTGCTGAATTTTATTGATAACGCTTTTTACGCGGTTCATAACAGCTTCCAGATCAACGGGTGGCAATTGAACTTGAGGTAAGCCGAATTCTGTTGTTCTTTTCAGGAGAGAATAAACACCAGCCGTCCGAATTAATGTCTTGGAAGGCACGCAACCATAGTGGAGGCAGTCTCCGCCTAGCTTTGCTGATTTCTCGATGAGAATTGTTTTGGCGCCAAATTGTGCCGCTCCCGCCGCAGCCGTAAGACCTGCAGCACCGCCACCGATAATTCCAAGATCGTAATCGTATTGGGACATTATTTTCCTCCTAAAACTAAGACAAGTATATTAAAGGATTCGATTATTAAATTAGCACATATTGTTTTTTTCAAAAAGGGAATACAAAGCATTAATTACTGTTTGTAACCTAGCATAAAATCGGAAATTTGAAAAATGAGGATTACAGGAAGTTATCGATTGTGTTGACACTCATTTTAATGTCAATATCTGTTAAGGTATCAATAATCTCTGGCTGATTTTTTACATGTCACAAAACCCGCCCAAACCCTCTATAATATAAATAGAAGGTGGATAACTTAACCCGCTAATCTTTACTATACCTGCCCTTCCTTTATAACTAACAATTTCATATAGTACCTTAATAAGCTTATACAGTTTACCTTCTTTGGTTCAACCGTCCTATTACGGATATATATAGCACGGAAAGAATCTTGAGTAATTTCTGAATCCCTTATGAAGAATAAGATGAATTTGTAAGTAATTGGAATCTGATACCCTCGGTATGAGTCGAACGCGCGGTACACGNACTCAATGTTGCCAAAAGTCCCTTATATCAATAAAGATGAGCGTGTAAGTAATTGATTTCTTGGTGCCCCTGGCGCGAGTNGAACGCGCGGCACACGGATTAGGAATTATCGCCTAGGCCCCTTCGTTATTTTGCTTATTGTTGTATATCGTTGCTTATTGTCGCTTTTTTCATTAGCCAAAGGAAGAAGTCCCCCCCTATTGTTGCTTATCTTAGTATATCTCCACTATACAAAAACTATACAGCATAGAGGATGAAACAAATGAAAAATTTGCTGCATTACACACGCATATATACCCCCGTTCCGACTGTCTCCGAAATCAGCACTTATTCTGTATCTATTTGCTATCACAGGGGATTAATGAATTATTACCGCAAATCCAGAAGTATTGCTTCTTCAGAAAATACACAAATTTTGATGATTTTTACTGTTTTGATGCCTCTTTGGTTTCAATTTGCCAAAAACAGTACTTATCGTATTGTATTCACAGAAATATATTTTATGCTTAAAAAAAGGAGGTAATGAAAAATGGATACATTTCCCCTTACAATCCGATTGACAGCTGCCGAGAAACAAATGCTCCGGAAACGAGCGGCAAAGTACGGCTTGACGATAAATTCCTTGATCAGATTTTGGGTAAATTCGGAACCGAGTTCACCAAGGGCTTTCAGTAAGGTCCTCTGTAAAACTTGCAACGCCACAGGAAAAATCGCCGATGAATACCGTTGCAGTAAATGCCTTGGAGTTGGATTCAGCTATTACGAAATTTAAGGTAATCAGCGACTCATTCCGAACTAACTTGGCGGAGTTGCTTAAAAGCCTATTGGACGTCAGTCAAAGGGCAAAAAAAGGGTGTCGCAGACCATGTATTTTCATGGCGGGTATGATCGTATAGGTGGGGTGAAAAATGTTTCGTATCCAGCCCCCACTGAACTCTGCCCGTCGGCGGGCAGATCTTGATTATCGTTTTCACCTACTAATCCACAGTAATTGGCGGTCTTCAGAATTGAGGATTACTGGTTGAAAGGTGCAACGGCATTGGCATGTGTTAGCACTTCCTCTGGTGCCATATGTGAAGATTAATCAATTGCCAAGCTCCTTGTATAAATTATGTTTTAAACTTCAATGTTAACTCGTAAACACCGCTGTCGGATGTTCTCTTCATATCAAATCCGCC
>Ga0031655_10002153_pt1 | contig 11438 bp, 13 predicted proteins | sample FrelakmetHBP12HB_FD_55187 | JGI IMG/M metagenome (GOLD analysis project Ga0031655, IMG submission 55187) | Freshwater lake sediment microbial communities from the University of Notre Dame, USA, for methane emissions studies -HBP12 HB | ecosystem: Environmental > Aquatic > Freshwater > Lake >... | reverse complement strand
TTAACATCAACACGTCTGTAGAATAAGTCACCAAACACTGAACGAATCAAGTTTGCAGTGAACTCACCACGGTTGTATTGTACTAAGTTACCGTTGTTACGCATTCTGTGATATACACCAGCAGAAGTACGCTTTAATTCTTGCTTAGAACCATTAGTCTTCACGGTACCAGGCTTAGCCCAGATCATACGCTTAACTTTTAATTCTAACATAGATTTACGCATCCAGAACTCAATAAATGGTTCCCACTTAACATCATTACGAGTTAAAGGTAATTGGTTACGTCTTTGAGGAGCATAAACTAAGATGTCTAAAGGCTTACCAGAAGCGTCTCTCATCATCTTATCATCAGCCCACTCTGTAATTTTGTGCTCATAACCATATGCAGAACCTAATGATTCAAACATTGTGATTTGCTCACCTAAACGAGGAAGACCTAATAAGTCTTGGTCAAACTCACCAATTGCAGCATCAACCAATTCTAATTCGATACCAATCTGTAAGAATACAGGGCTAACGAAATCAACAACTGGATTGTCTGTAACTAATGTGAAAGTGTATAAGTAACCTACGTTCCATGGTTGAGGATCTTTAGTTACATAGAAACGAGGACCATACTGACGAGTACCAACAGAAACGATAGCATTCTTAGAGAATTCGTTTGTGTCAATAATCAACTGAAATTCTTGACCATCAATACCTGGCTTAGATAAATCTAAAGTAGTTTGAGGAATGTCAATAATTTTAGGGAATTTGTATGGAACTTGAACTTGCCACTTCCAAGCATCACTGTTATTATCGATATAGTAAGGAGTACTCTTGTTAATCATATCCAAGAAGTCGTTACTATACAGTGAGCTCTGAGTATACAAGCTGATGATCTTCTTGTCATAGTCTGCTGGCTCTGTAGAGTGAAAGCTTTCCAAGTGGTTTGCATCTGTTAATTTACCTACAGCACGCTTGTCCATAGAAGCTACTCTAGCATAGGTAAAACCAGTTAAACCTGGAATTGTTTGAATTGCCATTTTTTTATTGTTTTAAATTTTTGTTTATAGAAATGTTTATTGAAACCATGATGTAGGTCTATTGGCAGGCTTAGATTTCACAGCACTTTTATTAGCCTGTCTGGCAACTTCACTAAACAAATCATTTGATTTTTTGGTGATACCAGTCTTTTGAATAGTAGATAATGTAGGATCTTTTTCTAATATCTTTAATAAAAGTCCCACCTTAACTTTCTTCTCATGATTCTCAGGTCTCTTTAAGTCTAAGATAGTACGATCAAACTCTGTCAGCATTTCTCCTGTAGGAGTTTTGTATCTATCTGTAACTAGGAAATCTTGTAGTTCACCAACCAATTTTGGGTTTAAAGGAATACCATCAAACTCTTTAGCTTTCAATTTGTCTTGCAAAACATTATTAATGTTCTGAGCATATTGTTGCTTATATTGAGCTTGTTGTTGTAATTGTTGTTCCTTTTGTTGCTCTAATTGTTGAAGCTTTGCAGCTTCTTTCTTAACCAACACTTTATGATGTTTAGTAGCAACTGTTTCTAAATCACCATAGTTTTTAAGTCTTTCTACCTCTGTTGTAACATCTTCAGGTTCAAACCCTTGATCAAGTAATGCCTGTTTAATAACTGCCACTTGATTAGTTTCATCTGCAAGATCCATTTCAGCAAAAGACTGAATTTTATTGAATGTGCCAAAATAATCTTTAGGATTAACTCCTTTTACAAATATGGCATCAAATGCTTGTTGATAATCTTCTCCAAACTGACCAATGAAGTTGTTTACCACTTCAATAGCTCCTTTCTTTTTCTCAGCGTTAAAACGCTCAAGGAATTGTTCAGGAGTGCTAATTGGTTCTTCTTCCTCATCATCTTCTTTTGAGAACACTCCAAGTTTGAAAAGATCTTTTGATAAAGAGCTAAATGTTGATTCAACAGGAGCATCTTCATCAGTATCATCTTCATTATCTGTATCTTCTGTAGAAGTTTCAGCTTTTGGAGCTTTAGTTTTTGTAGGAGCAGGAGTTTCATCTTCTTCATCCTCTTCTGTTTCATCATCTCCTAAAAGGAAATCTTGAAGGGATTTAGTTGTGTCTTCCTTGTCTTTACTATCATCCTCTGTCTTTGCTGCAGGAGCTTTTTTCTCTGGTGCAGGAGGTGTAGTCTTATCAGGGGTATTAATATCCTGTAGATCATCAGGATTAGTTGTAGAAGTTTCAGGGCCCATTAAATCGTTCAATAGCTCTGCACTTCCCATACCCATTTCCATAGTATCTTGAATACTAAAATTACCAAATGATTGGTTATCTAAATTCTCAGCCATATGTAGTTGTATTTATTTGGTTTTCAATGTAAAAGTATAGTAAGATAAATTAATAGCAAAGAGATAGAACACTATATGCCTTGATATTCAGGATAATATAGCATTAATATTTTTTACTCTAATCTAATTTGTTAAGGAAATTGTCATTTATGAGCCTAATGCTTCTTATTGGAGCAAGATCTGTAAGGGTAACTTGCTGAACCTCAACCCCCCATTTCCTAGCTTCAACCCTCACTTTCTTAGTTAAAGCATTATCTAGTTCTATGTCTGTACACTCATCCATAGTCATAGACATAATGACATTTTTAATAATGGATTGTGACATATCTGATATAGCATCTTGAGCATCATACACCTCAAGAAGGAATGTCTTAACATCAGCTATTCTATATTTGACAAGTCCCTTCACCACAATATTCTGTTTGTCTTTAGTATATAAAGACTGGGCATCTAGACTTAATGTAGTAACTACCACATGCTGGTCTATCACCTCATCAAACATTGGAATCTTGAAGTGTATACCAGGTTTGAGTACCCTTTTAAAGATACCAAACCTGAGTAGTACAGCTTCTTCATAGTCTCTAATGATAACTATGGGTTTTAACTCGATCCACCAGTTGGTTAATAGCTCTACGAGTTTATCAAACATAAGTTATTATTTTTTGCTTCTTCCTTTAGCGTTAATCTTAGCTATCTCAATATCATCCTTGTGATTCTTTCTTTCATTATCTAATTTCTCTCTTTCAACTCTAAGCTTCTCCATTGCTATACTATTCTTGCTCTGGATATCCATCATCTTAGTCTTATAATCATTAGCAGCTTTAGTTTGTTCATTTGCCAATTTATTAGTTTCTAAAACATCTGGAAGACCATTTTGATTTACGTCTAATGGAACTTTCTCTCTAGCTTCAGCCATAATTGTAGCAATCTCTTGCTTACTGATTCTATCCAATTCTTTTTGATAGTTATCATTAGCCATTTCAACTTGTTGTTTTCTTTGAGCTTCTTGGATTTGAGCATCAGTAGCATATCTTTGTTGATCGATCTCTTGTTGCTTTTGTTGCATTTGTTGTTGTTGGATAGTATCTTGCTTCTCTTTAAGATCTTTAAACACCTTCTTCATCTGACGTACAGAGTTAGTGCTATAAAGTTCAATGATGTCATATAAGCTACCACCATTCTGAATAACAGCTTGAGAAAGACTTCTAATCTCATCAAACATCTTCTTATCTTCTGGTCTGTTAGTCAAGAATACTTTTAAGTCTCTGAATTTCAAGTCATTACCATTTACAGATACAAAAGCAGAGTCTCCTCTAGATGTAACATAAGATATTGTAGACTCAGGCTTCTTAGATTCTACATATAAAGCAGCATCTATAATAGCCTGATACAACTGTCCTAAAACATATTCATGAGCTACAAATAAAGGTTCTGTTTGTGAGTAAGACTGTGTGATAGCTGTGTTTGTACCTGTAGCACTCTCACTAGCACTCACTGATCCAAGTCTTTGCTTAGACATACCAATCAATTCCCAACACTCATTCTTTAATTGCATAGCTAGAGTATATCTAGATTGAATCTCTTGCGTACGTGTAAGGTCAATATCTCTAAACTGGTTGAATGAGCTTGGGCTCTTTAAGTTCTCAGGAGAGTCATCAATAAATACAACTCCTCTGTTTCTAGCTTCCATTTCCCATACATCAAGAGCATCTTGTGCATCTCCATCTTTAGGAACTGGTACGTGTCTAATAGATGTTAAATAAACCTTACCCACCTCTTTCTCAAGAAGCTTATAAAGCTGATTCATACATACATTATATAACACTTGGAATGGTTTCATAAGATCTACTAGAGACTTAGCCTCTGTATTCTTCACCTCATGAATCAATCCTATAATAGGACAATAGTCTAATAACTTGAATGGTTTAATGTTGTAGATATCTGGACCAATTTTAACTCCTTGATACCATTGGTTAATCCATCCCCATTCTAATGAAACCTGTGTAGGAATAGTCCCTGATTTGTAATCCTCATCTACAAGCAATGATTGCTCATTACCTAACTCATCTATATAGATTAACTTACCAATCTTCTTCTTAGAGATCCAATAGGTTCTAACTACCACATACTTATAACCAAAACTACTAACGTTTGACGTTAGCCCTAAAAAGTCTTGTAATCCATCATCATTTTGTTTCATTTCTGATTCAATGATCATTCTAGTTTGTAACACTAGTGGATCATATGTATCATATTGAACTGAATCAATACCTGGAATAGCATTAGGATTACCAAGATTAGACTCACGTACATTGATCAATCCATAGTCTTGTAATGAACTTCTTAAGTGATCTATTTCATCTTTAGTTAGGTCAGGGAATGTCTCAATGATTTCAGATAGTTCCATCACCTGTACAATACCAGCAGCATAAGCTCCTTGTGCTCTACCTGTAGGATCTGAAATCCACTTTCTATCTGGTGTAGTTAAGAAGAATGTATTCTTAGGGTTAGCAACCTCTACATTAAATCCAAGCTTAGAGTTGTCCTCATATATATGATAGAACTCTCTAGCAGAAATTAATAAGTCTCTGAATGCATCTTCTGATTTCTCCTTCATTACAAACTCAGCTTTCTGAGATGTAAGAATGTGGTTAGCCCACTTCTCAGCTACAGATGTATAGCTATCAAGCTCATCTTTCACTTCATTTAAAGTCATCTTCTGTATATCCTCATCACTAACTTCTTGTCCCTCAATAGCAGCTTGCTCTTGAATCTTNTGTCTAGCTTGAGCAATTACATAGTCTTGAAGAATCTTTGTTTTATATTCAAGTTCTTCAGCTTGACTATCTTCATCAAATGCCTTCACTCTAAAAGAATCAGGTCTCTTAGAGATCTCACCAACCAACTCATTAAGTGGTGTGGTCATGATTGAATACATCTTTACATATGCTGGAAGCTGTAAGTCTGCTGTAAGTACATCTGTAAAACTTCTCACCTGTGGCTCTTGGTAAAAGTCTTCCATTCTAAGAATACCCTTTACTAANTCATAGTTCTTTACAAATGTATCTCTNTTCTTTACATACTCAGCATAAGCTTTGTTTGCAAAGTAGTCCATTGTGTTCTTTATCCAACTCTCATCTTGCTTCTCCTTATCAGTCTTGAACTGGTCAGGGAAGATGTTTAAATATGCATACCTTATGGTAGCGTCTTTTGTATACCTTATAATTGCCATTATGTAAACAATTTATTTCGTTTATATCTATTAGGGGACTTTCCAAACATCCCAACTCTTGCATCTGTAAACAACACATTTCCATTCTTCTTTGAGAACATAGCTTGCACTCTTGCATCTCCTGATCCTCCAACCTTTCCTATGATTGGGTCCATCTTAACTGCTTGAGCTATAGCTAGTTCTGCAGCAACGATACGGTCAAAGTTTCCTTGATCATTATATTGTATAATTTCTTCAAGGAGAACTGGATCAAATATCTTGCTCACTCCCAACACTTCTTTTATAACAACACCATTCTCATCTTTCTCAACATGCACCTTCTCTTCCATATACTTCTTTAAGCAGGTGTGAAGATAGTCAATTATTTTCTGACTTGAACGATGAATTCCATAATCTCTTTTTACAGTGGTTGCTGGAACAATTTCTTTAAGCCAGTCTGGTTGTCTCTCTAGCAGATGAGCATCTCCTTTACTCTTCATATATTCAATGAAGGATATATCATCATTCTCACATAATGTTCTAGCATTATAATATTTAATAAGATAGCGAGCTTGCTCATTCCAATGGTCTTTATTATCAGGTCTAGCACAATACGAAGCTACAAACATATCCTGATATTTCTCTCCCATTATATCATGCATTCGTTTATAAATATAAACTGCTCCTAATGAGGAGCTATATGCTGATTGCCCTTGTCTGTAAGGGTCAACTCCTGCCACATACAATCCATATGGAGGAGATTCTATTGGAAATTCATATATAACAACAGGAGCATCTTTTGCATCACTGTTCTTTAGAGGGAAATTGGTGATTGGAAGTTTATCTGTAAACTCATGCCCTATACCTCCATCATCATTCATAAATAAGACAACAGGAGTTCCTGTTTTCTCTACTTGTTGTAACTTAAACTTCTGTCTCTTAGCAGATTCAATATCAAATATATTAGTGTCCTCATTTAAGAATATGTCATCCACCTCTTGTGGATAATACATCTTCTCTTTTAAATAAGCCACTCTATCACCAGCTTTCTTAAGTCTCTCTAGATCGTCATTGGTTATTTTAGTGGCTTTCTCCTCATTACTTACAAGCATTTTAACATTATGTAAGTCTGAATCAGCTGGCTCATGTAAAAAAGCTCCTAATGTAGATTCTTCCTTTGCCTCCATTCTATACTTATGGGAGATGAACAACCCATGTATACGTTGAGTGTCTTTACTATTATTATATGTAAGGAAGTTAAAATTGTCTACATCAAACATTAAGCTCTTAGCATCCATGAATTTTTTCATATCACCACCAGTACCAGTAAGTATGGGGCTACATCCCCAACCATAAGGAGTGGTGAAACCTGGAATAGCAGCTTGTAAACCTCTAAGGAAATTCCCTTTACCAATCTCATCTATAATTAATTTACGTGGTTTTGTACCTGCAATTGCCTCTTCATTATTACCTTCATCTAAGTTACGTATTAGAATGGAAGAGAATGGGATTCTTTCTCCAGACTTGGTCTTAATACCGAGAGTCACTTGGTTTTTCCAGTTATCCTCCACCCTCTGCCACCTCCAATACTCAGGAATGAAATTCAATCCTTTGTCTATCTTATCTGTAATAAGTTTTATATCTGGTGCATTCAAACCAGCTATAATGTTTTGAGAGTTCTCATCGAACGTAGCTCCCCATGCAATATAGGATGCTTCAAGAACAGATTTAGCAAAACGTCTAATACCTAGAATAACCAAGCCCCTCTTTTCTTGTTGGGCTCTATCAATTTCGTTTGTTACTAACCATTCATTGTCTCTTAATAAGGGGTTTGCATATTTCTGTGCAATCCTCCCATAACTATCAATAACATCCACTTCTGTATGCCAGATGTTAAGGTGCCAATATAAAAAGGGGTTTATATACACCCCATTCATCATTGCACCGTTTAAACATAGTTCTTTATGAAAGTCAAAGAAAGGCTTATACTCAGAAGAATCCTTATCTGGAAGTCTCTTCTGGTTTATAAACCAATCCTTATAATCTATGCTTTGTAGTTCGTTCATTATCTTCTATTTGCTAAGAATTCAGCAGCAGCTCCTGACAACTCTCCTTTACCTCTCACTTCTACCTTTGCTTCTTCCATACTTCTTAGCTTATCTACCACCTCAACCAATGCTAGATAGTTCTTCATTGTCTCTTGTACAAACTTACCTTGAGCCTCAATAGAAGCAATCACCATAGGTAACATTCCTCCCTTAGCTGTAGGTTTCCACTCAATTCTATCCTTTAGTTCATGAAGAGGGTTTGCATCTACATAAGCTTTCCATGAAGCTAGCTGTTGCTCAGCCCATTCAAGCTCTGTATTTATATATGTAGTTTTTTTAATAGTCGCCATCAGAATCCTCCTCTTTTAATATATTATCAAGATCCATTCCTTCTTTTATAATCCTATCCAACTCAGACTCATCTGTATGTGGGACATCCATTCCTATCTCTGTCTTATACTTCTCTAGAGCAAAGACAAGCTCCTTATCTGTTATTCCCCATATATCTCCATAATCTGCTAGAGCTGTAGCTAAGTGTCTTCCTAAGTTGTATGTAGGGAAGTCTTTATGTAGTTCTTGCAATATATGAAGAGCTTGTTGGTATTGATTCTTCTTACTCATATAAGTTGATCTAAGTCTTCTTCAGACAGTTTTTTATTTAAATAGTCCTTTATGTCTAAAGGAGGAGCTTTTTCAAACTGATCTTCAGCTCCTTCCATCATATAATCAGATGTAAAGGAAATAGCCATCTTATCGCTGTGCTCATTTGTCACACCTGTGATGTCAATATAGTCCACTCCTTTATTATATAGATCCATTAATATATCTATGAATCCATCTAATGGAATCTTTCTTATGGTTAATTCGTTATTTTCCACGTTGTATTGCAGTTTTAAGTTCATTTTCTTTATCCTGATTGTCTATCACAGCTGTCCATTTTTGTTTAGGACATTCACAAGATAGACATCTTGTCTTAGCAGATAATGTACATCCACAATCTGTACAATGAGCATCCAATCTAACGCTCTTAAAATTCTTGGAATGCATTGGGCATTCCTCACATATAGCCAATCTCTCAGCAGCCACTTGTTCAATTAAAGGTTTTAACTCTCTAACAGGAAGAATCTTATTCTTCCATCCCTCGTATATCTGGGAGAAATTAATGCTCATATGTAATTTTGGTTTTTAACTCATTTATGGTGAACAGCGTCTTCTCTAATGTCACCTGTGAAGACCTCTTCTTTTGCTCTGTTGTATTTGGGTCAGCAATGAATCTCTCCATAGCTAGCTTCTTAGCATTCAGCTGCTCCACTCTTTTAATTGCTTTCTTATTATTAAAGAAGAACTTTCCAAACCCAGCTATCTCCACACTATTGTTTAAATCCATTGCCTCATTGGCAGATTGGAATTGGTGGTTGACAACAGCCTCAATTGTCTTCTCACTTGTCAACATCTTAACAGCTAATGTCCTAATTAAGAAGTCTTTGACAGACATGCTTATTGGCTTATCCATGCGTTAGGTTTATTTGTAATGTAATATCCCTGTCAAAGTTTAGCACAATAATTGGATTCACCTTCACCTTTGTCCCATCCTTAATAAACACTCCTATACGCTTAAGCTTACTGATCATGTTATTAATCGTTGGGGGAGAACTTTTATACTTCTCACAGAACTCAGCTCTAATGTTAGCATAAGAGATGTTTCCTTTAACAGCTGTAAAGGCAATAAGCTGCACCTCTCTATTCGTAAGACCAAGATTGTTAATAGCAGACAACAAACTATAATACTTCTCAGCTACAGCATAACTATCTTCTAGTTGCTTCTTAAGCTTCTGTACTATTATTTTGTTATTGGTTTCCATATATAATTAAAGCAAAGGTAGGTGTAATATATTGATTAACAAATAACTATTTTAATTATCCCCAAACTTATTGCTATATTATGCCCTATTTTTCTCAATCATATATATTAGAANATAGNTANTGNTNTTAGTCNNNTAACCCACCCTCCACCCCAAAGGTACAGGTAAAAATAATTACCAACCAAATTTATTTTCAGCAGGATATTATAATCTACGTACAGCACTATATTCTAAAACATATAATGTGTCATAAAAAGGACAAATTATATGTTTATGAGTATAATATGACACATTATGTAAAGCAAGAAGTCTACAATATGTAAAGCTATGTCTTTACCATAGGGGGTAAATAGTAAAGGGTGAGCTTTACTTTTGGCAGGATATGATTGAGTTATAGCTTGCCAAATGTCCAGTTTTTTAATTAATTAACTGGACAATAGGTGCATGAAAGTTTGGAAAAATTCATGCAAAATTTTTTTCTAGGGGGCTAGGGGGCTATATCTGTGGAGAGGAAAAAAACAAAATTTTATAACACCCCCCATACCTTTTATATCCATGGGAGGGGAGACCACACCACATCACAACCCCCTGTGCAAGTTGGGAGGTTGGGGTCAGCCCCCACATTCGCTCACACATAAACTAAAATTAAAATGGCATACAGTAAATTAAAAACATTGGCCAAGGGATGCACAATTTCTCTACTAGCTAAAGACATTCAGTCAGACAAAAAACACATTAGAATTTTCTTGACTAATTCAGAAAATGCTCAGGCTACTGTCAAGTGTGAGGAACACATTAGTGACAAGTTGAGAAAAGGAATGATAACAGTTGCTCAGTTAATGGAGTTTCGTTACAATCCAAATACACAGATGATACAATAATATTAAGAGAGAGTTGTTAAGCCCTACATTAAGGGTGCAGATAATGGAGTATGCCAACATTAAGATTGTTGGGAGGTGAACCACTGCAACAGCTCTCTCTTTCTCACCAATCACCTATCATAACCCTCAACCAGTCTTAACCCTTTGAACACATTAATATTTTTTATTCACAATTAAAGCTAAAACAAATGGCATTAAATTTCAAGGTGCGTGAAGCACAAACAGCAGTGAACGCAACATCACTAGGAACAGTTGCAACAGTAGTTGGTAAAGGTGGAAGCATTGACTTCATTCCTTCTAACTTAACAAATGCAGACAAGAGACTTTATGTTATTCTTAAGAAAGAAGACGGTAGCTCTGATTCTGTAATTTGTTCTCAAGCAGTTAGTGACGGTGTTAGAAGCAAAGAAATCTCTATCAGTCAGTTATTAGGCTTTGAGATTAAAGAACAAGTTAGTTCTGCAGGCGAGTTGTACAATCAAATCAANATGCCAAANNNTAACACAGGCTTAATCAGCTANNCAGTTGATAACATCGCTGTTGAAGAGTATAAGGTGGAAGCTCTTACAGAAGATAAGATTAAGAACTTAATCGCAGTAAGCTTGTAATTAATTGAATAACAGGTGGTTAGCAATAGCCACTTGTTATTTTATTTCAATTAATTATATATATGGGTGGGCTGAACAGCATTAGGGTGGGCATAACCCTTGAAAATGTTCCACGTGGAACACTCATTGTGGAAATGAGAGGTGGTGTGAGTTCATTCCACCATATACAAGGACAATTAATTAACCAACCAAATGCTAATTGTAATAGATATATATAGCATTAAATAACAATTATATGAACGCTAAACAAGAACTATTAGGAAAGTTAACTGAAACATTCCTATCTATTAAATGTGCATCTATAGATATAGAGATATCCTATGATATAACTAAACATGTTAGACTACCATTAGATTATTCTTCTGAGCAGTATGAAGAGTTTTTATCTGCTTTAGATATAGAATATGATAGTGGATATGGTGGACAACAGCTATATGGTAGAGTTTGGCTTACTAATGATGCATGGCTTGAAAGAGGAGAATATGATGGTTCTGA
>Ga0031655_10002152_pt1 | contig 11441 bp, 16 predicted proteins | sample FrelakmetHBP12HB_FD_55187 | JGI IMG/M metagenome (GOLD analysis project Ga0031655, IMG submission 55187) | Freshwater lake sediment microbial communities from the University of Notre Dame, USA, for methane emissions studies -HBP12 HB | ecosystem: Environmental > Aquatic > Freshwater > Lake >... | reverse complement strand
CATGAAACGCTGGAGCTATGCAGCAAAGCTGCATAGCGAGGGAAGCCCCTGCCTTTAGGCAGGGGAGGATGTCACATAGATACAAGGTCTGGTCAGAGCACTTCCTTCCGCATGAATTTTCAGCCCTGTTAGTTTCGTTAATTTTTCAACAATGGGTTTGATATGTTTGAATTCAAAAGAATCATCCAAAAAACAAATAACTATTTCCCTCTCTCCTTTGGAAGCAATAGATTCAATATGTTTTAATATCTCCTCGTAAACATCTTTTGCATCTATAATTATCTTATTTATTTTTACTTTCAAAGGGGTTCCTTACCTTCATCTACTCGATATCTATTAAGGACTGAGGCTATTTTAGGGAAGTCTGTAGCTGGGTTTAATTTCAATTCACTGGCGACTATTTCTAGAAATGTCATCCAAGTTTCGAAATCAGGAACTTCAATAGCCTTGGTTTTGAAGAACTGTAGTTTACGCATAACGTCATCTGAAAATACCGGCATACTTTGTGGTGCTACTGCTGGTTCCCCTGTATTTTTAGGTACAGCTTCTTCAGCCATAAGTTTTTCATCTAGTGCCGCTTTTACGTGGGTAACTATATACGTTGCATGAAGTGACATACCATATCCTATTTTAATTTTTTTATTAACCAGCTTATCAATGCAGCTACTATGACTGTACCTAGAAATGGAGTTAGCCAGCTTTTTATTTTTTCAAAAATGGCATCTATAGGTGAGATTTCAAATGCACCTCTTAGATTCCATGTTTCTAGTAATGCGTTGACGGGTTCATAATTTATTTTGTTCTTCTGAAGGTCTTTATAAACGACTACGTTGCCCGATAGCTCTATAACCCTATATCTCTCATCCCCAATGCCAAAAACCCTACCAGCCCTCAAATTGTACCTATCTAACGCTTTAATAGAGGCGGTTTCTATCATTAGCTTAATACGAGGCCCAACCTCCTCGATAATTTGATCCATAAGTATAGGATTGCTTTCAGCCAAAATAAGGATATTGGGTTTTTTCATTCGCACCATTACATTTCTCCGATTAATTGAGCAGCCCACTGACTAAGCGTTTTTTTCGATAGGTAATCTATTTTTTTCATAGAACCATCAGCAAAGGCATCTTGACTCAAAAGAGTTACATCTATTTCCTCAAAACCTTTTGGTATTGTAACACTATGTAAAATATCCGTAGATCTATCGATATAGTTACTTTCATATGTTTGATAAGCAAAATCTTCTTGCGTTGATGTTTGTTCTAAAATAGCATTCAACGCTGTTTCATCATTTTCAGCGACTTTTTTTATAAATGCTATATCTTGAGTTCCTATGTCGGAATAGTTATCGAAACGATCTTTTAGATCTTGGCAGATGACATTTTTGTCATCACGAAATGAATCGCTTTTTACTATTTGTGTGCCATACTTATAACTTTTCAAATATAAGTTTAACAAAAAGTCTTTTTTATCCTTAGTTAAGATATAATAATTCGGTAATATTTTTTCTATTTCCTTGGTTACTTCATCCTTGCGAAGTTTCAAATAGAAAGGTGCTGGTACTTTTGCTTGTATAATTTTAATCGTCATTTTAGCCTCAATCTCTCAAAGATTTGAAAAAGTAATGATATTTAATAAATTTGCTACTTCAGTAGTATCTAATGATAAATTTGAAGCATCAAAATAGTAAACAGGACTTCCTGATATGCTATATGTTGCCAACGAAGAAGTACCAGTAGCATTGTTTGATAGTAATATACTAGTTGGACTTTGTACTTGGCTTATTGTTGTGTTTCTCGGAATAGATGATCCCGTTATTGTCATACCCTCATATATGGTTGAAATAAAATATGAGGTTGAAGCGGTTAAATATGCACTAGCGGGGTTGGTACTAAAAGTTAATGTAGTTGTTCCACTGGCTGTGGCTTGTTGTGATATAGTGATAGAACTAGAGGACACTATCGACAATACCGTAGTTCCGTATGGTATACCTGTTCCCGTTATAGTCATCCCCAATGCAATATTGCTAGTATTAGGGGTTAAGCCGGTAATAGTAGTATTAGCACTTAAAGAACCACCAGTAGTTGTGGTCCCAGTAAGTGAAAAAGATGGTGCTGTTGTAGTTCCAATTACCTGTAAATTGATACCGGATGATATTTGGACCTCTGTTGGACTTGTTATTGAAGTGACGGTATCCGTAAAAATGAATGACACCGCAGATCCACTAGCTGTAGCTGGTTGAGATATGGTAACGGTATTAATTGTTGTAGATATTACCGTAGTACCGNTAGTGATGCCAGTTCCCGTTACCAACATTCCCGCATGGATATTAGTTGTGCTACTCATAGCCGTGATAACGCTACTACTGGTTGTTGTAGTTCCTGTGTAAGTAGTAAGCGGAAACAATCCCGGACCTGTTATAGTTAGACCTATAAAGAGTTTTGAAATGTTAGCAGAACTAAAATCTAGTTTGTTACTACTTTGTACGGGGGTCGATGTTACGGTAAGATAGTTATTATAATTCACTACAATTTGTGCTTTTACCAAATTGATTAAATATGTAGCAGTAACTGTATTTGGCATAGATGATTTCGGTACCCTTATATCAAAACCAAGTTCACCACTAGTGGAAGGAATAAATATTGTCCCATTTGAATCTATTAAGAAACAACGAATAACAATAACTCGATCACCGGCCTCATTCACAACACTAATTTTTTTAACTTTAACTTTATAATTCATCATATTCATTTTCCATGCAGAATTTTGAAATCAGATAATTTTGTTTTTTTGTTCGTTGACTGTTATTTCGAATGTCTGTAACTTTCTCCCTATAGTTAAATATAGCAAAGTTGTCGGGAAAATTCTATGTCGTCATTAGCATGTCTGAGTTTTGGTAGATTCAGGATCATAAAGATACCTATTTCTGATTGCGGGAAGAATAAAAAAATTCGTTCTGCTGAGATCAAGTCGCTTAAAGAAAAGCTACCTTTTTTCAAATTGCATCAAATTTTTGCATTTCTTGAAAACGGTGACTTTTTAACATTTGATATANATCTTGATACTTTTAATATTTTTAATGAAACTATTAATGGTTTGTTTACGGTATGGGAGCGTTTAGATATAATACATAAAGATAGTGTTAAAGAGATTGCTGCCGATATCATAGATGACGATGATTCTATTAAAGCACGTTATATTAGCAGCTTTATTTTTTTAGAGGATAATAACCAAATTTGTGCAAGTGAGATAGTTGATAGCCTTGATGATTTTTTGATTTCAAGATTAGTGACCAACGCATATGCATTTGAAGATAAATTATTTGCATTGAATCAATTACGCTTTGCAATTAAGTCCCAAGAAGGAAGATTTTTAGAGGGGAGGACTCATTATACATATGATCCGTCATCGATAGATTGTGCTTTCGAAACCCTGCAAATTTTGATGTTAGACCCCAAAGCGATCTTTTATCCATACCACCCTAAGTCGAGTTTTGATTCTAGATTCATATTGAATGCTTCTAATTTTATAGGTCATAGAGACACACAAATTCCTTTCAATAGTTTAAAATGGGACGCTGAAAAGATTGACTTGTCTGTATTTTCGCACATAGAAGGCCATATAAAAATTTTTTCGAGGGATGCTAAAGAACACAATCTCCCTGAAACGATTGAAACCTATACCAAACGTAAATTTTATTTCATACGAAATGGCGTACTAGAAACGGCTAAAATCTATTTTAGTGCTAGTGCAGAGGTTCTTAAATTACTTGAGTCTAATAATATTGCTATCAAAGAAAATGATGGGTGGTATGTAGATTTTTCTAGTCTTCCTTTAATAAGTAGAAAATTTTCAGTATCAAAAATCACCGGACCAATTTTATATGAAATAATTATAAACCTGATACAAGAAAAGAAAAAATTATATGGTTTAAAGCATATTAAAAATAAATTGTACCCAACAGTAAAAAACAGCTTTGAAGATTTTTATAACACCCTTACAAATGAACAGAAAAAATTTATTGAAACTGATCGTAATATAGGCATCTATGCAGATGGTTTTAGATACAATGATCGTACACTCAAACGTGGTCCACACGATATAAAATTCTATATAACTGATAAAGACGGTGAAAATGATGTTAGTAAGTTAGCTTTTATTGCAGAGGCTCCTTTAACAAGCATCTCGTACTCGTTAGATAAATTAAAAGATAGTTTTCAATTTATGGAATCGTTCAGTTTAAGTTTTTTTGATTCTCCTATGGAGAAACCTAGTATAGAATTGGAAAAGCAAATTGAGCAAACGTTGATCAAAATTATTGAACTTGAATTTAAAATACAGCATTTTAGACTGGTCTGTATCACACGGGATTGGTGGACGACTTTAGTTACTAGTGGTTTTCGAGGTTATACGTGTGAAAACGGTGATCTAAAATTTACTGAGGAATCTCTTTATGCTTAAGGACAGGGCATATTTTGCTTTAGATCGTCAAGACAAGTTGTTGGTGATCTCAGGTGTTCCGATAAGTTATTTAAAAAAACCGGTTAAGGTTGAACAATTTAATTTCAACCCTACATCTATAGCATATTCCGCTACTGATGTTATTGTAGTTCAAGCTGAATACCAGCTTAATTTTTTAAAGGATCTTTTAGAAAATATTTCTTATATGGGTGAGGCCAGTACATATGTTGTTGGATCATATCCAACCGATCAAGCCTCTTACCAACTGGCAACATTACTAACTAAGGCATATTTTGAATATGCCTCAAAAGACGGAATATACCCTAAAGTAAAGTGGATTGATTTAGGTAGTCCTGACTGGGAATTTCTCAAGTCAGAAGATACCTGTTCTTTAGTTGTAATTCATGGACTTTCCGAAAGTACCTCTGACACTAGGCGACTTGAAATAGCGAAAGATTTTTTAAGAAAAGCTGTTCATACGACACGAATTGTATTGGCCGTAACCCAAAATATTTTAGCATACTCTATTACAAAATTAGAGATTTCTCCTGACGGGGCTTTTCAGCTAAACAAAACAACTAATCGAGTAGTTGTATGAACAATAAAATTGCTGATTCAGTTTTAGAAGCGAAGATACTTCAAACCGTTTGTGAGTCGGCAGATAAGTCTATTATTTTATCACAAATCGACGAGAGTTGGTTTACAAACGATGCTAGTAAGGAAGTTTACAATAGAATTCAAACTATAGTTAATACTGGAAAATCTATACCTTCCTTGAATGTTTTATCTTGTGATCAATCTATTTCAGAAACTGCAAGAGCGATTTTATATGATAGAAGTAATATACTGACTACTGAGACTGATATTCATGCCGCAGTAGAACTTCTACGCAAACATCGTAATAAAAGAATGCTTTTAGAGGTTTGTTTAAACTGTATACATAAGCTCGGTGAAGATGAAAATGTACCATATGCAATGACCATTTTGGAGAACGCCTTATTAAAATGCCATAGCAATAATGGCATTGAAACCGAAATGAAACATTTTACCCACGCTGAAAAAGATAAACTGGTACAGCAAGCAGATGTTATATTATCTACACTAAACGACATGGATAACATATCCACTGGTTTTTATGAGTTTGATAAAAACACAGGTGGTTTTAAACGCAAAAATGTAATTGTATTGGGGTCTGTGCCGGGTGGCGGTAAATCCGCTATGGCACTTCAGATGGCTATTTTTCAATACATGTTAGGTTTTAATGTCTGTATTGTTTCGTATGAAATGGATGAAAGTGAAATTGAATCTCGATTATACGCCAATGTCTCTAAAGTAAATCACTCAGAAATTAATTTAAGGCGGTTGAAAAACGGTAAAAAAGAGTTGATATTACAACGATATGGGGAATTTCTAGAGAGCACAAAAACGAATAACAAGCTAACGATATGGACTCCCCAGCGAGAATTGACAATAAACCAAATAGCACTTGAATTAAAAACCAAAGGATATGATATAATATATGTTGACTACCTTTCCTTATTATATCAAAATCCTAAAAAGCAAATGTGGGAAAATTTAGGCGAACATACTCGGGCCGCCAAGATAGCAGCATCATCTTTAAATGCAGCTTTTGTGCTACTAGCGCAGTATGATGATGAGAATGATAAGATAAAATACTCTGCTGCAATCAAAGCTAATGCAAACTTTGTGTGGGTTTGGGATTATGGTGATAGAGAAAAGGAAACAGGTATCATTGAAGTAAAACAGACAAAAGCTAGAAATTCTACGACATATCCATTTTATTTGGAAACTGATTATTCAACTTTTACTTTTAAAGATTATCGAGGACCAAAGCCATATAATACTGAAGATAGCGAAAAAGTAGAGTACAGAAAAAAGAAAAGTAAAAATGAAAAAAATGAAGTTAAGCCGTATATAAAAGCAGGACAGAGTTCATCTAAAAGTGTTATAAACGATGATACGGCTGTTGCGGTTGTGGCAACCAAACGTGGTATTCCAAAAATGCCTCAACTCCTATAAGATTCAAAAAAAGAAAGCAGGAAAGAGGAAAAAATGACAGTACATATTAATTCAAAAGATTTACAAGAGATCCTTAAAACCTTCCACAAGCTGGCTAAGTATAGTTCAGTTAATAGTAATATAGTGCCCATTACATTTGATTTTGAGCCTTTCAGGGCCATTATGATGACAGATCAAGTGTTTGTTATAGCAGAACCCGCAGCATCCGTAGAACCGCCCGTACATCCCTATTCCTTTAATCCCGAAATTTTAAGGGAGTTGGCATTTACGGATGGTGAAGTTAGTTTATATTGGGATAATGAATCAGCACCATTAGTTCTGAAAAATAACCATTTACGAACTACTTTGCGGGTGGCTGTTCCGTTGCCGGAGTTTGAGGAAATTCCCGATAAAATGGAAAGCATCGAAGTACCTGTAGGTCTTCTGTATGCGGTAACTAAATTTTTAAGCATTCCGTTTATGTTTCTTTCAACCAAAAAAGAATTAAATCCTATTCAATTCAGAAAAAATGAAGAGGGATTTTTAGAAATAATGACAGAAGATGGATATAGTTTAGCCCGTCTAAAAACAAACATACCGGTGAAATTAAAAGAACTAGATATTCAAGTCCCACGGTATATTATTGAAAGTCTTTTTGCCAAGGGAGATATTCATGACGAGACACTGGTTAAAATTGGTGTATATGGTTTGAAATCTCTTTTTTCGAATAAGACAACACAAATATATTCGCCAAGTATGAATACTGATATTTCTAAATTTGATCTTGTTTTAAAAGACTTTAAATCTAAAGTGTCTTGTGAATTTGTACCCAAAAAATTATCTGATGCCATAAAGCCATTGATTAGCATTATACCTAAAAAAGATAAGTCCTCTAATACTGGATTGATAGTTAAGTTTGAACTTGGAAAAGTTAGCATGTCTGTGGAGCATAAAGATACTGGTGATGGGTATGTTGATTTTGTTGACGGTATTACAGATATCTATCAAGAAAATTCAAGTCGTATTTCAACAGTAAATATGACACCACAGGCATTTCAAGATTACACAAATTTGTTGGATGTGGCACAAGCGAGTATGTTTGCTAACAATAGATTGGTTTATTATAAAGGCAATTTTACTAGTGGGGAAAATACTACTATTGATATAGAATATATTTTCCCTACTGTGCTGGGATAGTAGTATGAAAGATTGGTGTATTGAAGATCGTAACGGTGAGGTATTTGTTCTTCACGGGGATACCTATACAGAAAAAAAGAAAATATATCCAGATGAGGATATAGGTATTAATGTGGAACTCTATCTACTGTATAACGATATCAAACCGGTCGGCTATCAGCTTAACTACAAATACGATGATAAATACCCTAAATTTTTAACATATAATAGTTTTGGAATTATATATAACAAAAGAAAAACTAATTTTAAAACTACTTTTGAGGTGATTTTTGAAGATTCTAATATTAGACTTTTGACATATGAGCATCAACCAAATAGCGTTAGAGACTATTTTCTTGTGGGGAGATGGCGCAGTTCTAGTTTGAATTCTAGCGATTTTTTGATGGATGCTATTAAGGAGTAAACATGCAAGACGATATACCTATGTGGGATGAATTTTGGACAGAGCAACCATTATGTCCGTATTGCAACAAAGAGATCACAGATCCTTGGGATTATAATTTAAGGGGCGATGATTTAACCACATTTAAATGTGATTGGTGTGATAATCCCATTGAAATGTCGTGTAATATAACCATTGAGTATTCGACTAGAAAGGACGTGTAAATATGTTTTTTAGTTATAAATCAAAAGATGAAATTGATAAACGTTTGAAAGAATGTTATGATATGCGACTTTTAAGATTACAATTTGATCAAAAAAAAGCTGAATACTTTAAGGAATTGGCGAAGGAATGGAAAGAATATGAGCATGAATTCCATTCTGGCATGGAAGAAAGAAGAGTACAGCTTGCCAAGTTAGATGCCGAGATTGAATACAAGCAAAAAATAGTGGGTGAAAGAGATGCAATATTAGAAGAAAAAAATAAAACTATTGAACTTCTTACCGGACTTGTAAAATTGCCTATGGGCATATCGAATTCTACCTTTGAATCGCACACACATGAAAGTCCCACAGGTCAAACTACCCCACCATTGCTGGAGAACTAATGGTTAAGAAAAAACCGCAAGAAATGCCGCCACAACACCCAGAGGCGGAAGCCAGATCGATAATGTGTGGTAGTTGTCAATGGTTTGCTTCAGGGTTTAATGGGGCCAATTGCCAAAAAACCAGATTAGTTTCTATTGACACTTTAGCATGTAGGGAATTTACATTTCCCTTAGACGATCCTTTTTTCCCTATTATACAAGACAAATATATTCAAGGTATTCGAGAAAATTTAAGAAGTCATAAATTTTTAATAGACGATTCCATACTAGTTGAAATGCGTGGCTATATAATTGAAGATGACTTTTTAAAGTATAAATTTGGTACCAAACAAGATCTAGAGGCAATTAATATTACGTTGAAAAAAGTTATTCAACTCAGGTCTAGGATTTCCACAATCTATACTAGTCTTATTGACATTAAATATGAGTTTGAGGAATTGCAAAATCATTCTAACCTGTGGCTCCAGTCTAAGTATGAATCTATTCGAGATTTAAAAAATGAAAGTATTCGTAAAGCAGTAATGTTTAGGGTGGTACCAGAACTGGTTGAAATTAGTAAGAATATTGAAAAAAATATGGCAACAGCAAAGTATATTGAAAACCATCTGGAAAAAAATGAAACTACATTGAGTAAAATTTTGAGTTCATCCGAAAAACTTTGGTTTTCAAAAGAGAGAATTTGAAATACAACAACATAGTTAGTTTTTGTATTATTTATGTTAATGGTTTATTTTTAGGAGATTTTATGCGAGTTCGAAATTTGATTAGAATTTTGAGTGTTTTTGTCTTAGTTGGTTTTTTTGGCTGTGTTCATGGCAAAAAACCAGAACCAACACCAGTGCCAGCGCCTGTACCGGCACCACTACCGGCACCAGAAATTTATGACGTGGCAGTAGTTCATTTTGCTTTTGATTCAGCAAAATTGGACAAATCACAACGTGACGAAATTAATAAAGTTTTTTTCGGGAAGTCTTTAAATTTGCCTGTTACGGTTATTGGTTATACTGACTCACAAGGTTCTGTAAAGTATAATTTAAAACTGTCTAAAAAAAGAGCAAGGGCGGTTGTTAAATATCTTAAAAAACTTAAGGTAAAGGGTAAGATTACTGTAGTGGGTAAAGGTGAGTCAAACTTGCTCAATGCCGATAAGACAGAGCCAGAGCATAAATTGAATCGCAGGGCTGAAATTACACTGTTGTTGAAATAATTGTTACTACCCCCCACCTAACGGTGGGGTTTGAGGTTTTCATCATGGATGAATTAGAACATATCAAAGAACTACTTCCGAAAATCAGTGATACGCAGTTCGATAACTTTATAGACAAGCCAGAATTTATTATTGAACCAACCCCGATGCAAACAGAAAATAAAGAGATCAATTCAAAAGTATCTTGGGAAAAACCTTTTCATGATTTGATGCTTGAGATATTAGATTTTGATCTAGGTTTCACTAATGCTAAAACTAATTTTACAACGGCATTGCTTAATGCAGGGGTTCATTATAATCCACAACAAGTTTATCAATTACTCGAACTTTTGACAACAAGGCTAGAGAGGATTCATATCATAAAAAGACTATGTGGTTTTTTAGGTCTTCATAATGAAATGGATAAAATTATAGATTGTGAACTTGAACTTATCTATAAGACACCTCGTTACAATATACCTAAAACAGTTGACTTGACGAATACAATCGCAGGGGAAAATAGAGAAAAAGATGGGTAATATGTTTAAAAGTACATCTAAGACTAAGTTTAGTGAATATAAGTGTTCTGATTGTTTTGATACAAAGTTTCAGGGGGATCATCCTGATATTCCATGCCCCAGTTGTCAGGAGATAAAGCCAATGCCCCCTTATCAATGTTCCGAGTGTAATGATACAGGATATCAAAGATTTCCTGAAGGGGTAGAGCATCCCAACGTTCCATGTAGTAGCTGTAAAGGTACAACAGTGGAAGAAAAAAAACCATTAATTGTATTTGTGGCCACACTTCCTGATAAACATGGTCGAGAGACTACAGGACTAGTTGAAATTTCTAAACTTGAAAATATTGTACTTTTGCATCCTTGTTATGATTTTAATAGCGAGCAGGGTAAAAAAACTTTAGCTCTTATTGGCCCTATTCCTAAATATGACAATACTTGGGAACATGTCATGAGAAAAGATTTTTTATGTATTGAAAAATGTAATTTGGTTGTTTTTGATTTAGACTCTCAGATTGATAATTATTTTTTAGCCGTAGCAGCATGTTACTATAAGCCCATTATAGCTATGTCGAGTGTGTTAGCATCTGTACCCATATGTTTTAGTGGGTCGGTTTCTTGTATTGTAAAACCATTCCAAATTGCCAATGTTATAAAAAATAAATTTTTAACAATACTCCCAACATCAGGTAAATAATGATTGTTAGACTAAGTAGTTTAGCCCTATGGTTTCGCCTTCTAAGGAAGAGAAAATTAAATCCATTTTTTGAAGTTTTTGTAGCATAGGCGCTCGTTAATATATTAGTATGCTGAAAATGAATAGCATTCCATTATTGAAAAGGCAATAACTGAAATGGGAACTAAAACTTTATTTTTCGTAGAAGCTAGAACAGGTTGTAGTTGTTGTAGCGAAAACAACCATATACGTGGTCCTTATAAATCAAAACAAGATGCCGAAAAAAGAATCAAGTACTATCTATCGAAAGATTCAAAATATTGGCCAATAGGCTCACAGTTTTACCCGCAAGGTAGTTATCATGTTCTTGCTGAAGAAGTGGAAGAAATTAGTAG
>Ga0031655_10002150_pt1 | contig 11454 bp, 9 predicted proteins | sample FrelakmetHBP12HB_FD_55187 | JGI IMG/M metagenome (GOLD analysis project Ga0031655, IMG submission 55187) | Freshwater lake sediment microbial communities from the University of Notre Dame, USA, for methane emissions studies -HBP12 HB | ecosystem: Environmental > Aquatic > Freshwater > Lake >... | reverse complement strand
CACCCTGTTTTTTCCGACTGCCTTTCGTGGCATGGTGGACATTCAGCCAACAGCGCCATTCAAAACACCTCCTTTCCAAATACTAACTTTGATGTCGTGATTCCGTTCGATTTTCTGCCCTCCCGTTCCCTCCATTTTCGCCACATTCATTACCTCCTTTCTACCAGCCAGCTTTTTTAGAATCTGTTCGGACGCATTGCCGCTACGCTTATCAACAAGGGAGTTCGCTGTCAAGTCGCTCAATGCTCAAAAAAAAGCATTGACAGGTTGTTCGACGGGATGTAAACTTTTTCATGAAAGCGTCAAATATGGCAGAAGAGGGTCGATTGTTTCCAAGGAAGCGAGGACTTCTTCCTGAAGTCCTCAAGGTGAGAATCCATATCGGTATACCAGATTACAAGTGATAATCCTTAAAAAGATAATTTTCACAATTTCTTTTTGGCGTTGACAAAATACTGACCTTATGATAAGATTCTAAACCCAACTAACTGGAGCAACTTATGAAATCGACTTTCCAGAAGATGCCTCTATGAAGCCTCCAAGGAGTTATTATGCCTCTTTGGGGGCTCCTATCTGTAATTCTTCCTAAAAAACCATTTCATTCGAAATCTAATAACAAGAGAAAGGAGGGCATATCGATGAAGAGATCTTTCCCGGCAATTTCTCGTCTGGGCATTGCAGGAATTGTGCTTTCCCTGGTGGGTTTCACTTTTTTGTTTGCTGGAACTGCGCTCGCTCATAGACCCACGGATCCGGCGCATCAGCTCTATCGCATGGGAGATTTTAAACTGGAAAGCGGCGAGGTGATCAAAGACTTTGCCATGGTCTATGTGACCCACGGGACTTTAAATGCCAAGAAATCGAACGCCATTCTCATGGTAACGGCGATCAGCGGAAATCATCATCGCATTGATTTTCTGATCGGCCCCGGAAAGGCTCTGGATCCCACGAAGTATTTCATCGTGGCCACCGATGCCATCGGTAACGGGCTAACGACTTCTCCGTCGAACAGCCAGGCTCAACCCCGAATGAAATTCCCCCGCTTCAGCATACGAGACATGATTCACTCGACTCATCGCCTGCTCACGCAACATCTCGGGATCAACCACGTGGTTGCGGTCATTGGCCCCTCCATGGGAGGCATGCAAGTGCTCCAGTTCGGGGTGAGCTATCCGGATTTCATGGATAGTTTAATCGCCATGGTCCCATTGGCCAAGACGCCGGCATGGACGGTCTTAGTTCTTGATGCGACAAGAAAGGCAATCATGCTCGACCCGGCCTGGGACAACGGCAACTACACCAAGCCACCGGCGGAAGGGCTCCGGCTCTACCGGGATATTCTGGGTTTTCTGGCTACCCGGGCGCCCGAGCAGTACCGGTGGCAATTTCCGAACGGCCTCGATGTTCTGCCTTGGCTCAAAGCGCAGGAAGATTTTCTGATTCCGCTATTTGATGCCAATGACTGGATCTATCAAACCTGGGCGTACGAAGCGCACGATATCGGGAAAACACCCGGCATGAATGGGGATCTGTTGAAGGCCCTTCGGTCGATCAAGGCAAAGACTTTCATTCTGACTGGAGTAAATGACCTTTTAAACCCGGAGTGGGAGTCCATCGAGGCAGCGCGCTACATCCGGGACGTCCGGTGCCTAACGATTAATCCGTACTCCGTCACAGGCCATTTTTCTGCTGGAGGAGGAAATCCCGCCGACGTTGAATTTTTGAATCGGGAAATTGGGTTTTTTCTTGACGTCGTAACGGATCGGGGAAAGAAGCTGGAATAGGAAGACACGCTGTGAGGAAGCGTGCCAAAACCCGATCTCTGAATGGGGGGGGAAAAGTTTTTAGTTTCGGGTGAAGGGCTGGAAAATAAAGAGGGATCGCCTGGAAGGTTGACCAACTTTAAATTTTTTTCCCCCCCTCCTCTATTTTCTGTAGAAATAAGCAGCTTAGTCATTCTTGTCAACCCCCCCTTTCCCCGGACAAGCTTCGCAATCGACAATCGCCTGCCACCCGTTCAACTCGGGGAATAATTCTCCCCTTTGGGCGATGAATATTATAAAAAATGAGGCTTTCTTCAATTCCTAAGACACCGCCTGACTCAACAGTAGGTGGAGTCGTCATTTTCCAATAGAAGGAAACTGCTGAGCCTGTCGAAAAAGTCCAAATGGCCAATTCCGATAATTTTTTCACCGTTTAAAATCAACAACTTACAGGCCACAGAAAACCGCAAAATGACCAGATTTAGGGTTTTTCGACAGCCTCGCTATATCTCCAACTGTTTCCCGATCATCGGAAAAGTTTCGATATAGAAATCATTTATTGAATCGGGATGCATCATTTCTAACGGTAATGAGCGATCCTTTAGGCAACCCTTGGCTGAGCAGTAGTAGGTGAAGTTATCAAAAAAAGGAGTCAATATTCAATTGTCAAAGAGCAAGGATAGAACCAAAAAGTTTCCTCTCCGACGAAAGACGGTGTAACCCGTATCATACCCCTCTAATCGGAACATAGATCACCGGGTTGTAATCCTCGACGGCCCTTTTCCGCTTTAGATTGTGAGACCTCAAATTTCTGTCAATCGTGACGATCTGGCTTCCCCATCTCTTCTGAAGGAGCTCTATCCGTGCTTTCTCCCTGGGGACGTTCCTATAGGATGCACATCCGCCTTTCTGTTCTGACTGTTTGCACATGTAGAAGTATTTATTCACCCTCATTAGAACCCGATATCGATTGGTCTGCTGAAGGCTCATGTCGTAATCTTCTCTTAAAAGCAATCCTTCACCCTACGACAGGTATCTCATTGAGGCGACCCAATTGTTCGAGAACCTCGGCATATTGTTTATATACTGGCGCTGTTTCTCCCGATTGATGGGGCATCTTCCCTAAGCTCACTGCTGCCCGCGCCAATCTTACAAGAACATCTGGAATATCCTGTTCAGGAATGCCGGAAACCTTGACCCCCCGATAATTGCTTAGAATAGATTGAATGGCCTTCGGCAATCGTTTTACATCTACGCTTCCATTGGCAAGACAATAAGGCAGCTTCCAGTATTTCGGATCATTCGCATGGCTGAGAGAGGGGGGGACCCGTCACCTTGACTCAAAACTAAGCGTGCGGCCATTCAGTCGAGTAAAAAGAAGAGATTGGGCTACTCTTGGCTGAAAACTGAACCACAAAGAGTCAGGTAAGACTTTCTTGAGGAGTGGGGATTTCCGATTGAAGGCTGGTAGGTAATGAACTTAACAGCAATGAAAGATGGCATCTGGAATGGATCCTCTTAGATCACAGAGGTCCAAGTTTTTCCGGTCTTTCGCTCCCAATCTCTTATTGCCTCTATGATCTGAGTCCTTTGGGGTCCGCTACTGCATGCATCAAGAATTTGAATTATCCTTCTTGCCAGCTCTACATCGGCTTGTGCTGTTTTCTGAGATTCAACATCCTTATTACCCAGGCGATAGTCAGCTTTATTTCTTTTGGATTGGAGATCCGCCAACTGAGATCCAGCCTTGATTACCTCTTCGTCACCACAGTTGCCCAGGCGCTCCCAGACCCCTGAATGTCCCGCTGGGCCTCTTTCAATCCTGAAACCCATCTCCGTAAGCACTTCAACTCCAACATTATGTGCAGCGTAATATGCACGATTGATCGCAGTCCGAATCTTGGCTGGAGTTGTATCAGCAACGAGTTCTGCAGCAAGTTTGTGAAATTCTCTTGGATCCATGCCTAAATGATGTTGTAGGAGAGTCTCATCTTGTACCGTGCCGACCAAGGCAGTAATGAAATTAAACGTTCAGTGTATTTGTCATACCTGTCTAAAACGTCTTCGACTTCACCCTTAATTCTAATCCTAAATTCAAGCCATTCTTCCCCAGTCTCTGAGTCCATTTCTGGTTCCATTTTAATCTCATTAATTGATGTCGAAAAGCTTTTCTCGATTACGTCAACAGCTATCGGAAGATGGCAAAGTATTTGCCGTTGGTAACAGAAATAAAGAACTTCCGAAGAAATTCTCGACAAGGTTTCCAGGTGAATTACAGACATCTCACGAAGCTCGGACAGAATATTCAAAAAGGTCTGTTGAATTTCTTTCCAAGGTTTCTCAAGATCTTGCTGAACCTGTTCCGAAACAGAATCGTAAATACTTCTTGACTCGGGCACCACGCCCCTGAGCCAGGAAATTGAGCTGGCATCGGTTGAAAGATCCGTCATGGCGAATGCTTTCAGGATAATATCCTTATATTGATTAACGTCGCTGTTTGAATATTTCTGAGATGACCGAACCTCTGATGTATTCAAGTAATGCATTAATATTCTATTAGATGTATTCTTGAGAAAAGCTAACTCAGATCTCGAACGTGTGCCGGAGGATTCTGCCCCCCGGAGAATTCCTATCAAATTATCAAAAGTCCAGCCACGTTCTTCAGAGAAATGCGGGAGATAGTCGCAAAATCCTGTAAACGTTTGCCCTACAATTTCAAAGTTCCTCTTCGTGTTTTCGATCTCACTGGCTATGCTGGAGACTTTGAAAGCATGTTGCCACCTTTGGTCCCATTTAGCGCTTGGGGAGCCCTTCGTCTCAAGATACGAGAAATATATGTCTTCCAACAAGAGTTGACAATACTTGTTGTTCACTTCATGTATCGGGTTACTTTTGGTTATCGCGTGACTCATAAGGGTACACCAAGACTGTCTTCAAAAGTTTGTTTTGCAAATTCTAAGGATTTTCTGTAAAAGTCTTTGATCTTTTCCAGGTCAAAGTCAGAGTGCTTTTCGGGCATTGTGTTTATGTCAATCTCCACAGACAAGGCATTATCCAGCGGAGCACTCCCTGTCCTTATTCTAAACCACCTATTTATATGGTAATCATTGATTGTTGTCTTTTCCAGAGCGTGGAGTTCCAAAGCAGAAGCGCCTTTAAAGAAAGGATTTTCACCTAAGAACTTCCTGTGAATAAAAGAATTTGGTTCAGCCTCCATTGCGTCCAATGTCTTTATGACCAGAGCTATTCTTGGGACGTCAAGATGGTATTCGGTCTTGATTAATTCCGCAATACTAAAAAGGCATTTCAGGTAATCGTCACTCAGAGATTCCAAGGTTTTTTCAAGGTTCCCTTGCGCATTATAAAAAAAATCGATTCGAATCGGCGAAAAATTCAAACTGAAGACCGTGCTTGCGCTCTTAAGCTGGATTCGTGGTATTTCAAGAGGTGCTTCGGGAGGGAGGTCGAGTATTATTGGGTCTCCGTCAAAGAGACCCTCAACAGCCTCATTGATCTTGGATGCTATCCCTATTTTGTTACGAAAAGCAAAGTTTTCAATGAATATGACGCCCTGGATATTCCGGATAAGAAATCTTGGCATTTCGTGGGTTCTCCTTCAAAATGCTCTTTATCTTAGACTGAGCACAAATTAGGGAGCGTGCTTTTCTTGAGAATACAGAGCTTCATCGCGATAGCAATTTGTTGGGAATAGACTATACCACTCCAGAATGCCCGACAATACGTTCAAAGGTATGCCTTAATTTATGCTAATGGAAAGAGATTGTCAAGAGAAATGAGGGACCCAAGGTCCGTTGGGCTGCCAGCAACCTGGGTCTATAATTACGACCCAAAGATGGTACCGCCTGGGGGAGTATATCCTTCAGGAGATTTGGGGAATGATTTCTACCCTTTGACTCTGATCGAGGTGGACAGTCTTTTGGAACTTGGTCAATGTTCAGTCAAGAATTGCCTCAAAATATCCCCCTGAATTTCATATTGGACCCCTTCCGATCATTTTCGTTACTTCTATTCCAAGAAAAAAGGGGAAACCGCTAAGATCATTTTGCGTTTTCCCCTTCACTGTTTTTACTTTTGATTACAATATGTTATCGGTTTCGCCCCTCCCGAACCAAGCGCGCTACCAAGCTGCGCTACTCCCCGACACATTCATACGTTTGAAATTCTAAATACTTAGAAAGTCAGTGTGTTGAATTTTACCCTAAATTTTTGATTTGGTCAATGTTTTGGTCAATCTTTTTTGCTTCCCGGGCCGAGAGAACTTCCAGTCGGTACCTGCCCCTATTTCCCTGCTTTGCCGTTCCCGGATCAATACTGACCGGCTTTATCAGAACTTCCTCGGGCGCAACGCCGCAACGTTTACCAAGAACGGATTTTCCTGTCAAGTCTTTTTTCCTGCAAAAGGGCTGAGTCTTTCAGCCAGATGGGTCACCTGGGCTTTCAAATTGAGGAGATAGGGGTCTTCGGGCTGTTTTATCCCCTGATTGATATCATACTGTTCCGCTTTGATTCTCCCGACCACGCGGTCAATGGAGCCAGCTTCCGTTTCAAGGAGTTCGTAAACCCTGTCCTTGAAATCAATTGTCGCGCTGATGGAGCGGGTGAGAAAAGCGCGGACCTCGTCACTGCCAACAAAAACGACACGATGCCCCTGGCAGAGGATCTCAACCGGAAGATCTGCCATCCTTTTAAGGGAGGAGAGATACGCATTATAATCAGCAACAAACTGGGTAATAATATTGCCAACACTGTCGAGACTGCCTGCTGCCTCCCCAGCAATCAATACTTTTTTCTGCGGGATGTAATAACTCATAAGGTCCCTTGTATGACCGGGAGTTGCCAGTACTTCTACGCTCATGCCTTCGTCTAATTCGATGACTTGCCCGTCTTTAAGCTCCAAATCTACTTCAAATGGCCGAAAGCCTTCCTCTACGAGCTGAGAGGTATCGACTTCGGGAAAAGTGGCGGCAATGGATTTGGTGCTTTTATTCAATCTGACAATGAGTTCTCTGGCGTTCTTTCGTTTCAGGATTTCCGCTGCCTTTCGCGAAGCTGCAATCCTCAGCGATGGGAATGCGTCTTTTAAATAGGACACCGCTCCGCAGTGGTCCCAATGGGCATGGGTAATAAAGAGTATTTCCGGCTGCCTTGTACCGAGAACAGATCGAATTGCCTGCACATAGATCTCCCCCGCGCAGGCAACACCCCCTTCAAAAAGTACCGGCTTCGTGCCATCGAAAAGGTAAACGGGAAACGAGGCAAGCCCTAAGACGTAAAAAAGGTCTCTTACGAGACCTGTCGAAGCGAAAAGCACAAGATCCCTCTCTTTGGACCACCAATGCTGCATTATAACTTGTTGAAATCGGGGGAACAATATCTCTCTTTAGCCTTTCGATGGCCCGGTCCTCCATAGTTTCAGGAGTCAGTCAGTAGATTTTTTCCGGTGGATGCAGATTTTTCTTGACATTTTTTTAACTCCATCCTATATTGCCATGTGGAATTATAATTTCACGGGTTGGGATTTAGGGCATGTCAGAACAAAAAAATGTGAACACCATCATTAAAGCGGCTGACATCCTCAAGACCATTACAATAGGGATCAACCAAAGCTCGAGCATTGCTGGCAATCTGGAACTGAGTCGTAGCACCACTCACCGGCTGCTAAAGACCCTGCAGGCGGCTGGATTCGTCGTTCAAGATCCGATTACCCTACGATATAGCCTTGGTCCTTTCGTTCATTACTTAGCCGACTATTCCAACCGGTTTCATCATAATCTGATTTCCTGCGCGCTGCCGGAGATGGAAAAGCTGCGCAGTATTACAGGGGAGACGATCATTCTTGTGATTCGAGCGGGCCTCAGGCGGATGTACCTGGAGGAGTTGCCCAGCTTCCACCCGCTCAAATATGCTGCGGGAAAAGGATATTCGCCCCCGGTATACGCGGGTGCTACCGGCAAGGTGCTGCTTTCACAAATTCCCTTACCGGAACTGCTGCGGCTGATCGACACCATTAGACTTGAGAAGGTCGCGCCCAATACCATTACTGACCGCAACATCTTATTGAAAGAGGTAGAGAAAATTCGCCGCAAAGGATTTGCGGTAAGCTACAGCGAGCTTGTGGCGGGGGCAGCTTCTGTGGCGGTTCCAATTAAGAACTATTCAGAACCCGTTGCCATGTGCGTGTTGGGCCCCGAAAACCGAATGGCGAATCGGACTGATGAAATGTTGAGAGAGCTTCGCACCTCTGCATCGGCTATTGAAAAAGCTCTTAGCAAGGAGAGAGCCGGTTAACCAAAGCTCACTAACGGTCTCATAATAGTGATGACATCGATCTGCAAAATCCCTCCCAACCTCCCTTTTGCAAAGGGAGGGGTTAACCCTCTCTGGCAAAGGGGGGCAGGAACGACGGGCTGGACTTAGATAATTGCAGGGAGTGGGGACCATTGGGTGCGATCACAGAAAGGGTGGGGATGTTGAATGGGAAAGCGTGAAGAGATTCATAATTTTTGCGGGGTCTGCCACCTGTCCTGTGCCGTTGTCGCCACGGTTGAAGATGGGAAGCTCATCTCGGTAAAGCCAGACAAGGATAGTGATTTCCGTCACGAGGTTTGCCCTCAGGCGAAGGGACCTCTCACCCTTGTTGGGGTAGAAAACCATCCCAACCGTCTGAAGCATCCCCTGAAGAGAGCCGGAAAAAGGGGAGAGGGCAAATGGGAACAGATTTCATGGGATGAGGCGCTGGATACCATTGCTGCGAAACTCCTGGATCTCAAGGCCAAATATGGTCCGGAGTCTTTTGCCATACTCCTCGGCGAACCCAAGAGCATGGAGACCATTTTTGGCCACAGGCTTGCCACCGCATTCGGCACACCTAACGTGATCACACCGGGTGGTCTATGCGGTGTACCACGCCAGGAGGCGTATTACTATACCCTGGGACGTTCTCCGATTCCGGATTGTCCTGAGGCGGTTAAGAAGCCGGGGGACCCGTTGCCCAGGCTACTGATCTTTTGGGGTGCCGACGGCCGGCGCTATATGGGACGGCACGTCCTTAAAATGAAAAAAGAGCCCGGGAGCGACATGAAAATAGTGGTCATAGACCCGATGAGGACATGGGTCGTTGACCATTATGCTGACTGGTGGATTCGTCCCAGGCCGGCAAGCGACGGAGCCCTTGCCATGGGGCTATTGAAGATCATCATTGAAGAAGAGCTTTACGATAAGGATTTCGTGGCGAAATGGACTGTCGGCTTTGATAAGTTCCGGGAAGAGATAAAGCGATTCACGATCGACGACGTAGCCAATATGACCTGGATACCCAAAGAGGATATTCTGAAACTGGCTCGACTTTATGCCAGGACGAAACCCGCCTCCATACAGGAGGGAAACTCCTTGGAGTTCATGGCGAATAGTTTCGATACCTTCCGGGTGACGTCCATATTACGCTCCATAACCGGAAACCTCAATGTTCCCGGTGGAGATGTATTTTTGACGCCTGCAAAGCATGCAAGGCCGGGGAGTCTCATGCTGTTGGGCAAAGTGGGCAGAGATAAAGACAAGATGCTCGGTAAGGAACTGAGAGGCGTGAAAAGATGGTCCTTTGTGCCCTACCAGGCACTGGTAAAAGCGAACCTGGATGAAGGCTATGCTTACCCCATCCGGGCAGTCATGTGCTGTCTGACGAATCCCATCATCAGTTATCCCGACTCCATCGCAACGTACAACGCATTTATGAAGATGGAGTTCATCGTCGTACAGGAGCTTTTCCATACGCCCACAACCTGCATCGCTGATATTGTTCTCCCTGCTGCCTGGACATGGGAGGACACCACGATAGGGTATTGGGGAGGGCGCTGGGAAGAGTATCGATCCTATAAGAAGGTCGTGGATCCGCCGGGAGAAGCCTGGACCGACGCCAAAATCTACAACGAGCTTGGAAAGAGGATGGGACTGGGAGAATACTTCTATGAAGATGAACATGAGGCTCTGGATGAGCTATTAGAGGGGTCCGGCATAACTTTCAAAGATTTCCTCGTCACAAGGAAACTTTATCCTAAGAAGGAGTACAAGAAGTTTGAAGACGATCCCTTTAAAACACCTTCAGGCAAGGTGGAGATCTATTCCGAGAGGCTGGCGAAAGAAGGCCTTGACACAATGCCCACGTGGGAAGGAATAACACGGTTCCCTAAGACGACAGAAGAATATCCGCTGATACTGACCAGTTATAAAGAGAACTCGTTTATGCTCACCGGATTCAAGATGATAGACTCCCTGCGTAGAATAACTCCTGTGCCGATCGTCAGGCTGAACCCCGAGACTGCTAAAAAACATGGTTTGGAGGACGGGGAGTGGATCTATATCGAAACTCCGAAAGGAAGGATAACTCAGAAGCTTCAGTACGATAACGATACGTACCCACAGACGGTAAATGCCGCCTGGGGATGGTGGTATCCGGAAGATGGCCCGGAGACCATGTACGGGTGGAAAAAATCGAACTTCAACATACTCACCGGATACGAAGTCATGGCGCCGCCGGTCGGTACACCGGAAATAAAGGGGATCCCCTGCCGGGTATCTAAAGTGTAGCGATCTTGAGAATATGGGTACGGTACAGATGAGTTACTTAGGGGAGCATAATATAGTTTGCATTCACCATAACCAAACGTGTAGGGCAGGCCTTCAGGCCTGCTTCCGCAAGGCTAAAGCCTTGCCCTACAAAATGCAATCTATTTCATGCTCCGAGTAATATTATCGGAAGGAGTATAAGAAATATGGTCGAAAAAGCTGAGATGAAGAGAATCCCTATTCGTGAAAAGCTTTTGTCTGCGCCGCTGTCACCTCTGGAGGATGTGCGGTTGTTGGGCAGCAAGTGCAAAAACTGCGGCGAAGTGGGCCTTGGTGAGGTATCAAGCTGTCAGAATTGTGCAGGGGAAGACCTTGTCGTGATACCTTTAAGCCGGAAGGGGAAACTGTGGACTTACACCGTCATTCGGAACAGACCACCTGGGGACTTTAAAGGGAAGGTTCCCATGGGTGAAGGCCTGGTTGAGCTGCCTGAAGGGATAAGGGTCAAGTCCCCGCTGGGCGGAGATGTAGAGAAGCTGAGAATAGGCATGGACCTAAAATTTACAGCATACCCGCTCTACGAGAATGAGAGTGGAGAAGAAGTCATCGCCTTTAGATTTGATCCCGCATAGGATGCCGGGATATTCATAGTAGTGCCCCATGGTCGGAGGGCACCTTCGAACCATGACAATTAACTCTATTCCCTCTCCCTTGACGGGAGAGGGTGAGGGAGAGGGTGAGTCAAAGTCCTTGCCCCCTCACCTTAATCCTCTCCCACGAAGGGGAGAGGAGGTATTTTAGAGGTTATTTTCAAACTAATGCCCCATGCCCGGAGGGTACCTTCGAACCACGACAATTAACTCTATTCCCTCTCCCTTGACGGGAGAGGGTGTGGGTGAGGGTGGGACATTGCGGGTTTCCCCCTCACCTCAATCCTCTCCCCCTGTCGAGGGAGAGGAGATATTTTAGAGATTATTTTCAAACTAATGCTCCATGGTCGGAGGGTACCTTCGAACCACGACAATTAACTCTATTCCCTCTCCCTTGACGGGAGAGGGTGTGGGTGAGGGTGGGACATTGCGGGTTTCCCCCCTCACCTCAATCCTCT
>Ga0031655_10002143_pt1 | contig 11474 bp, 10 predicted proteins | sample FrelakmetHBP12HB_FD_55187 | JGI IMG/M metagenome (GOLD analysis project Ga0031655, IMG submission 55187) | Freshwater lake sediment microbial communities from the University of Notre Dame, USA, for methane emissions studies -HBP12 HB | ecosystem: Environmental > Aquatic > Freshwater > Lake >... | reverse complement strand
TCACCACGACCAGGAGATCGTCGAAGAGTTGCAGCGAGGCTATCTGTTGAAACATCGCCTCTTGCGACCCGCCGTGGTGAAAGTCGCCGTCGCGGCGGGGCCCGAGAATTCTCCAGAGCCGGCGGAGGATTGAGCGATGGCAGGGGGGCCCCAGCACCCTGGCCTGTTGTAGGGGCGGCCTTACGCCGCCAACACCACCGGCGCCAGATGGCGAGGTCAACTCGCCTCTACCCCCGCGTCGCGAAAGATTGAGGACCGAGATTGAACCAGAAACGCGACTATTACGAGGTACTCGGCGTAGGCCGGAGCGCGTCCGAGCAGGAGATTAAAAGCGCCTATCGCAAAATGGCGCTGCAGCACCACCCGGACCGCAACCCGGACAATACAGAAGCCGCCGAGGAGAAGTTCAAGGAAATCACGGAGGCCTACAGCGTCCTGGCTGATTCCCAGAAGCGGGCTTCCTATGACCGCTTCGGCCACGCCGCCCTGGGCTCCACCGGCGGTTGGTCCCCCGATTTCTCCTCCACGATTTTCTCTGATTTCGAGGATATCTTCGGCGAGTTTTTCGGATTTGGGGATCTCTTCGGACGCGGTGCGCGCCCGCGCTCCCGAGCGGCTCGCGGTGCGGACCTCCGGTACGACTTGGAGATTGCTCTTGAAGAAGCAGCGAAGGGCTTGGAAAGCCGGATCAAGATTCCGCGCTGGGAAACCTGCGCAACCTGCCACGGCACCGGGGCAGAGAAAGGGAGCGAGCCGGTGAATTGTCCGGCGTGCGGCGGCAGGGGACAACTCCACCAGCAGCAAGGATTCTTCACCATCGCGCGCACTTGCCCGCAATGCCGCGGCATGGGCCAAGTTATCAATGAAGCTTGCGCCGACTGTCGTGGCAAGGGCCGGGTGCGCGAAGAGAAAATCCTGGCGCTCAAGATTCCCCCGGGCGTTGATGATGGGACGCGCCTGCGCATCACCGGAGAAGGCGAGGCAGGCGAGCGCGGAGGTTCTCCCGGCGATTTATACGTTGTGGTGAAAGTCCGTGAACACGCCTATTTCGACCGCCGGGGCAAGGATCTCTATTGCACCGTTCCGATTTCCATAAGCCAGGCTGCACTGGGAACTGAGTTAAAGGTCCCCACATTTCGCGAAACGGAACGCCTGAGGGTCCCGGAAGGAACGCAGAGTGGCTCGGTATTCAGGGTGCAAGGACGCGGCATGCCCGGCCTCGACGGCCGAGGCTCAGGGGACCTTTACGTTACGGTCTACGTGGTCACTCCCACCCGCCTCTCCCGCGAGCAGCGCCATTTTTTCGAGATGCTCGGTCCGGGCGTGCGCATCGAGAACAAACCCCTGGAACGACGCGTCGCCGAAAAGGTCAAAGATATCTTCGGCTAGCGTCCCGCCCCCACAGACACCTGTCATGCTCGCCTACGCAAGTAAGCAGAAGGCAGAAGGCACCCCTTCAATGTCGATTTGAAAAGGCTCCCGTCGCGGGACGCGAAGTAGACTGCCCGGAAAAGTTACAATGTAACGGGAATCCGCTTGACGGCTATCCCAACCCACCCATGACTCCGACTCTGTTGGGACAGGTCGCAAGAAGCGGTCGCTGCCTACTGCCTTCTGCTCACTGCCTACTGCTTCTGGGCCGGCCGGGGCCTGCGAAGCCAGCGGAAGCCGATAGTGAGCATACTGGCATTGAATCCGTGGTTGGGGGGAGTAATGCCTGCGTTGGACATGTGCATGTAACGATATTCGAGAACCAGGGCGCGTTGAGGGCTGAAAAAATGCTGAATCCCAAACCCAGCTTGCGGTGAGAACTGAGTTTGCCCGCTCAGTTCCGGTACGCGTGTGGCCAGTGTGGTTCGCTGCAGGCCGCCGCCAAATTCAAAGAAAGGCACCTCGTGTCCCCGATTTTTCCCATCCAGGCAAAACAGGAGCGCGTACCCTCTCAGGTGCCCACCCGGATGGAGGGAGTTGCCGAGTATCCCTTCACTGACGACCTCAAATCGGCGGACGGGAAACCGCGGCCCGCGGAAATCCCGGACAATCAAGCCCAACCGTGGTTGTAGAATCAGCATCGAAATGTGAGAGATGTTGTGGGGAATGTCGTTCTCCAGCGCAAAACCCAGTTGGGCTCCAAAATCCCAGTGCCCCCGATTCACCCAGAAGGGCGCCGGAGGTGCGGCCGGAACCTCCACCGGCTGGACGATAGAAGCAGCGTCGGACTGGCCACGAAGTGTGGCTCCCAACCCCAGCACGAAGGCCGCAACCAAGATAAGAATGAACGGCCGGAGCGGGTCAAGCGAACGCGTCTCCAGCCGCGCTCCTTGACTGTTGTGATTAGGTTCTCGGGCCATGCAGGATGACTTAGCTTTTACCTCAACTGGGACGGAAAGGCAACAAGAGAATCGCATCGTAGGGGGGCCCCTCGTGGGTGCCCTGGAGCGGGCAGCCCTGCAGATTTAGCACGGGACAGGCACCAGGGCTGCCCTTACGCTGGGCCAACACGCACGCCGCGTTCAGAGGTGTGGAAGCCGGGTTTCGATTTGTGGTATAAATGATTGGCGATGGGCAAGGCCCGGACATTTGATTTTCCGTCATGATGGACGCAGCGAAGGCAAATCCGCGACGAAGTTTCTTTGAAACTCGCTATTGGTTGCGCGACCTCATCCTTTCCGTCCTCCTGTCCATCATCGTAATTGTTTTCCTCTACCAGCCGGTGCAGGTGGAAGGCACCAGCATGATGCCCCACCTCGTCAACCACGAAAGGATTTTCATCAACAAGTTTATCTACCGGTTCGAGCCGATTCAGCGCGGCGATATTGTGGTGTTCTGGTATCCCTTGGATCCTTCCAAGTCTTACATCAAACGCGTGGTGGGGCTTCCGGGCGAATGGGTGGCCATTGATGATGGACGCGTGCTGGTGAACGGCAAGCCGCTGGCCGAACCCTATGTGCCCTCGGGGTACTTGGACCGCCAAAGTTATCCTGCCACTCATGTTGAGCCGGACCACTACTACGTACTCGGCGATCACCGGAGTTCCTCCAACGACAGCCGCGTCTGGGGTACCGTAGATCGAAAGTATGTTTACGGCAAGGCCGTGTTCGTCTACTGGCCTTTTAGCGAAATGGGATCGCTGGAATAATGAAGTCGTCAGCGGTCAGTTGTCAGTAGTCGAAAACCAAGGGTTTTGGGGTTCAATTGATAACTGACCACTGATGATTGGCAAGTCGGGCTGCACAGCTTCCAGCAAGTTGACTATGAGCGGCACACCCCAAGTGACGGAGATTCAATGGAGGCGATTCTCGCCTTAGAAGATGGCCGAGTATTTCGGGGGCGCGGCTATGGCGCCTCAGGCGAACGTTTGGGCGAGGTCGTTTTCAATACTTCTCTCTCCGGATATCAGGAAATCCTCACCGATCCTTCTTATGCCGGCCAGATCGTCATCCTGACCTACCCCCACATAGGGAATTACGGAACGAATCCACTGGATTGCGAGTCGGGGCATCCTTACGCCGAGGGTCTGGTGGTGCGCGAATTGTCAGAGATGGCAAGCAACTGGCGGTCGGAGGAGGATGCGTCCTCTTTCCTGGCGGACTACGGCGTCCCGGTGATTTCGAATATCGACACGCGGGCCCTGGTGCGCCACTTACGAAAACACGGGGCCATGCGCGGCGTCCTCTCGACCACGGACCAGGACGAGGCCAACCTGGTGGCCAAGGCGAAGGCGTCGCCCAGCATGGTCGGGTTGGACCTGGCCAGCCGGGTCACCACGCCTACACGCTATGATTGGGCAGAGCCCTCGTGGAACATCTTCGACAAGTCGAAGCTCCCGGACACCCAGGCGCGCTTTCACGTGGTGGCCTACGATTACGGAATCAAGCAAAATATCCTGCGCCGACTGGTGGACGTTGGCTCCCGCGTGACGGTCGTTCCGGCCGGGACCAGCGGGGCGGACGTCCTGAGCCTTAAACCCGATGGGGTGTTCCTCTCCAACGGCCCGGGCGACCCCGAGCCGCTCGAATATGCCGCGAAAGCAGTCTGCGACCTGATGGGCCGGGTGCCCATCTTCGGCATCTGCCTGGGCCACCAGATCGTCGGTCTGGCCTTGGGCGGCAAGACCTACAAGCTTAAATTCGGCCACCACGGCGGGAATCATCCCGTGCTGAATCTGGAAACTCAGAAGGTGGAAATCACGGCGCAAAACCACGGCTTCGCAGTGGACCCCGACTCGCTGAACCTGAATGACGTCGCGCTGACCCACATAAACTTGAACGATCAGACGCTGGAAGGGTTGCGGCACAAATCGCTGCCGCTTTTCAGCGTCCAGTACCACCCTGAAGCCTCGCCGGGCCCGCACGACTCGGCGTACTTGTTCGATCAGTTTGTGAAAATGATGGAAGAGCGTGGTAAAGGATGAAGGATCAAGGCCGCCCTTGCGGGTGAGACTTCAGCAGGTGCGGGAAACGGAGTGACAATCTGAAGACTTTGTGCTAACTTGTGTGCATGGCTAACACACGAACCGCCACAGTGAGTATCCGCCTGAGACCGGAAGTTAAGCGGCAGCTCCAACGCCTGTCGAAGTCCACAGGACGGAGCGCGAACTTCCTCGTTGCCGACGCCATCGAAGTATACGTCCAGGAACAACAACGGCAGCTCGAGTCTATTCGCCGCGGCTTTGCGGAGATCGAAGCGGGGCATTCTATCCCGCACGAGGCGATGAAGGCTTGGTTGCTCTCTTTGGGCTCGGGTCATGAACTGCCGCCGCCCAAATGCGTTTGTGGAAAGCCTCACGACGAGCACGGTTGATGCGCATAATATGGTCCCCGGAGGCCCGACGGCAGGTTGGCGAAATCTGGCATTACATCGCACTCGACGATCCCGCGGCTGCCGATCGGATGGTCGCTCGTCTGGTCGCCGCGGTCGAGAAGTTGGCTCACTTTCCCCACCTGGGAAGACCGGGGAGGGAAGGCTCGCGCGAACTCGTGGTGGGCGGCACTCCTTTTATCGTAGTCTATCGTCTTGACGGCGAGGAAATCAAAATCGGCACGGTGATTCACGGAGCTCAACGCAGCAGTGCGTAGTTAATGAAGTAATTCACTATTCTGAATTCATTCATGCCCAAGCGCACTGACATCAAAAAGATTCTGATCATCGGCTCCGGGCCGATCATCATCGGCCAGGCGTGCGAGTTTGATTACTCGGGCACCCAGGCCTGCAAGGCGCTGCGCGCGGAGGGCTACGAAGTGGTCCTGATCAATTCCAACCCGGCCACGATCATGACCGACCCGGAGTTCGCTGACCGCACCTATATCGAGCCACTCACCGTCGAATACGCGGAAGCTGTCATCGCGCGGGAGAAGCCCGACGCGATTTTGCCAACGGTCGGTGGCCAGACGGCGCTGAATCTTTCGGTGGAGCTGGCGGAAAAGGGCGTGCTCGATAAATACAACGTGCAGCTTATCGGTGCGTCCCTGAACGCCATCAAGATGGCGGAAGACCGGCTCTGGTTCAAGGATGCCATGCAGCGCACGGGCCTGGACGTTCCCCGTAGCGTCCTGGTGAATAATCTCGAGGCGGCGATCAAATTTGCCGGAAACGTCGGCTTCCCGCTCATCATTCGACCTTCCTTCACGCTGGGGGGAACGGGCGCCGGCATGGCCTACAACCGCGAAGAGCTGGAAGAGAAAGTCCGCAACGGCCTGGATCTTAGTCCCGTCCACGAGGCGCTGGTGGAGGAGTCTGTCGTGGGCTGGAAGGAATTCGAGCTGGAAGTGATGCGCGACCGCGCCGACAACGCGGTGGTCGTCTGCTCGATCGAAAACTTCGACCCCATGGGCGTCCATACCGGTGATTCCATCACTGTGGCGCCCATCCAAACGCTGACAGACAAGGAATATCAGCGCATGCGGGACTGGGCCTTCCAGGTCATTCGCACTGTGGGCGTCGAGACTGGAGGATCCAACATCCAATTCGCTGTCGAGCCGGAGACCGGGCGCATGGTGGTGATCGAGATGAACCCTCGCGTCTCGCGCAGCTCCGCCCTGGCTTCCAAGGCCACCGGCTTCCCTATAGCCAAGATCGCGGCGCGCCTCGCGGTGGGTTATCGCCTGGACGAAATCCCCAACGACATCACGCAGAAAACCCCTTCATGCTTCGAGCCGACCATTGACTACGTCGTGGTCAAGATCCCGAAGTGGGCCCAGGAAAAATTCCCCGACTCGGACCACACCCTGGGACCCCAGATGAAATCGGTGGGCGAGGTCATGGCCATTGGGCGCACCTTCAAGGAGGCCCTGATGAAGGGTGTCCGCTCGCTCGAGACGGGGCGCAAAACGCCCCTGCCGCCCCACGACCCGGACGAACTCGAGCGCCGCCTGACCGTCGCCCACCCCGACCGCATCTGGGATCTGCTCTTTGCGCTTGAGGCGGGCTATAGCGTCGAACGCCTGGCGGAAATCACGCGCATTGATCCCTGGTTCCTGGCCCAACTCCAGCAGATTGTGGACCTGAAGGGTGAGCTGAAGCGTTTCGGCGCTGAGACCGTGCCGGCTTCGGTCCTCCGCGAGGCCAAGCGCCACGGGTTCTCCGACCCGCATCTGGGAGAAATGTGGGGAGCCACCGGTGAAGAGGTCCGCGCGCGACGCCTGGCCACTGGCGTGCGGCCCGTCTTCAAGCGCGTGGATACCTGCGCGGCGGAATTTGAGTCTTTCACTCCCTACCTGTACTCCACCTACGAAGACGAGGATGAAGCCGAGCCCACCAACCGCCGCAAGATCATGATCCTCGGCAGCGGGCCGAACCGCATCGGGCAAGGCATCGAGTTTGATTACTGCTGCGTGCACGCCGCCTANGCGCTCAAGGAAGAAGGCTTCGAGACCATCATGGTGAACTGCAACCCGGAGACNGTCTCGACGGACTACGATACGTCTGACCGCCTCTACTTTGAGCCCCTGACCTTCGAAGATGTCATGGCCATCGTGGAAGAAGAAAGGCCGGAGGGCGTCATCGTGCAATTCGGCGGGCAAACGCCCTTGAATCTGGCGCGCCAGCTCAAGGCCGCAGGTGTCCCTATCATCGGCACTTCGCCGGAGTCCATCGATCTGGCGGAAGACCGCAAACACTTCGGCAAGCTGCTCGCCGATCTCGGGATCGCGCAGCCCGAAAATGGCGCGGCGATGAACGTCGAGGAAGCGCTGGAAATCGCGCAGCGCATCGGCTATCCGGTCCTGGTGCGGCCCTCCTACGTCCTGGGGGGCCGGGCCATGGTCATTGCCTACGATGAGGCCACTCTGCGGGACTACGTCCGCCGCGCTGAGGAATTACAGCGAGCCTTTCCGATCCTCGTGGACCGCTTCCTCGAGAACGCCACGGAAGTGGACGTGGATGCGCTCGCCGATGGCGAGCAGGTGGTCGTCGCCGGCATCATGGAGCATATCGAGGAAGCCGGAATACACTCCGGGGACAGCTCCTGCGTGCTTCCCGCGCTCCAGATTCCGGAACTCCAGCGCCGGACGCTGCGGGAGTATACGGTGCGGTTGGCCAAAGAACTGAAAGTGGTCGGGTTGATGAACGTCCAGTATGCCATCCAGCATGGTAAGGTGTACGTGCTGGAAGTGAATCCGCGCGCTTCGCGGACAGTCCCGTATGTCAGCAAGGCCACCGGCGTCCCTCTCGCCAAGGTTGCGGCGCGGCTGATGGTGGGGCGNAAACTTCCCGAGTTCGGACTGGAGCCGGAATTGCCTGTCGCCCATTCCTTTGTGAAGTCGCCGGTCTTCCCNTTCCAGAAGTTTCCCGGNGTGGACCCTATCCTTGGACCTGAAATGAAATCCACCGGNGAAGTAATGGGCGTGGCGGACAACTTCGGCTTGGCTTTCGCCAAGGCGCAGATCGCCGCCCGCAACCGTATTCCCATTTCCGGCCGCGTGTTCGTCTCCGTAAACGATCACGACAAGCTGACACTCGTCCCCATCGCGCGGGACCTGGCTGCGCTGGGCTTCAAGCTGGTCGCCACGCGCGGGACGGGCGCATCGCTCCGAGCNGCCGGACTTANGGTGGAAAANGTCTTTAANGTGAACGAAGGCCGGCCTAACGTCGGTGGACCTNATCAAGAGCGCCTCGCTGGATCTCATCATCAATACGCCGCTGGGCCGCGCCTCGCGTTTTGACGAGAAAGCGATTCGCCGNGCCGCCATCCAACGNGGTGTCACCTGCATCACAACGCTTTCGGCTGCCGCCGCGGTCGTCAATGGAATCAGGGCCTTGAAGGAAGGCCAGGTNCAGGTGGCAAGTTTGCAGGAGTTGCATGGAAATAAGCTGTCAGCCATCAGCAATCAGCGGCCGGCAACCACACTCCGCTGAGAGCTGAAAGCTGAGAGCTGAGGACTTGGATTTATGACACGCACTGAAACTATCGCTCACCTCAAAGGAATCTTCGCTCCCGTCGTGACTCCCTTCGACCGCGGGGGCGAAGTGGATTACGGCCTGTTCCGTGAGAACGTGGCGCGGACCGTGGACAACGGCCTGGGCGGCATTTTGGTGGCGGGTTCGACGGGAGAGGCGCCCTATCTGGCGGAACGAGAGCGGCTGCGGCTGGTGGACATCGCTCGCCGGATCGTCCGGCGCCCGGAAATCCTGCTCGTCGGCACGGGCCTGGAAAGCACCCGCGAGACCTTGCGCCTGAGTCGCGAGGCCGCCGCGCGCGGCGCCGATGCGCTCCTGGTGATCACGCCCAACTACTACAAAGCTCGCATGAATTCCGATGCCCTCGCCGAGCACTACCGGACCGTGGCGGCAGGTGTAGCGCGCCCCGTACTGGTCTATTCCATCCCCCAATTCACGGGCATAAATCCCAGCCCTGAAACTCTGGGGCGTCTCTCACGCCTTCCTAACGTGGTGGGCCTGAAGGAGAGTTCGGGGAATCTGCCTTTCGTGCGCGCCATCCTCCGCAANGTGCGTCCGGGCTTTAGGGTGCTGGTGGGATCNGTGTCNATCCTGCTGGACGCCCTCCGTGCCGGGGCNGTGGGNGCGGTCCTGAGCCAGGCCACCTTTGTGCCGGAGCTTTGTGTAGGCCTCTACGAGGCATTCCTGCGCGGGCAGGGCAGGACGGCGCGCGAGTTCCAACAGCGGCTCTTGCCCCTCGCCCAAAAGATCGCGATTCCTTACGGAGTTTCGGGAATCAAAGTGGCTCTGGAGCTTTGCGGATATGCGGGCGGCTTCCCGCGCCCTCCGCTGCTTCCTCTGAGCGCCGCCCAGCGACGCGACGTCGCCCAGGCGCTTCGTGAGGCCCGTGCCGGGCTGGCATTTTGAAGCGTCCCGGCCGCAAAATTCATCTAAGCTAGACAGTACGGCGTAGGATGGCTTCACTCATGGATGGAACCTGTGTGCCTTACACTCGCGTGCCTCACTCGACCCCACTCCTCCTGGATTACCTCTACCACTTTGACCGCGTCGCACGTTTTTACCCCGGGTCGCCTTACGAACTGTCGAACTATCAAGCTCTGGCAAAACAAATTCACGGCCTGAATCAAGACCGGCGCCCGTTGATTGAAATCCTGACTCGTCAAAACCGGGAATTCGGATGTGCGGACCCGACTTTTACCAACATCCAGAAGCTTTCCGACCGGGAAACGCTCGCCGTCGTGACGGGTCAGCAGGTGGGGTTGTTTTCCGGTCCGGCTTTCACTCTCTACAAAGCGCTGACCGCGATACGCCTGGCCCAATCGCTGGGCGAGCAAGGTCTGCCTTCCGTCCCCGTTTTCTGGCTGGCCACCGAAGACCACGATTTGGAAGAGGTCTCTGAGACCGCGACACTCGATGAGGACTATAACTTGGTCGCTCTGCGCGATCCCGGTGAGCGTCCCGCGCCGCGTTCTCCGGTCGGCTACGTTAGATTCACCTCCGAGATTGTTGCCGCGCTAAGTCAACTGGAAAGCAGCTTGCCCGCTGGGCTACCCCGCGAACAACTTCTGCGCGACCTGCGCGAAGCCTACCAGCCCGGGGCCACTTGGGGCGCTGCCTTCGCCCGCTTTCTGGCCCGCCTTTTCAGCCGCTGGGGCGTCATTCTCCTGGACCCCTTGGACGAGGCGGTNCACCAACTGAGCGCCGGGGTTTACCGCCAAGCTATCGAGCAGGCCGCGGACCTGCGCAGCCGCGTGCTGGAACGCTCCCAGGCTTTGGTCAAGACCGGGTACCACGCGCAGGTCCACGTGGCTGAGGATTCCACGCTGATCTTCGCCACGCGGGATGGTAATCGCCAGGCACTGCACCAGAGCGACGGACGCTACCTCTTGGACGGCACGGAGCCCCAGACCTTGGACGATCTGCGGGGATGGCTAAGCAGGCAGCCTCTCGATTTTTCTTCCAACGTTCTGTTGCGTCCGGTTGTGCAGGACATGCTTCTGCCCACTCTCGCCTATGTGGCCGGCCCCTCCGAACTGGCCTACCTGGGTCAGGCTCGGGTGCTCTATGAGGCTTTCGGACGGCCCCAACCTGTCATCTTTCCGCGTGCCGCCTTCACCCTGGTGGACACCCGCACCCAAAGGTCATTGGAGAAATACCAGATCGAGGTGGAAGACGTTTGGCAGGGTGAGGAGCACCTGGGCCGCAAGGTAGCCGCTGCGGCCTTTGCGGAGGGCTGGTCCGAGCGCTTCCTGGAAAGCGAGCAAGACCTGGCGCGGCTCCTCGACAGACTCCAACAGGACATCCAGACACTCGACCCCACGCTTCTGGATACTCTTCAGCACGTGAAAGAAAAGATGGCGTACCAGTTGGATCGCCTGAAGGGAAAAGCCAGCCGGGCGGCCCTCGCTCGCTCTGAGCTGCTGGCACGTCATCAGCAAGCCCTCCTGCGCTTCCTAATGCCGGAGAAAGATCTCCAGGAACGCCGGGTCGGCGGCGTCTATTTCCTGGGCCGCGCCGGCTATGAAATCTTGGACCACCTTCTTGCCCATATCCAAACCCACTGCTCGGACCATCAGGTGCTCGGGTATTGAACATGAACACTGTCTCAACGCTTGACTTCCTCCACCGCGACCGAATGGTTTACGAAATCACCGAGGGTGGGGGCATCGCACTTAAGAACCCGCAGAAATTCGTTCACCAGACGTTAGACGCCTTGCTATTGAATGCCATATTCGGCGAGACGGAAGAGGTTCGGGCGGTTGCGCGGTGGATCATTCGCCGCGCGGGGCTGGAGCTGGGTGTAGTCCCATCTTCCATCCAGGGTCTTTATGAAGCGCGAGGGCGGAAAGAGTGCGGGGGCTTCACAGTTCCCGCCATCAACGTCCGCGGCCTGAGCTACCTGGTGGCGCGAGCGGTGATCCGGGCAGCCATGCGGCTGAAAGCCGGGGCATTCATCTTCGAGCTGGCTCGATCCGAAAGCAAATACACCGATCAGTCTCCGGCCGAGTACTCGACGGTGCTCATCGCAGCCGCACTGCGCGAGGGCTTCGAAGGGCCGTTATTCATTCAGGGCGACC
>Ga0031655_10002142_pt1 | contig 11478 bp, 12 predicted proteins | sample FrelakmetHBP12HB_FD_55187 | JGI IMG/M metagenome (GOLD analysis project Ga0031655, IMG submission 55187) | Freshwater lake sediment microbial communities from the University of Notre Dame, USA, for methane emissions studies -HBP12 HB | ecosystem: Environmental > Aquatic > Freshwater > Lake >... | reverse complement strand
TCCGGAATAGCTTTCTGCAATGCCGAGCGCACGAAGCCCTTTTTTCGGGATGTGCATAGAAGCACTTATGTCACCCGATTAAAAATACTATATCAATGATAATTAACAAAGATGAGGTTTGTATCTTAATCCCTACATTAAATGAAGATCTGACTATCGGAGAGATTATCCGTGAGTTCAAGGCATTGGGATATAACCACATTCTTGTTATTGATGGAAATAGTACTGATAATACGGTTAAAATCTCCCGCGAAAGCGGTGCCAACGTCAGTACGCAGTCTGGTAAGGGAAAAGGGAATGCCATCATCGAAGCCTTTGAGATCATAGAGCAGCCTTATATTCTCATGCTTGATGGGGATGGTACATATAGTCCAAAAGATGCAGAAAAAATGCTGACTCCCCTGTTTTCAGGATTCGATCAGGTTATCGGTGACCGCCTGATCAATGCAGAGGACGGGTCATTCTCGCGCCTTAATCTTTTTGGAAATCACATGGTAAACCTTCTTTTCAAGGTTGCTCACAGCCGTTATCTCCACGACGTCCTATCAGGGTACCGGGCATTTACCCGATCTGCCATTCAACAGATGAACTTAAAACAGAAAGGATTCGAAATCGAGACTGAGATCTCGGTGGAATCAGTCCGCAACGGGCAACGCGTTATGGTTGTGCCAATCAAGTACTCCCGCCGCCCGGGGACTACTACAAAACTTTCCCCATTTCATGATGGGATCAAGATTATAAGCACCATCTATCGGCTTGCACGGATGAACAATCCTCTGTTCTACTTTGGCATGATGGGGGTCTTCACATCAGTTCTTGGTATTCTCACAGGAATTTATGTTTTGCACGAATGGTTGCAGGGAATTAATCACATTCCCCTCACCATTCTTACCGTACTGCTTATTGTCGTGGGTGTTGAGATTTTCATGTTCGGTATGATCAGTGATATGCTGCTGATATTTCACCGGGAAATCATACATGAAATCCAGCTTCTGCAACCCCAGAAACCACCAAAATAGCATTCTTTGTCAAATTTTTTTATAAAAAAGGATGCCCGGGCAGCAATTATTCAGGGATTTGTTGGAATAAAATTCGTTTAAGGATAAGTACCCGGCAGGAGTGTTCAGCCATTGAGGTGTAAACATATGCCTCATCAAGTGTTTTTCCCGCGGCAAAAGTACCATGTCCCCGTGCAATCACCACTTTTGATGAAGAAAGCGCGCGGGTAACAGTATCTGCAATATCCTGCGAACCGGCTGTACCCTGAACAACCGGAATTTTAGGACAGAACATCTCCCCTTCACTATCTTCTGGAACAACCTCATTCATGACGAGTGATACGGCTATCGCACTTGGGGGATGGGCATGTACAATCGCTTTGTGGTTTGTCTTCCTATACACCTCACGGTGCACACGATATTCACTTGAGGCATCGTAAGGAGCATCTCCCTGGAGAGGTACGAACACCAGCTCACCGGCAACATCCAGATATGCACCGGTTCGTTTGATGAAAAAACCCTCATCACCTTTTCTGACACTGATGTTCCCAAAATTTCCACCGACTAGGTGCTCGGCAAAAAGTCTCTTTCCTATCCGCTCGAACTCACCAGAATACATTCTGAACATCTCTTTTTTCCACAGAATTTTTTTGCATATTCAACATTATTCGCAACTTTCTTTCGGATATTGCGTTTTGGACATATTGCGCATGTAGATTTCGCATATTCCACAATATGTGCATGCGTCTGTCGATAAACGTAATTATCTTTTGGAAGACATGCTTCAAAAAGGCGTTTTAAGTCCTGTTGTTTTTCAGTAACGCCAATGCATCGTATCATACGCTCAGTGTACGCATCAATTACATAACTTGTCCGAAGCAGACCGTAACAGAGGATACAATCGGCTGTTTCTTCACCGATCCCTGATACATTCAACAGCCCAGTCCTGAGGCGCTGGGTTGATACATCAACCATTCCATCAACACCACCATATGTTTCCTTGATATGCAAGGCAAGTAATTTGAGACGCTGTGCCTTAACCCGGTAGAATCCTGTACAACGAATCGCATCTTCGATGTTCTGGATATCTGCCGTAACGATTGTGTCAAGAGAACATATTCCTCTTTTTTTTAGGTCTGCAAGTGCCCGCTCGACATTCTCCCAACGCGTCTGCTGGGTGAGAATTGCGCCAATCATTACCTCATCAGTATTGCCCGGCCACCACTCGATCTCTCCAAAGCAGCTGGCAAGCGAATCGATGAGATGTTTGATCTTAACGGAACTGGATCCCGACATCCTTCATCTTGTTGTACCGGGCAATATTGAGGAGGAGGGGTGTTAAACACTCGACCAGATGAGAAGCCGCAAGAGGACCTGCATCGAATGCATGGAGTTTTGAAATGCGGTTTACTATTCCCATAACCTGCTGTTTTGCAGCATCATCATCCCCACAGACCGGCACTGAGTAGCTAAGGTCTTCATCGAGCAATTTCCAGCAGTTCGCCGCAATGGTATTGAATGCAGTACAGATCCTGGCACTTTGGGGAAGAAGCCTTTTTATCAGGAGAGCGGCAGAACCTTCCGTAGGAGGAATAAAGGTGAAGAAATCCCGTTTTTCCATAGGGTTAACCGGGGTGATTACAATTTTCCCTTCAAACCCGTTGAGAGTCTCTAATGTTCCCACGAGGTGCTTGTAAGGAATAGCAAGGATAACAATATCTGCATCATCCACTGCGTTTTGGTTGGAGACACCGGTGAGCGAACACTTTTGACCGCGTTTTCTTAAAGTCTCAATACCCAAATCGCAGGTTGTTTCAGCCTTGTCTTTCTCCCGCGAACCAACGATTACATCAAACAGGGGGGAGAGGCGCAATGCCATTCCCTCACCGATATCTCCAGTGCCCCCTACAATCCCTATCTTCACTTAACTCACCAGCGGTTTGAGGAGTTTTTCGAGCGTTGCAGCATCAGTAACCCCCTCCATGGACTGTACAATCTTTCCATCCTTCTCAATAATCAGGGTGGGAACAACACGGATCCCGTATTTTTCTGCAAGATCCATGTGCTGGTCAACATCAACCTTTTTAATCTCGATTACATCGCCCATTTTTTTTCCGAGTTCCTCTAAAATAGGCGTTTGCATCCTGCAGGGACCACACCAGGTCGCAAAAAAATCATATAAAACCGGTTTGCTCATTCAACATACCCGGAAGAATAGTCGATTAAAAAAAAGATAAAGGTATGGTATTTATTTGGAGAGGATTTGCATGATGATTTTACCGTACGCGGGACGGGTAACAAGTACACCAACCAGAACACCGAGGATCGTGATAATTGCAAATCCCTTGAGCGTAGACAGGTCCATCAATGCAAGGGGCAACATCGCAATTACAACGGTTGCAGCAGCGACAACGATAATACTCAGTGCACGCGAGAGTCTTTTCAGATAGAGATTGGGAGAAGGAACCTTGCCTTCATGCAATATCTCATCCGTTATTACGACCAGTTGATCTATCCCGGTTCCAAGGACCGCGATAAGACCAGCAATTGTGGGCAGATCCATCTGGAACTTAATCAGGGCAATGAACCCCAATAGTATGACAATTTCAGAAGCATTGATCATGACCATTGGCAATACGATATTAGGCTCCCGGTACCGGTAATAGATGACAAGCCCTACCGTGATGAGGGCAAAGATACCAGCGAGAAGCGCCATTGTTTTATAACGCTCTCCAAGAGGGGCTGAAACGCCACCGGACCCTGCAATAGTGACATCGACAGGTAATGCCCCGGCCCTGAGGTGAATTTCAAGATTGGTTGCCTGCTGGGTTCCGGACTTTCCGGTTCCTGTTGATGCGAAAAGCTGCCGGATGGTGTCACTCTGGAGTTTTCCTGCGAGGTCTTCTGAAAGGGGAGCAGAGTATACAGTGCTATTATCAAGAAGCATGATCAGGTTATGTTTCGCAGGGTCTGCAGTTGCGCCGTATTTGATCGCGGCAGCGCGGAATGCAGCAGCACCACTTTCGCTTAAGGTAAAACCAACACCCCATTTGTCACTGCCCGGGGGCTCCTGGCTGGGTGTCTGAACGCTGGTGATTGTATCGCCAGAGAGCACATGCTCGGTCTGGTTTCCGGTCGTCTGGACACGGATCTCGAACTTGCCCTGCTTTCCGACAANTTCCTGGGCCTGTTTCATGTCCACGCCCGCCAGTTCAACACGGATAAACCGGGCGATATTGTTTAAACCGGTAAGAGTATTGACCTTTGCATCTTTAGTACCAAGCGTATTGATCTTGTTTTCCAGGATACGTTTCACCAAATCCGCTGTGGATTTTGATACACCCTGCTGGTAAGAAATGATTTTTCCCTGCTCGCTGGCGAAGATAGGTTCAAGGTCAGCCTGTGAATAATATTTCCTGATTTCGAGATGGGTGGGATTAGTGGATTCCACTACAACTACTTCGGTATCAAGTTTCTTGGAGAGATTGGTGACAAATGCATCTACTGTTTGATCGGTAGTGAACCCTACGACTTCTGCACGGAATTCAAGCTGGAGCCATGAACCCTGCTGGAGATCAAGTCCATACTGGAGATTGGATGCCAGATGACCCTGCTGGTCAAAATGGGGGGATATTGCAATGACCGAAAGGATGATGAGAATAAGCAGCGTTGCTACTCTCCAGTCAGTGATGAGCGTTTTTAATTCTTTTGAGTTCATTTGCCACCTCCCTTCTGGACATACCATTTGAGAATGCCTACATTCGTAAGCCAGGTATTCATAATATCAAAAAGGAGCCCAATCAAAAGCACGGCTGATATCTCTATAAGGATTTGGATAGACCCAAACCACGAGACAATGAGCATTGCCGTGGCAGCTGCAAGGGTTGTTGATGTCATGATGATACCGGTATGGAACGCTCCGGTGAGCTTGTCATTGAGCTTGCCCTGCCGCTTGAGTACCCTGTTGGTGAGCAGGATATCACTGTCAACCGAATACCCAATTAACATGAGCAGTGCGGCAAGCGTGCCAAGTGATAGCGGAATTCCTATAATGTTCATTGTGGCTGCAGTCATGACCATATCTGCAAATGCTGATAGTACGACTGCGACAGCTGGAACGAAGGTCCTGAAGGATAAAAAAATCACAATTGCCATGCCAATAAAAGAAAATATCAGGGCAAGCACTGCCTGCGATTGCAGGGTTTTTCCGAAGGTTTCCCCAATCTGGTCGATCCGTGAATCAGGATATCTCTGGTTGATTGCCGATGTGAGTGACTTGTACTTTGCCTCGTCCATCAATCCAAATTTTAAAAATTTTCCATTGTTCATGTCACTCACATCACTAAGCGGATAATCAGCGAAGTATAAAGCAATCTGTTCTCTCGTGTCAGTGGTAATAATCGTTACTGCAGTACCTCCGGAAAAATCAATACCGGGGGTAACCGGCATGCCAGTGGATGCCATAGTAAGAGCGAGCAGCACAAGCGATACTGCCAGAATTGCGAGAGGGATTATCACCAACTGTTGTGGTGAATATTTTTCTATATTGTAGTTGATCAATCCCATGCCGTAATAATCTGTTCATCTACGATTAAATAGTTACCAGAGAGCATTGAATTGAAATTTTATCCACTCATTCAACGCGAGGGAAGTTTTTTATTTAAACTTCGCAGAAAATACGTCTCCCATCACAAAACGGTGAAATCTTCTTTCAGGGATTAAAAATCGCATAAAATGAAAAAATATATATATAGAGACCTTTGACAATAAATCTATGAGATCTCCTTCAGAGATCAAACGAGTCGTTGAGGCACGATTACGGTCATACCTTTCACGGGACAGGACCGGAATAAGGCGTGAACTGCTCAGACTTTTTGTCAAAACAAAATCACTCACGATTGCAGAACTTGTCGCTGAACTTCAGACTCAGTTTGCAGTTACCTTCCATGCGATCGCTTCGATGGTCGGCATAATTGCATCCCGCATCGGGATTCTCCGCGCACTGCGAAATTCCGACGGTGTAAACAACTACAAACTCAAAGAAAAATACATTGACATCGTGGTCAGGATCGTTGGGGTAAATTAAACCCATTTGCGATCCACAACGGTTTTTACTGCAACATTCCTAGTATACTAGCATCATGCCTACCAAAGACACCACCAGTATAAGCGAGGTGACTATTGTCCCGGAAGTGATCGAATATATCAAAAAACGGGACTGCGATTTTCGCATCTGCACATCCTGTGGCGGACCAATACTTATACCGATCCGTATCAAACCCCCGAAAAAGACTGATCTCCTTATCAGGGCAGGAAATCATATGATCTATGTTTCCGTTCATCAGGCACGATTCCTGCACAGCATCAGGATGGACATGGTTCCTTTTTTTGATGATGATGATCTTGTCGGACATGAATGCGGATGAGTTTTGAAGAGATCTCCCATACGGCAGATGTAAAAATCCGGGTATATGCACCCACACTTGAAACACTTTTTTCTGAAACCTTCAAAGCCCTGATGCAGGTGATGTACGGACCAAATCGTGCCTGTGGTATTCTCAGGGAGATCAGGATTGAATCCTCTGATAATGAATCACTCCTTGCAGATTTCCTTTCAGAGGTGCTTTTCGTATCAGAAGTCGAGAGTCTTGTCTTTTCAGAAGCTTGTATCAGGATTGACGGTTTATGTCTCACTGCTGAGCTTACGGGTGAGCCATTCGATCCTGTCAGTCATTCAGGAGGTTCTGAAGTGAAAGGGATCTCCTATTCAGGACTCGCAATCATACATGAGGCGAATGGATATATGCTGGACATCATATTTGATGTCTAAGCCCATGGGGGGAGAGTGGTGGACGGATGCTTGAAGGGGTAAACCGAATCGGGGTGAATGAATGGGAGGTACCTGTTGGATATGTAGCCGGCATGCGTGTCCCAGGAAGGTTCTTTCTTTCTGAATCATTAGGCAAGACTCTTGAACAAGGTGCAGTCCAGCAGCTCGCCAATGTGGCAACCCTGCCCGGAATTCTGAAAAATTCGCTTGCGATGCCTGACATCCACTGGGGCTATGGATTCCCTATCGGTGGTGTTGCCGCGTTTTCGGTTGATGAGGGAATTATCTCTCCTGGTGGGGTCGGGTTTGATATAAACTGCGGTGTGCGGTTACTTGCAACTCCACTCCTGCATAAGGATGTTGCCGGCCGCCGGGACCTTATCGATGAGCTCTTCCGCACGGTTCCCACGGGAGTTGGTGCAAAGAGCGCACAGAAGGTCTCTCCCCAGGTACTCGACGGTTTGATGGTAAAAGGTGCCCAATGGGCGGTCAAGGCCGGCTTTGGTGTTGAACGAGACCTCATACGGTGTGAGGAGGGGGGATTCATGAAAGCTGCAGACAGCCATGCCGTCTCTGTTAAGGCAAAACAGCGTGGAATGCCTCAGGGTGGGACGCTTGGATCAGGCAATCATTTCCTTGAAATCCAGGTTGTGTGTGAAATTTTTGACCCGGGTGCGGCAAAAGCGTTTGGCCTTGCCCTCGGACAGGTCTGCTGTATGATCCACTGCGGTTCCCGCGGGCTTGGGCACCAGGTATGCACGGATCACCTGAAGATACTCGAGAGCGCAACCAAAAAATACCATATCACAATTCCCGATCGACAACTTGCCTGTGCACCGATAACTTCTCCGGAAGGCAGGTCATATTTCGGTGCCATGGCAGCTGCAGCTAACTATGCTTGGGCGAACCGGCAGATGATAACCCATGCCACTCGGCAGGTACTCTCAAAAATGTTCAGGATTGATCACGAGGAGATGCCACTCATCTACGATGTCGCGCATAATGTTGCGAAGATGGAGGAGCATGTTCTGGATGGGAAGCACATGAATGTCTGTGTGCATCGAAAAGGTGCTACTCGTGCATTCGGACCGGGATCACGGGACTTACCTTCAGATCTTACTTCACTTGGGCAACCTGTGATCATCCCTGGCAGTATGGGAACGTCCTCATTCGTTTTACACGGAACGCAGTTTGCCATGGAAAAAACATTTGGGAGTACCTGCCATGGCGCAGGAAGAATAATGAGCCGCACCCAGGCAAAAAAGAATCTGAATGGGAGGGAAATCATGGCGAATCTCTTAAAAGAAGGCATTATTGTCAGAGCACACAGTGAAAACGCCATTGCTGACGAAGCTCCGGAGGTCTACAAACCCAGCGATGAAGTGGTAAATGTAGTCCATGAGGTGGGTATATCCCGTCTCGTTGCCCGCCTCTTACCTCTTGGGGGGATCAAGGGATGAGTTGTCGTGCAGGTTTTGTCTGGGGGACAAAACAGCACTTCAACCGATATATCGAAGACTGCGGGATTGCCTGTGAACTTGTCACCCCTCATATGCTCGCAGCCCCTTTTTTCCGGGGCACATTCAATTGTCTTATCATTCCCACAGGTTTTGCAAACCCTGCATATTCGAACCTTCTTCCGGCACTCCGTGCCTCCTCACCACGAATTAAAAAATTTGTGGAAAATGGTGGAAATCTCCTTGTCTTCGGTGCAGCGAACGATAAACCGGATGCCTATGACTGGCTCCCGTTTCCGGTAAGGTACCGGCATGACTGCCACCCGCGCCATATCGAATGCAGTTCATGGTCCGATACCGGAACTATTATTGACGATTATGATCCCCTGTGCATTGAGTGCGATGGCTCATTTCTGTCACACGAAGGAACGTGTGTGGGAATTGCAGAATCATCAGATGTCATTATCGAAATGCAAATAGGAAAAGGGAGAATTGTCGTGACAAGCGTCCATGAGTATCCATCACGGGTATTTTTGAAAAGTTTCTGCAATGCAGGAAAAGAAACCACCCTTTAGAAAAAACCGGTTTTTCAATAAAAAATCATCCGCCCCACAATAAAAGAGAGTAACATACCTGTAATTTTAAAGAACATGTGCGGATTCTATCAAGGTTCTTGCATCACACTTCGAAGAATACTTGAGCGCTCGTATCCCTCCCTTCTCTGCAAAGCTGAAGACTTTTATTTATGAAATATTCTTTATATCTTATCTGTAAGCAGATTAGGTATACTATCCCTGATCCGCCCCACTTCTCTGCGCGAGAGTTCTTCACTGCCTATTCTTATAATATCGATTGTATCATACCGGCAATGGCAAAACTTTTGACGCGTTATAAAACAACCACATTCCTGTTTTTACCAAATTTCAAATATATAGTATCTTTTAAAGAAAAACTTACCTGGCGTTACACGTTAAAAAATCGCCTCCCTGATTAAAAAAATACTCTTTAGGATTGGAAAAAATCAAAAATTCAAAAAGGGTGTTGAAGGTTTATTATAATTTTACTTCATTAGTATGTAATAATGGATTTACCCTATCTTAAAAAACATCAGTCATATATTATTGTTGCATTGCTACTCCTTTTTATGGGGATTGCCCTTGTTCTCAGGATGATCCCTGCATTGTTCATCAAAAATTCAGGATTTCTGTATATTTTCGACACGGATTCCTGGTATACTTTAAGACAGATTGAGGTAATGGTCAAAGATTTTCCCCAGTACAACTGGTTTGACCCGATGACCGCTTATCCCACAGGAAAGATTATTGACTGGGGGCCGCTCTATCCCTGTATTGCTGCGACGCTAAGCCTGATAACAGGTGCCACAACGCGCAGCGGGATTATTTTTACATCAGGCTGGGTAGCCCCCCTCATGGCCGTGATTATGGTCCCGGTGATGTTCCTGCTGGGAAAGACGTTGTGGAACTGGAAAGCGGGGATTATAGCAGCGGGATTAATATCTGTCGTTTCAATCCAATATTTTTCCCTTTCATCGTATGGTTGGACTGACCATCATATCGCTGAAGTTCTCTTCAGCACGCTCTTTTTCCTTGCCTATATCTCCAGCCTGCTCTATTTGAAAAGTCACCCGATCGATATGAAAAATTGGAAAACGCTAATTTTTCCGGTTTTCCTCGCAACTTTTACCGGAATAATTTTTTTCCTCGCACTCATTTCGTCTCCCACAGTGATCCTCTCGCTGATAATTATTGCAGTTTATACTCTGATTCAGTATATTCTGGATTATTTCTCGAATCATGATTCCAACAATCTGTTAGTGGTAAATGTTGTAGTATTAGTTGTATCAATAATTCTTCTCTTCCTCTTTGGATTCAAACAAGGGGGCATTTCCCTAACCCAATATTCTATCGGGATTGTGTATGTTTATTGCGCGCTCATCATTGAATCGATAGTGCTTTTCATTCTCTCAGCAATCTTCCAGGGAAAAAAAATGGCATATCTTGTTTGTCTCGGTGTACTCGTTGCAGGTGGATTAGTATTAATCCAGAGTATTCCCCTGCTCCAGATGATCATTGATCAGGCACTGGGACTAGTATTCGGGTTCTCTGTATATTCTGTAGCGGTGGTTGAGACACTTCCCTGGACTGTATCAGGAGCCTGGGAAAATTTCAATATCGCACTTATCCTGATGGCGGGAGGACTGCTGGTTCTGGGATACTCCATTGTAAAGAAAAGAACCAACCAGACTGTTTTCCTGTTAGTATGGTCTGTGGTCATGCTTCTTCTTACCATACGATTCCAGCGATTTCAGTATTATTTCACGATCAATGTGGTTTTGCTGTCAGCACTATGTATCGCTGAACCCATCAGCTGGAGAAAAGACGCATTAGTCCAGTACATCACTTCTATATCCTCCCGGTTACCCAAATCCCCGGTTTCTCCGATCAATACAGGAAGCGATAAGGCAGGAAATAATCCTCCCACAACAAAAAAGGATAAAATGAAGGAAACGAAACGCCCCGTTAAGAATCCGGTAAATTACTCTGAAACTCTTAAAAACCTTACCGTTTTAACAATAGTGATTCTTACCATTGGTCTTATTGCATTTTCATTGACCCAGGATGTCCAGTATGGTTTTAGTACCCCACAGCATGAGATTTCTCCAGACTGGGTAGAGTCGCTCGCATGGATAGAAACGAACACACCCCAGACAGAAATTGATTATTTTAAATCGTATGATGCANACGGATTTTCCTACCCTCCGGAATCATACGGGATCATGGCTGTTTGGGATGCCGGACACTGGATCACGTTCTTTGCACACCGAATTCCCATTACCAATCCGTTTCAGGACAACCTTGGGGGTAGTTCTGGCACGGCCGCATATTTCCTGAGCCAAAACGAATCGCGGGCTGATGAAATCCTGGATTCGCTGGGAGGGAAATATGTGATCACGAATTCTGATATGGCCGTCGACACGTTCACGAACCTGGTACCGTGGCAAAGCAGTTCTGTGGATATTTCGCAGTACATCAAATGGTTCATGGTCCGGGATTCAAACGATCCCTCAAAATTGCAAAAAGTCCACCGGTACGATGACGCATATTTCAAAACGATGGTCGCCCGGCTCCACAATTTTGACGGGTCAATGCAAATCCCGAAAACAGAAACATTT
>Ga0031655_10002121_pt1 | contig 11530 bp, 6 predicted proteins | sample FrelakmetHBP12HB_FD_55187 | JGI IMG/M metagenome (GOLD analysis project Ga0031655, IMG submission 55187) | Freshwater lake sediment microbial communities from the University of Notre Dame, USA, for methane emissions studies -HBP12 HB | ecosystem: Environmental > Aquatic > Freshwater > Lake >... | reverse complement strand
TGGTGTTGGGCCAGCCGCTGGAGGAGGTCATCATCTTCAACCATGCGCGTCTGTTCATGCCACTGAACAAGCCGCTCCCGCCCGTGGATACCGCCAGTCATCTCCGCGAGATCCGCGATCTCATGGCCCGGGGAGAATACCAGCGCGCCGCCGACTTGGTGGTCGAGGTGTCGCACCGCGAAGGCTACGGGGGGAAACGATGGACCGACCCATTCATTCCCGCGTTCGATCTCAAGGTGAAGATGAGTGCGGAAGGCACGGTGCAGAATTACGCCCGCTCGGTGGATTTTCAGACCGGCCTGGCGGCGGTGTGCTGGGATGATCCGCGCGGGACGTTCCAGCGTCGGCTGTTTGTCTCGCGGCCCGATGATGTGGTCGTGCTGTCCATCATCACCCCTCGCAAAGGTCAGGTGACTTGCGATCTTGAATTGGCGCAGCGGCCGGTTCCCGGTCAGGGCGGCTGGTGGCCGGAGTGGGCCTTCACCAACGGCATCAAGTCAGTTGCGGTAGCCGCCGCGGGACCTTGGCTCACTTACCGCAGCCAGTTTCAGCGAACCTGGCCCGGCAGCCTGCAAGGTTACGAAGGTATGGCGCGCGTGGTTGTCCGCGGCGGCTCGATGACGACGGATTCCGGGTGCATCCACGTCGCGAACGCTGACGAAGTCATCGTGCTGCTCCGCGTCGCGGTGCTGCCGGACTTCGACAAGTCGCAACTCGCAGAGATGCAGCGTGCCTTGGCGCAGTTGAAGCCCGACTTCGACAGCCTCTTGGCGCGGCACGCGAAAGTGCACGGCGAACTCTTCAACCGCGTCCGGCTCGACCTCGGCGGTGCGGCGGATCGCGGGTTGACGTCTGAGGAGCTGATCGCGAAGTCCCGTGTGGGCGCGACCTCGCCGGCGCTGCTGGAGAAGGAGTTCGACGCCGCGCGGTATGCCGTGATTTCCAGCAGCGGCGAGTTGTTCCCGAACCTTCAGGGTATCTGGAACGGCACGTGGGGCCCGCCGTGGTCGGCTGACTACACCATGAATGGCAACGTTCAAAGCGCCATCGCCGCCGATCTTTCCGCCAACCTCGCCGAATGTCTGGACCCTTACTTCAGCTATCTCGAATCACAGATGCAGGATTACCGCGAAAATGCGCGCCGCCTTTACGGCTGCCGTGGCATTCACGTCGCCTCACGAACCAGCAGCCACGGCTTGAACAATCATTTTGACCAGACCTGGCCGATGACCTTCTGGACTGCCGGGGCAGGCTGGGCGGCCCAGTTCTATTACGACTATTACCTTTACACCGGCGACCGCTCGTTCCTGAGAAAGAGAGCCTTGCCTTTTATGAAGGAAGCGGCGTTGTTTTATGAAGACTTCCTGGTCGAGGGCTTGGACGGCAAGTATCTCTTCAGCCCCTCTTACTCGCCGGAGAACAATCCGGCAAACAACCCCTCCCAGTCCTGCATCAACGCCACCATGGACGTCGCGGTGGCGAAGGAACTGCTCCGCAACCTGATCGCAGCGTGCGAAGCACTGGGCACTGACCCCCAAGGTGTGTCACGCTGGAAGATGATGCTGACCAAGCTGCCCGATTACCAGATTAACGCAGAGGGCGCGCTCAAGGAATGGACCACGCCCCTTTTGAAAGATAACTACGCGCATCGCCATTGCTCCCATCTCTATGCGTTGTTTAACGGTCTGCCCGACGAGATCGCCACCAATACCTCACTGCGAAAAGCCTTCCGGGTCGCGGCCGAAAAACGAATGGAAATCCGCCGGCGCGAAAACGGCGGGGAAATGGCCTTTGGCCTGGTCCAACTGGGACTCAGCGCCTCCAGCCTGCGNGACGCGCAAATGTCCTACGACGTGGTGGACTGGCTCGCCAACAACTATTGGAATCCGAACCTGGTGACGACGCACAATCCGAAATCCCTTTTCAACACCGACCTCTGCGGCGGCTTGCCGGCCATCATTATCAAGATGTTGGTAGATTCCCAGCCCGGCTGGATTGAACTCCTGCCGGCTCTGCCCAAGCAATGGCCGAAGGGCGCCATCGCGGGCGTTCGCTGCCGGGGCCAGGTCGAACTCCGCAGCCTCGCCTGGGACGGCAGCCGGATCTATGTCACTCTTCGGTCGGATGTCGCTCAGAGGACTCGGCTCAAGATAGCCGGAGGAATTCAAACCATCGAGGTCAAACAAGGCCCCCGGTCGGTCATTGACACAACCACCGACGGTGACGCTCAAGTCGTTCGCTTGCCGGCCGGACGCGAGGTGACCTTTACGATCATCCGAAAATAGGGCGGTCCAGTGCGGCCAAGAAACTTACCGGGAAAGAATGGAACGACTAACATGAGATACAACGCCTCCCTTGGCGTGGCCTCGTTGGCGCTCTTCGTCCTCCCAGCATCAGGCGTCATGGTCGCAGTGGTGGTCAAACCCGACGCCACGCTGACCAATGTTTTCTATCCCGCCAACCGGCCGCCGCTGCTGTCCAGCCCTGGCTCGAAACCGCCATCGCCAGCCAAACCGAATACGGTTACTTCGGCCCGCGTGCCAACCTCGGCGGGCCGGTTTACGAGGCGCGCAACAGCGCCAACCGGCTGCCCGTGCGCCCGGTGAAATCCTCCGAGCCCATACAGGACATCGTTTTCATCCCCTACGGCAGCGCCAAACTCAGGATCACCGGGTTAAATCTCTTTCAATATCCGTGATAATCCGTTTCCCATGCCCGTATTTAGGATAACAACATGAAATCAAACAAAGCAATAGCAGGCATACTTGCAGCGTGCATCACGGCACTGCTGGCATCAGGTGTGATGGCAGCCGATGACGGCACGCGCACGTTCAAGGCGGACAAGCGATATCTTGTGTTTCCCTGCACGCGGGGGCGCACCGGCCAGAACAAGGTGTCCATAGATGTGGACGGCAAGCCGTACATGTCGGTTGGCAACGCGCTGATTACCGCCGCTGATCCTGATCACTGGAAGTGTATTGACCTGAAACTGATGCAGGGCAAGACGCTGTCGGTGAAGATCGAAGGCCCGGGAGCGGCTGCGATTGATCTTGTGAAAGTGAGCGACACCATTCCGGGAAAGTATCCGGTTTATCATGAGCCTGGCCGCCCGCAGATTCATTTCTCCCCGTTGCGCGGCTCGTTGAACGATCCCTGCGGCATGATCTACTATGAGGGACTGTGGCATTTATACTATGCCCTCAAGCGTTTTTACAACGATTGCGGAAATCTGAACAGCCTCTGGGGCCATGCGACCAGTACCGACCTGGTTCACTGGGAGGAGCAGCCGATATTCCTGCCGGCGATCGATGGAAAATATTCGTTCTGGACTGGCGGAGCGGCGGTGGATGTTGAAAACACCACGGGTTCAGGCAAGCGTGGCAAGCCGGCGATCGTCTATTCTGCAAACAATGGCGCCTGGGGGCCAAGTCCCTTCACCCAGTGTATCTTTGTAAGCACCGACGGAGGGATGACTGCGCAGTGGAATCCGGAGATGATGTATAAGCCGCTTCCAAAAGAGGACTCACGCCGCGGTGGCGGTACGCGGGACCCGATGATTCTCTGGTATGCCCCGGAGAAGAAATGGGTAATGGTGGTTTACAACCAGTCGGCTGGCAGGAACGGCTTCTACTTCTTCGAATCGAAGGATCTCAAGAACTGGTCGGAGATGAGCGTGCTCGATGACATGTATGAGTGCCCGAATCTTTTCCAGCTTCCTGTAGACGGCAACAAGGCGGATGTGCGTTGGGTAACGTGGGGTTCGGATACGGCGTACCTCGTCGGCAATTTCAACGGGAAAGCGTTTATTCCGGATGGCGGCAAACACCGGACCCATTTCGGAGATCAAAGTGCTTCGCAGGTGTTTGCCAACGCACCGCGCGGACGGATTGTTCAGATCTGCTGGGCTCATCCCTGCGATTACGACGGGGAGTTCAGCCGGATGACTGCGTTCCCTCTGGACCTGTGTCTCCGGACTACGCCCGAGGGCGTGCGATTGTATGCGGACTTCATCCCTGAGTTGGCTGTACTGCGCAATCCTGGCAGTGTGCAGAAAGATGTTGTGGTCAAAGCCGCTGTTTCGCTCAAGGTTGGCGACATCTCGCAGCCGGCGGAGATTATTGCAGAGTTCGCGACCGGAAGCGTCTCGCGGGTCACCTTCACCGGGGCGGAGGTGAACATCAACTGGAACGCCCAGGCTCAGGAACTCGAGGTCAATGGGGAGCGGATCAAGCTGAGTCCGACGAACGGTCGTGTGGCGTTACATATTTTGCTGGACATCCCGTCGGTCGAGGTTGTCACCAGCGGTGGGGATTACATTATCAAGGGCCGCGACTACCGGAAACTTGGCAGGAAATCGCCTATGGAGATACGCAGTGAGGGCGGTGACGTGACCTTCAGTCGGCTGGAAGTCTATCCGCTCAAGTCGATTGACGAAAGAATGGAGCAAATGAAATGACTCCATCTGTAAGGATGATAGTGCTGGCTGGACCGATGCTTGCAGCCGCGGCGATGCTCGCGACAACATTAACTGCAGCCGAGATAAAATGGAAACCTGTGGAGAACACTCTGCTGTCAAGGTTTGCCAAAGATGCAGTTCCCGATTCTCCGCTGCCGGAGTATCCGCGTCCGTGAAATCATGAAGATGCCCATTGAGAAGATGGCCTCATCGAATAAAGCGTTGAACCGATGAGCTTGGAAAACAACATGACCAAACGAATCACAATCGCACACCACGCCGTTGCCGCTTTGATCCTCGCGATTTCCGCCGGGGCAGCGCAGGCTGTCGAGTTGCCGAGCATCTTCGGTTCGCACATGATCATCCAGCGGGGAATCAATGCGCCCGTGTGGGGGAAGGCTGCGGCGAGAGCGACGGTTGCCGTGGAGTTTTCCGGCCAGAAGAAGACTGCGGTGGCTGATGAAAACGGAAAGTGGATGGTTAAACTGGACCTGATGAAGGCAAACGCGAATCCTCAGACCATGACCGTGCGAGAGGGTTCGAGTGTGGTGACGTTTGAGGATGTGCTGGTCGGCGACAACTGGCTTTGCTCCGGCCAGTCCAACATGGCGTTCGACATGGCGTTCGGTTTCGGCGGCGGGGACAAATCCCGGGACGAGGACAAAGTCGAAATCCCGGAAGTCGCCATCACGAAACAGCATCTTGCGGATGTCGGGAACCATCCCAGCCTCAGGTTCTACAAGGTTACCGGCGAGACGTGGAGTGAACAGCCGCAGGACAACTGTGCCGGCTTGTGGATGGTCCTCACCACCGCGACTGCCCGTCGGGTGAGTGCCGTCAGCTATTACTTCGGGCACAGGCTTAATCAGGAGCTCAAGATTCCCATCGGCTGTGTGCAATCCTCGCGTGGCAATACCAGGATCGAGCCCTGGACCAGTCCGTCCGGGTTCCGGATGGTTCCCGAACTGGCCGATTACTCGAAGGGTGTGGACATGTTCGACCCATCTACGGAAATCGGCTGCGAGACTCAGAAAGAGTCCTTGCAGAAAGTATCAGACTGGATGACTGCGGCGAAAGCGGCCGTTGACGCAGGCAGATTGCTGCCTCGTCTCCCTGAATTGCCCAGGCCCGACAATTCGGATGGCACGCCCTGCGCCCTTTACAACGGCATGATCGCCCCGCTGGTTCCGTTCGGCATCAAGGGCGCCATCTGGTACCAGGGCGAACTCAATGGCGGATATGCGTGGGACGGCAGTTTGGACCGGGCGGAAGGCATGACCTACTTCTATAAAATGAAGGCGCTTATCGGCGGCTGGCGCAAGGACTTCGGGCTCGGCGACTTCCCGTTCTACTTTGTCCAACTACCCAACTACTGGAAACCAAATCCAAATCCTGAAGGCGGCGACGGATGGGCCAAGCTTCGTGAAGCACAGCGAAAGGCGCTGGAGATTCCAGGTGTCGGCATGGCGGTGACCATCGATATTGGAATCGAGCCGGAATATAATGACATTCACCCCCGTAACAAGTTCGACGTTGGTGAGCGACTGGCTTGGTGGGCGTTGGCCAAGGATTACCCTTCGACGACGCTCAGGGCAGGTGGCAAGGCGGCTGACTTGGTTTACAGCGGGCCGCTTTACAAGGCCATGAAGGTTGAAGACAGCAAGATCCGCATTTCCTTTGACAGCACCGGCAGTGGCCTGATGGCCGGAAAGAAAGAGAACGTCAAACCGGTGGTGAAGGATAATGCCGGGCTGAAGGGCTTTGCGATCGCAGATGCAAATAAGAAATGGGTCTGGGCCAATGCCGAAATTGACGGCAAGACTGTGGTCGTCTCAAGTCCGGAGGTTCCGAAGCCGGTGGCAGTGCGCTACGCCTACAGCACGAACCCCGAGGGCGTCAACCTGTACAACAACGAAGGGCTTCCCGCCGCGCCCTTTAGAACAGACGAGTGGTAGCAGGGTCTCTAGCGAGCGATGAAACAACGAGAGCTGTCTTCGGATAATGAAACAAGCACTACCCTGGAAACTATGAAACGAACACTACCCAAAGTACTACTGTTGGCAGCCGCGGTTGCGGTATTTCCCCTCGGCCTGTGGTCGGCGGAGGAGGCCAAACCCGCCGACGCCCCACTGCCGCAAGGTTTTGAATGCGAGAAGATTGACAAACTATATGTTCACCTCCCGATAAAATGCGATGCGCCGGAAGTCAGACTGCTGGTCAACATTGACGGCGAATTGCAGCACGCGATTGATGTCAAACTCGCCCAGGACAAGCCCGACTGGACCGGCACGTTCTCCGTGCAAAAATGGATGGGGAAGAGGCTGACCATTGTCCTGGAGAAACCCCTCGCCGGATCAGGTTGGCTTCGCAACATGAAAATGTCCGACCAACTCTCCGACGAGGAAAGCGTCTATAAGGAAAAATACCGTCCGCAGTTTCACTTTTCCGCGCGTCGCGGCTGCATCACCGACCTGGACGGCCCCATCTACTTCAACGGCGAGTATCATATCTTCCCGGGACATCGAGCCTGGCAACTGAACGGGAATGGGGGAAGCAATCCGCTTTGGGGGCACGCGGTCAGCAAAGACCTAGTTCACTGGGAGGAGCTGGGGACGGCCGTTACCGCCAATAAGCTGGGTTCCCCCTGGTCCGGTTCCACGGCCATTGACTGGTATAACACGGCCGGTTTCGTCAAGAACCCGATCAAAGGCAAGGACGGGCGCCTGAAGAACCCCGCGCTGGTTGCGATCCGCACGGACGGTCACGGAGGGAGATCCGTCCCCGAACCCACCCAATCACTTACTTACTCTTTGGACTCCGGGAGGACCTGGATCGATTACCCGCGCAATCCGGTCATGCCGTTTGTGGCGGTTTACAACCGCGATCCGAAAATCACCTGGTATGAGGACAAGGCGAATCCGGCCAACAGTCACTGGGTCGTGGTTCTATTGCTGGACGGGCCGAACAGTTCGATCTGGACTTCCAAGGACATGATTCACTGGGGAAGATCACAGACGCTGGACAACATTGATGTATGCCCGGATTGCGCGGATTTTTATGAAATTCCGCTGGACGGCGATGCGAACCACAAGAAATGGATACTTTGGTTTGGTGATGGCAATTACAATGTCGGGTCTTTCGACGGCAAGACGTATACGAAGGAAGCAGGGCCGATCAAGTCAAAGACCGAACGCACTCCCGGCGATCGGGACCGTAACATTCATATTGCGCAGACCTTCACCGGCATTCCGGCCGAAGATGGAAGGCGGATTCAAATGGGATGGATATTGGCAGACGCCAAGAAAGGCCCCCAATTTCCTTTTCCGGGGATGCCTTTTGCCGGGCAGTACACGCTTCCGCATGTGCTCACATTGCGCACTACGCCCGAGGGCCAGCGCCTCTTCTTCGAGCCGGCCAAAGAAACCGAAAGACTACGGACCGGCGTCTCGGCGCAGATGCCGAAGACTACGCTGGACGGGACCGCCATGCTCCTGAAGGAAAGCAAACCGCTCGGCGAGTTGGTCGAGGTAAACGCGGTGTTCACCGTCAATAAGGACGTGATGGCACAGCCCGGAGAGAATATTGTCGGGCTGGAGATCAACGGGCAGACGGTTACCTGCAACCTGGACAAGGAGCAGATGATCGGGAATGACGGCTACCAGCCACTCAAGGTAATTGACGGCCGGCTCAAACTGCGGGTGTTCGTGGACCGAACGGTTGTGGAAAGTTTCGCGGCCGGCGTTTCCTGGGCGCCGCTCACGTATCCTTTTATTCCGGCGGACAACCCGCAATATGCCGTAAAGGTATTCGGCAAGAAGGGTCTTGCCGATGTTGAATTGAAAGCGTATCAACTGCAGTCCATCTGGAAGAAATAAGGAAATTGCGGCATGAACCCCAGCCTCGGAAGAACACTGCTGTTCGCATTGGCACCCGTATTTCCGTTCTGCGCGTGTCGGGCAGAGAAAACAATACCGGCCAACACGCCGGTGCCGAAAGTGCGGGTGAATTATGGGCGGCCGTTCGAGTCGCGGGCACGTCCGGCGCTGATTCCGTTGCCGCCCGGCGCGGTGGAGCCCGAAGGCTGGCTGCGCGATTGGTGCCTGGCCGCAAAGGAGGGATACACGGGGCATATGGATGAGGTTGACCCCGCGTTTTGTCAGGCTTGGGCAAGCGACTACAAGATGACCGGCGACAAGTTGTATTGGCCCAACGGTGGCTGGCCTTATGAAGGCGGCGGGTACTGGTTCGACGGACTGGCGCGGCTGGGCTACGCCATGCACGACGACTCGCTCATCAACCAGGCCAAGACTCGCCTCGACGTTATTATCACCAACATGAACGCCAACAGTATCCTGTTCCTCTGGTGGCTGAACAAGAACAACCCTGAGGACATCAAGGCGAGCGAGGGAAAGAATTACGGTGAGCCCGAATGGCCGATCTGGGCCAGCGGGCTTTTGGGCCGGGCGTTGGCAGGATATTACGCGGGCTCTGGTGACCAGCGCGCCCTTCGGACCCTGGAATCCGCCTACAGCAATGGCACCGGCTGGGCCACAATGGAGGGCTGGGGCATCGCAAATATCTGGCCGGCATATCAGGCCTACCTGTGGACCGGAAACAAGAACATCGAGCAAGCCCTCACCGAGTTCTTTGGCAAATCAGGCGACGAAAAGCAGCGTCATTCCAACCAGCGCTATCGAAGGTTGCCCAGCGATAAACCTGGAGCTGAGGAGGCTGATCATGGCGTGCATTTCTGCGAGAGCACCGCGGCCTGGTCTTTGGGTTATCTTTGGACAGGCAAGCGCGAGTTCCTCGAGGCGGCTCTCGGATGGTACCGGCTGGTCGAGCGCGAGTGCATGCAGCCGCACGGCGTGCCTGTGTTCGACGAGTCTTACGGTCCCACCGGAGCTTTCCGGGGAACGGAGACCTGTGATGTGGCGGCCTACATATGGAGCCAAACCCTGCTGCTAAGCATTAGCGGAGAGGGACAAATGGCCGATCGGATTGAGCGGGCATTCTTCAATGCCGGCCCGGCGACGGTGACGCGGGATTTCAAGACGCAGCACGTCTATTTCCAGACCCCCAACCGCATGGCCGACAAGTCGCTGCCGGCTTACGACCAGTGTACGTTCCAGCCGAAGCATGGGCCCCTGTGCTGCACGGCGGCTTTGAACCGCATCGTGCCTAACTACGTGATGCACATGTGGATGGCCACCTATGACAACGGCCTGGCGGCCGTCCAGTACGGCCCGTGCCAGATGTCCGCCCTGGCGGGCGACGGCGTGCGGGTCCGGATCAATTGCCGGACCGATTACCCCTTCAACGAGTCCATCGAGATGACCGTTAAGCCCGAGAAGAAGGCCAGCTTCCCGCTCCTGCTCCGGATTCCAGACTGGTGCAGGAAGCCGGCTCTTTCCGTCAACGGCACCACGATCAAAGCAACCCCGGATGCCAGGGGTTTTGTCAGGATTCACCGGAAGTGGAAGAAGGGCGATACAGTCCGCCTGCAGTTCCCGATGTCGGTTCAGGTCGCCAACGGGACGGATAAGAACCTCAATCCAGTGGCTCCTTACGGAACCGTCAGCTATGGACCGCTGCTGTTTGCACTGGCAATTCCCGATACCCGGGACGCAAACACCCCCGACCCGGCCGCTTCATGGAATTACGCTTTGAACGTTGCCGGCGGGAACGCGGACACAGGCATAACGGTTGAGCGCGGCACCATGCCCGCCAGGTGGGACTGGCCGCTGGAGTCGCCTTTGAAGCTCCGCGCCGATGCGGTGAGTTTCGACTGGAAGCCCGCGCCTAATGCGGCCTTGCCGACAGCCCCGGTGGCCGCCACAGGTGAAGCGACGAAGATCACCTTGATCCCCTACGGCTGCACCAAGTTCCGGGTCTCGATGTTCCCGGTCACTGAGCGGGCCTTTCGCCCCCCGGAACCAACGAGGACGGAACCAGCAGGAAGCAAATGAACCTCAGTGTCGGCAATCGTCCTGACCAAAGGGGCCCAATGAGGCAATCAGTTCTTAGTTCACATAACGGCAGCATTCGATGGCCCCAAGTCCTGACCAGTGTCATCCGGCGCCGGCAAATGAGACGCTTCTGCATGAAATCGCTTTCACTCGCGCTGCTGGCGATTCCCCTTGTGCTGAACCGCTCCGTTGTCCTCGGCCAGCCTGTCGCCAGCCCGGGCCCTTGGTCGTACGGGCAGATGATCATTCCAACAGTTCACGGCCCGGCGGTGACGCCTCAAACCAGAACGCTTTCGCCAACTGAGGCCGAAGCGGTGCTGCAGCGCGACTGGCTATTCCAGGCGATGGGTGAGCCGCTACGCGAGCGCACGACACGCGAAATCGCATGGGCCAGGGAACTGGCGACCCGGCTCAAGAGCGGGCACTCAAACCTCGATCTTTCAGCCGAACTGAACGCGCTCGCTGCCTTGGAGAAGCAAATGGCGCAGCCGCCCCAACAGCCGGCCGGCGCTGCGGACGCGGTTCCAAGCTGGATCTGGTTTCCTGATGGTAGGGCCGCCCAGGATGCTCCGGTGGCACCGCGATTCTTCCGGCTGGCGTTCAAGTTGCCCGGCGGCGTGAGCGGCGCCGAGCTGCGCGTGGCGGCGGATGATGCATCCGAAGCCTACGTTAACGGCATGCGCGTTGGCGCCAACAACACATGGCAGCGTGCTGCGTCCTTTGAGATAGCAAAGTTGCTCCACGAGGGCGACAATGTCCTGGCCATTCGAGCTGAAAACATGCCCGCCCCGGTGGTTCAAAACCCGGCCGGGCTGATCGCGATCCTCGACCTGCTGCTTGCCGATGGCAAGCGGATGCGACTTGTCACCGATGCATCCTGGCACTCTTCGAAGGAGGGGCCGGCAGGGTGGGAGCAGCCCCGTTTCGATGATTCGGCGTGGAAGCCGGCTGGCGTGACCGCGGACTGGGGCGGCGGCCCGTGGGGCCGGATTGAGGGCCTACTCGACCGGGCCGCCCTGGAAGACCCCGCCGCCAAGTCCCTCTACTTCGCGGTTTGCGCCGTCAAGCGGCGACTCATGTTGAAGAACCCGGTCATCGACTTTAC
>Ga0031655_10002112_pt1 | contig 11555 bp, 12 predicted proteins | sample FrelakmetHBP12HB_FD_55187 | JGI IMG/M metagenome (GOLD analysis project Ga0031655, IMG submission 55187) | Freshwater lake sediment microbial communities from the University of Notre Dame, USA, for methane emissions studies -HBP12 HB | ecosystem: Environmental > Aquatic > Freshwater > Lake >... | reverse complement strand
GCGCTACGGTAGATCTCAATGCGTTCCTCCGGTGCAAAGGACGGTCCCTCACCGGTTGTTCCCAACAATAAAACGCCGTGGCAGCCACGCCTGGCGAGGAAATCCAGCAGGGTGGGGATGGCATCCAGATCAGGAGAAAAATCCGGTTTCAGTGGGGTAACTGCAGCGGCATATACACCGGCTAGGGCGTGCATTATTTAACCTCATCCAGGAAATCTTTGGCAGCTTTTTCGGGGGATGCAAGCTTATGACCCTCGGTGCTTAAATAGCGCTGGCGGTCAAGTACCCACAGGTACAAGTCACCTTCAGTTTTACCGGGGAACTCTTTCAGGATGCTGCTGCGCCGGATGGTGTGGACGATTGGCATATAAACTTTATCGTACCAGTGCGCCACTGTCTCATCATCAGAGACATCACGCTGCAGATCCAGCCCCATGAAATAGCGGTGGACAGCAATGTGTTCAAGCATGCGTTCAAACCCATCCGGGATGGTTAGTTTGATATTGGCTTTGGGACGAATCCGGTCCAACCCAGTTCGTTCGAGAAAGTTCACCTTCTCACCCAAAATTTCCAGATCCTCTGGTTTTAGGTCTGGAGTGATGTTAACTTTGCTGGAGCACTCCCGCACCTCGGCGTCAATAAAATCCTGTCCCTGTTTGCGTGCCACGGAGACTCGATTATGGCCGTCCACTACAAAATAGACCTCCCCGACCTTATAGAGGACAACCGGCGGTAGATCGACCTCCTGGTAAAAGAAGCGGTCAATGCTCTGCCAGCGGTCGGCGATCTGGTCTTCGAGCGGTAAAAAGGCGCGGTCAAATTGGTGATAGCGATTGAGGCTGCCGACGATTTTCTTGACTTCCACAGTTTTAACACCGCGATAAATGGGCCCGCCAATGTGTAATTTTTCTTTCACATCATCATAAGATAGCAGCGTGGTCGGTAGTCCGCCCAGAGTGTTGACAATGCGGTTCAAAAAAGCCTTGAAACGGGCACGAGCAAAATCGGATTTAATCTTTCCTGCAAAATCATCGAACATTGGGTTCCACCTCAAGTAAGCGGTAAGGATATACATTGATGACAGTTGTACCACCCACCTGCGTGATCGAAGGGAGCAGGTTGCCTTTATAAACCAGGTTGTGTCCGTGGAGAAAATACCGAGGCTTGATGACCCGGATGAGGTCCCGGAAAGCTGAAAAACCGGTATGGGCCGGATCGCTGTCATCGTGGATGCCCTGCGCTGGTGAATGGGCAATCATTATATCTAAAACTCTGCCTGTGCGGAACCGATTCCACAAAAGAAGGGGCAGGCAGGAAATTACTCGCTGATACATGGCTGACTGAGTATATTGGTTGGGATGGCCGGATTTGTAGCGCACACTCCCACCCAGCCCGGCCAAGGTCAGACCCTTGACTTGCACCAGGCGTCTATCAAGGAAAGCACACCCCTCTGCGCAGCTGGCTGGGTTTTCTTCATTATATTCGGGGTCGTGATTTCCAGGGACATAGAGCAGAGGTACGTTCAGCGTTGTGACCAGAAATTCCAGATACTCATACGGTAGATCGCCGCATCCGAGGATCATGTCAACGTCACGAAATGTTTGGGCGATCTGTGGTGTATATAGTCGATCGACTACTTCGTCGCTTATGGCCAGTATTTTCACGGAAATTCTCCAACCGTATTGTGCCTTAAACTGGAATTACACGCAAGACCAGATAGGTTGCCAATCCGAACAGGGATGGCTATAATTCATTGATCTGGTGATAATTAGGAGGTCATTCTGGAAACCCAAAAGATCACTTCCCCAATGGGGGATGAGTCGGGTGATGGTGCATCGGATGTCCGGTTGACATCCGGAACTATGCTTGTCAGCCGCTATGTGATCCAGGATGTAATTGGAGTGGGCGGCATGGGTTCTGTTTACCGCGCCCGCGACTTGCATTTCCCAAGCGTGGTCAAATTGGTGGCGGTGAAAGAGATGATTAACCGGGCTCCTGACCCGCTGGTTAGAAAAACAGTCGTNAAGAATTTTGAGCGGGAAGCCAATATTCTGGCAACCCTTAACCATCCTTCCATTCCTCGGATTAATGATTATTTCAGCGAAGACAATCGTTCTTACCTGGTGTTGGAATTCATCCATGGTAAGGACATGGAAGCGATAATCAACGAAACGGCCGGCTTTCTGACAGAGGAACGTGTTCTGGCATGGGCTATCGAACTCTGTGATGTACTTTCTTATCTTCATGCCCACAAACCAGACCCGATTATCTTTCGGGATATGAAACCGTCCAACGTAATGGTGAATTCTACCGACCATATTGTTTTGGTGGATTTTGGGATTGCCAAGCCATTTCAGGTCGGGCAAAAAGGGACGATGATAGGTACGGAGGGTTATTCCCCACCTGAGCAATATCGGGGTGAAGCTGGACTTTTTGCAGACATCTATGCCCTGGGTGCCACCATTCATCACGCCCTTTCCCGTCGCGACCCACGCCTGGAGCCGCCATTTTCATTTGCTGAACGTCCCCTGCGCAAGATTAATCCCTCTATTTCCCCGGAATTGGAAGCCGTAGTCGATACTGCTCTCCAATACAACCCGGATGACCGATTCCATAGTGCCGAAGCAATGAAGGAGCCCTTATCGCTGCTGGACGCAAGACCGGGATTTTAAATCGCGTGAGCCCAGGGACCGCCTCTGTCCAGGCCTTGGGTGGGATAAAGCCATTGTGGTATTTTCAATGCGAGGACGAGATCCGCGGTGCCCCGCTTTATTATGACGGCGCTGTATTTATTGGATCGTACGACCATAACCTCTATTCCCTGAATCCCGCTGATGGAAAATTAAAATGGAAGTACGCAACAGATGGTGGTGTCGTAACCCGTCCAGCGGCTTTTGAGGGCGATATTTTCATTGGCTCCGAGGATCAACGGCTGCATGTGATCAACGCCCGTACCGGTAAAGTGAATTGGACATATTACACTGAAGGCCGGGTGCACTCATCCCCACGCATTGCGGAGGGACATGTGTTCTTCGGTTCGGACGACCAGCACATCCACGCTGTTAATTTGGCAAGTGGACGGGCAGTCTGGAGTTTTGAAACTGCTGCGCCGGTGCGTTCCACCCCTTTTGTGGCGAATGATACCGTCTTTGCTGGTTGTGAGAATGGCGATTTTTATTGTGTGGATTTTCGCGGCGAGTTGAAGTGGCATTACAAAGCCAAAATGGCTGTTACCTCCTCCCCTTATGTAGCGGATGGAGTGGTTTATTTCGGTTCGCTCGATGGCAGTTTATTTGCTTTGGATACACGTGCTGGCTGGGTCATCTGGCGTTTCCGTATGGGAAAAGGGTCTATCTCTTCGCCTTATGTGACTGATGGTCTGGTCTATATCGGATCCGCTGACGGAAACATCTATGCTGTNGATGCCCATACAGCCAAGGAAGTATGGCGTTTCAAAACGGAACATCAAGTCGGNAGTTCCCCTGTTGTTTACAAGGATGCGATTTATTGCGGTTCGGCGGATGGCAACCTCTACTGCATCGAAGCCCATTCTGGTCGATTGCGCTGGAAATTTACTACCAAGGGACCGATTACTGGCTCCCCTCTTGTCTATGATGATATCATTTACGTAGGTTCCACTGACCATTTCCTTTACACATTACTTGCATAATTGCTTTTTTTCCAAGGAGACAATTGTGAAATCTTTTTTTGATCGGTTACGCAGCAAAAATACCAAGCCTCTGACCCCGGTTGATGCGAGTACGGTTCCCCTGTTGGGCGAGCAATTTAAGGTTGTCTCCACTCCTCCACTTCGTTTCGAGCCGCAACAATTCATCTCTGGTTGTGGACAATCCATTGGCAAACAACGTGACCATAATGAAGATTGTCTGTTCACCTTTTCAGTTACCATGGGTGGTGAATCTCCCAGTTCCCCGCTCGGATTATTTATTGTTGCCGACGGTATGGGCGGGCACCAATATGGCGAAATAGCCAGTTCCACTGCAGTACGTACGATGGCGAATTACCTGCTTAAACGTTTTCATGCCTACCTGATTAATCCCGCGGAAGGCATGGACGATCCGCTTCAAGATATGATGCGAACTGCCATCGAGGAAGCCCAGAAGGCCGTTACCCAGGCAGCTCCAGGCAGTGGTACAACCCTGACAGCTGCAATTGTACTTGGGCAGCAAATGACGATTGGTCATGTGGGCGACAGCCGCGCCTGCGCTATCCACCTGGATGGGCGGGTGGAAACATTGACCCGTGACCACTCATTGGTAAAGCGACTGGAGGAACTTGGGCAGATCTCTTCTGAAGAAGCGGCTGCCTCCCCTCAGCGCAATGTTCTCTACCGTGCCCTTGGTCAGGGGGAAGTGCTTGAGCCGGATATCTTTACCACTCAATTCCCCCAGCTGGGATACTTGCTCCTGTGCAGTGATGGTTTGTGGAGCGTTCTCCCTGACAATCACCTGTTCGATATTATTAACTCTGCGCCCAATCTGCATGTTGCATGCCAGAACTTGGTTGCTGCTGCTAATGATGCGGGTGGTCCGGATAACATCAGTGCAGTATTAGTTCAACTAATCGGCTAATGACACAAAAACAGGACTATTATTCCATTCTCGGATTGCCGCGTTCCGCCACCGCGGCTGAAATTCGGCAAGCATATTTTGATTCCGCACGCCGTCTTCACCCTGATAGAAATACCACCCCAGGTGAGACGGAATTATTCCTCGGTGCCCAGGAGGCATACGAAGTTCTCTCGAATCCAAAAAAACGGATCGAGTATGATCTGACTTTACCGCCTGAGAAGTATCCTGATTTTCCTCTGGATCATCGCTTGATTTTCAGCCGGCCGAGTTTAGCTCTAATGGAAGAACCACAACTTCTTTATGTTATTTTGGAGATCTCCCCGCCGGCCAGTTTGCAGGCTCCCTCTGTACCTACGATGAATCTGTGTCTGGTTCTCGACCGTTCAACCTCCATGCAGGGTGGCAACATGGATGTTGTAAAAGCCACTGCCGTTCAGATTATGCGAAAGATGAAACCACAGGATATATTCTCTGTGGTTGCCTTTAGTGACCGGGCGGAGACGGTCATCCCGGCCAGCTGCGGGACAGAGTTGACCAAGCTGGAAGCCCGTATCCAAATGTTGCAACCCTCCGGGGGAACGGAAATTTTCTCCGGTCTCGAAAAGGGATACAATGAAATTACCCCCAACCTGCGTAATGCTCGGGTTAACCACATCATTTTGCTGACTGACGGGCGTACATACGGCGACGAAGATAAATGTCTTGATCTTGCCCACCGTGCCGCGGAACAGGGCATCGGGATCAGTGGGCTGGGTATTGGCTCTGAATGGAACGATAATTTTCTGGATTTGTTGGCTTCTTCCACCGGGGGCAACAGTATGTATGTCTCCCGCCCCGAGGATATCCAGAAAGCGCTGCTGGATAAATTTACCTCTCTTGGCACGGCTTATGCTGATGAAACCCGCCTGGAATTTACAATTCCGGAAGGGNTTGAAATGCGTTACGCCTTTCGCCTCCAGCCNGAGCTTGGCGTACTCTCCTTTGAAAGCCCGATGTTCCTGGGACCGGTGGTCTATGATAACTGGTTGAGGGTTTTAATGGAGTTCGTTATTCAACCGGAATTGGTCCGACAGAAGGTTATCACCCTTCTTGATGGAAGGATTTTAGTTACCCTGACCAATGAGCAACTCCCAACAAAGCCAATTCCTTTCCATTTGACCCGCCTTGTCGGCAATGAATTGGAGACGGAGATTCCGCCTAGCGAAATCGTGGATGCGCTTTCTCGTTTAAAACTTTATCGCCTTCAGGAGCAGGCAAGGTTGGAGGTTAATGCCGGTGAATATGACCAGGCTTCTGAACATTTGCATCGACTGGCAACTCACCTGCTTTCTAAGGGTGAACGTGGCCTTGCGCGTACGGCTCTTTTAGAGGCTGAGCACATTCTCCAGGATAAGTCCTTTTCACAACAAGGCCGAAAAGAGATAAAATATGGGACACGTGCCCTTTTAATGTCTGGGAGGAGGCTAGAAGATCAATGATTATTTGTCCGAACTGTCAGCATAAAGAGATGAGCGGTGCCATTTATTGCAGTAAGTGCGGAGCACAATTGGTCGATATGACCGTCGCTACCCATAAAATTCATACTGCTGAAGCCCGCCAGGAGGCCAATCGTCAGACGGGCAAAATGACCCCCCCTCCACCAAGNCAATTGCAATCTTGGATCTCCCTAAACATGATTGAAAGCGGGCAGATTCTTCCTTTGGCTGACCGCACCGAGTTTACATTGGGTCGTTCAGCGGAAGGCCAACCCATTGTCCCGGATGTGGATCTCTCCCCCTATAACGCGTACGCCAATGGGGTCTCCCGTTTACATGCGGTCATAAAACTGATTAATGATCAGATAGTCCTCGTCGACTTGGGTTCTTCCAATGGTACTTATTTGAACGGAAACCGTCTTTCGCCCTATGTCGAAACACCGGTATCTCACGGGGATGTTGTTTATCTGGGTAAACTCAAGATCCAACTTCTGATCGATTAACACAGGTCGATATAAATGGCCCACACTGTTATCATCCACATTTCGAACGAGGAACCCATCGTTGGCGAGTTGGAGCAACTTCCGGCTGCAAGCGACACTGTTATTACCATACATAATCCACGGCGTCGTGATGGCAAGGATGTTCAAAACTTGTCCAGTGACGCCATTACGGTCATCTGGCCCATCAATCAAGTATTATTCATCGAAGTAATGCCCAGTGAGGGCGAAGAACGTATCATTGGCTTTGTTCGGGATTAATTATGGCTGAAGAACCCTTGAANCGACGTAAGATCCTTGTGGTTGANGATGAAGAGCGCATGGTGCGCTTCATCCGTCTGAATCTGGAACATGATGGCTTTCTTGTCATTGAGGCTTTNAATGGCAAACAGNCTCTCCAGCGCTTGCGTGATGCCACCCCTGACCTGATCCTGCTTGATGTTATGATGCCCGATNTGAATGGCTTTGAAGTNTTGGAAATGGTGCGCGAGATCAGTAATGTGCCGGTCATTATGCTCACCGCTAAAAGTGAGGAAGATGACCGCGTCCATGGCTTGGAGAAGGGTGCTGATGATTACATCACCAAACCATTCAGCCCCCGTGAACTCGTCAGCCGGATTAAAGCAGTCCTGCGCCGCACCGAAGGGCTCAGCGGAGGGATGCACGGTTTGATCGAAGTGGATGACCGCCTGAAGATCGATTTTGACCGGCGCGAGATCTGGTTGGAAGGTAAACTTGTTAAACTACGCCCTACTGAATATCGTCTGCTCTATCATTTAGTGCAAAATGCCGGATGGGTCATCTCCCATGACCAGTTGCTCTCCAAAGTCTGGGGATATGAATACCGCGATGAGCCGCATTATGTCCGGCTTTATATCAACTATCTCCGTCAAAAACTCGAAAAAGACCCGGCGGATCCCAAGTACATCCTGACCGAACGCGGAGTGGGTTACCGCTTTGTGGATTTCAGGCGGGAAAAAACCGAGTGACCTGCATTATCTTCTAACAAAATGCTTATACAGGGTTTGCGTTTCTTGTACGCAAACCCTGTATCATTAAAATTGAATAGGTATTCGATCAATGGAGCTAATCTATGCCGCTTTATGAGTATGAATGTTCCACTTGTGGGCGAAATTTCGAGAAGGCGCTACCTATCAGCGTGGAAAACCCCGATGTTCGTTGTCCATCTGGACACAGGAAAGTGCGTCGTGTTTATACAGCCCCGCTCATTGTGTTCAAGGGCAGTGGTTTTTACGTTACCGACCATCGTTCCAGCACCTCTCTTAGCAACAACAAATCCTGAAATTTTTGTCTTGACAGGCGGATGTCGCTGTCTTATACTCGCTTTACAACAATTGAACGGGGAGCCCTGTTACGGGCTGAGAGGAAGGCCATCTGCCTTCGACCCGAAGAACCTGATCCGGATCATACCGGCGGAGGGAATTTAAGTTTCAACCAGCCATCCTCCTCCGGGAGGATTTTTTATGCCACGTGCGCTTATTTTTGTTAATGGAGATCTTCCAAACCTTGCATCTGTCCGCAGTTTGATCCTTCCTGAGGATGTTTTGATCGCTGCTGATGGGGGGACGCAGCATATCCTTGCCTTGGGACTCACGCCTGCAGTCCTCATTGGTGACCTGGACTCTTTATCCGCAGAAAACCGCCGCGCTGTTGATTTGGCGGGTACTAAAATACATCAATATCCCCGCGATAAGAACGAAACCGATCTTGAACTGGCCCTGCACTATGCAGTTGGGGCCGGCTTTCGGGAGCTGCTCGTTGTAGCTGCCTTGGGTGGGCGGCTCGACCAAACCCTGGGCAACCTCTCTCTATTGACAGACCCGTCTTTGGCTGAACTTGATATCCGTGCGGATGACGGGTTGCAGGAAGTCTTCTTCACGCGCAATGGTTGCCGGCTACACGGAGATCCTGGCGATCTCATATCTTTAATCCCCTGGGGCGGAGAAGTTACTGGCGTTACCACCACTGGACTGCGTTGGCCATTGTCGGGCGAAGTACTTTGGGCGCATCGGACTCGTGGGATTAGTAACGAACTGCTGGATGAACCCGCCAGTGTAAACATCGAAACCGGCCTCCTGCTGGTCGTTCATCACCGCCGGATAAATGATAAGGAAACCCTATGAAACGTTTGCTGGTTGTTGCTCTTTCGCTTTCTGTCCTCCTGGCAGCCTGTGCTCCCAAAGCCCTTGTCACCCTCACCGTTATGACCCACGATTCATTCGCCGCCAGTGCGTCAGTGGTGGCGGCTTTTGAACAGGCCAACAATGCTAAAGTCGTTTTTCTTAAAAGTGGTGACGCTGGCGCCGCCCTTAACAAGGCCATTCTGACCAAGGATGCGCCCCTGGCGGATGTATTCTATGGCGTCGACAACACCTTCCTCTCGCGGGCCCTCGATTCCGGGATTTATGAGCCATATGCCTCACCGTCATTGGCGAATATCCCCGCTGAGTTCCAACTTGATCCGCAGGATCGTGCCTTGCCGGTGGATTATGGTGATGTGTGCATCAACTACGATAAGGCGTATTTCACTGCTCATGCTCTTCCGGTTCCTGCCACNCTGGAGGACCTGACCAATCCTGCTTATAAAGGTATGTTGGTNGTGGAAAACCCGTCCACCTCCTCCACCGGCCTGGCTTTTTTGCTGGCCACGGTCAANCATTTTGGAGTAACCNGTTATCTTGAATACTGGAATTCATTGCGTGCCAATGGAGTGGTCGTGGTGGATGGCTGGGAGACAGCATATTACACCAATTTCAGCGGGTCATCAGGACACGGTCCTCAGCCCATGGTGCTTTCCTATGCTTCCAGCCCGGCCGCGGAAGTTGTTTACGCGACCACAAAGTTGNCTGACGCACCGACTGCTTCGGTGCTTGGACCGGGAACCTGNTTCCGTCAAATAGAATTTGTTGGCATCCTGAAAGGAACCAGCCACCTTGCCTTGGCTCGCAAATTCGTGGATTTTATGCTCGGTCAGCAATTCCAGGAGGATATGCCCTTGCAGATGTATGTCTACCCGGTCAACTCTGCCGCGAAATTGCCTCAGGAATTTGTTCAATATGCCCAGACAGCCTCTCAGCCTGCCACCCTCGACCCGGCCGTAATAGCTGCCAACCGTGATAAATGGATCGCCGACTGGACCAATACGGTTCTTCGGTAAGAGGTGTCCCTTGTCTCAAAGAACCTCCCCTGAAGACGCGGAATCACAAAAACGATTTTCAATCCGTGTCTTCGCTTATTCATGGTTGAGGCCTCTTCTTCCGTGGTTGGGCGTCTCCGTCTTTTTTAGTCTGTTTTTTTTCTACCCACTGGCCCGCATCTTGTGGGTGGGCCTTAACCCCACCTCGCTTTTCACAATCTCGTCCGACTCATTCCTTCTTGCTTCTCGCGTTTTTCTTTTTACTTTTTATCAAGCCATCCTTTCCACTCTTCTTACCCTCGCGCTTGGCTTGCCGGTCGCTTTCCTGTTTGCTCGGTATGACTTCCGGGGCAAGTCCTTTCTGCGCGCTCTTACTGCCATACCATTCATGTTGCCAACAGTGGTAGTTGCGGCTGGATTCAATGCCCTGCTCGGCCCGCGCGGCTGGATTAATCTTGGCCTGATGGACTTGTTTCACCTTCAGACTGCACCAATCTTATTTATTGGGACGCTGGGCGCCATCCTGCTGGCCCATGTCTTTTACAACACGACCATTGTTATTCGCCTGGTGGGTAATGCCCTCGCCCATCTTGACCCGCGGCAGGAACAGGCTGCCCGTACACTGGGTGCTGATCCTCTCAGGGTGCTTTACCAGGTTATCTTGCCGCTGCTACGCCCTTCCATCCTGGCCGCCTCGATTCTTACTTTTATCTTTGACTTCACCTCNTTCGGGGTAATTCTATTATTGGGTGGGCCGCATTTTTCCACGCTTGAAGTGGAGATTTACAAGCAGGCTGTGCAGGCTTTTAATTTACCGCTCGCTGGGCTGCTTTCACTCATTCAATTACTCTGCACGCTGATATTTTCCATTATTTATAGCCGCTTAGTGACCCGCTCTGTTGTGCCCAGTTCACCGCGGGCCGCTGGAACCAACCTGCGCAAGGTTCGGGCGTTTCGTCAGAAACTTATTCTCGGCGGCATGGTTTTGCTTCTGCTGATTTTGTTTGTNCTGCCATTGGCTTCCCTGCCGTTGAGTTCCGTGGTCCGCCTCGAAGCCGACCGCGGTCAGCGAGGCCAGATCATCTATGGGTTCACCGCAGATTATTATAAGGAATTGTTCATTAACCGGAGTGACTCGATCTTTTATGTTCCTCCCTTCGATGCCATTGGCAATTCCCTAGCTTATGCTGCTTTGACTGTGATACTGTCACTGGCGCTTGGTTTCCCAGTGGCTATGGCTCTTGTCCACCCCCATCGTCTTGAGCGGATTCTCGACCCTGTCCTCATGCTGCCGCTCGGTGCTTCAGCCGTGACCCTCGGACTGGGGTTCATTGTTACCTTTAACAAACCACCGTTGGCGTGGGTCACTTCACCTCTTCTTGTCCCATTGGCACACACTCTGATCGCCTTGCCTTTTGTCATACGCAATTTACAACCAGCCCTGGCCTCCATTCCAGACCGGCTCCGTCAGGCAGCCGCCTCGCTAGGCGCATCCCCGCCTCGTGTATGGTTTACAGTGGATTGGCCAATTGTTGTTCGTGCCACGCTTTCAGCGGCGGTATTTGCCTTTACCATCTCGCTTGGCGAATTTGGAGCCACCTCGCTGGTTGTCCGTCCGGAATACCCTACCCTGCCAATCGCCATTGCCCGCTTTCTATCTCAACCCGGTGGCTTGAATTATGGTCAAGCGATGGCAATGGCGACGGTGCTCATGGCTGTCTGTGGCGCGGGTATCTTACTCATCGAACGCCTGCGTTTACCTGGTACGGGTGAATTTTAAAATTCGCATGAAATAAATCCTTCGTGTCGATTCTGTACTTTGTTTTGAGTG
>Ga0031655_10002111_pt1 | contig 11556 bp, 10 predicted proteins | sample FrelakmetHBP12HB_FD_55187 | JGI IMG/M metagenome (GOLD analysis project Ga0031655, IMG submission 55187) | Freshwater lake sediment microbial communities from the University of Notre Dame, USA, for methane emissions studies -HBP12 HB | ecosystem: Environmental > Aquatic > Freshwater > Lake >... | reverse complement strand
TAAAAAATGCGTCCGGGCAATTTTTTCTCCATCAGTCTTCCCTTTAATCACGGGAGATACCGCAGATACGATAACTCCCTGCACCGGTACTCAAGCAAATCACGAAATATGGCAGGTAAGTGGGGACGGAAACTGTTCAAATTTATTGAGGGGTATTTTATCTATTTGCCATAAACGAAATTATTTTTGGATCATGATCTCTAAATTACCAGGAATCCATTGGGGGCAAGGCTTGTAGCAAGCATCACCATATTGATCTCACGATGCTCGGTCCAGGTGTCAGCTTGCCTGTTCATGCCATGCATCCAGAACTGTTCGATATTTTTCCCGACCGGTCCATATCCTGCGAGAGATTCCACTTGTCGTTTCAGGACACCCGACCTTCCGAACACGTCCGGGTTCTCTTCGATCCAAGCAGCCATCATTCCCGCTCCCGAAAGGCCGATCGAGAGGCCAAGCTCACGGAAGGCAAGGCGGTAACCTGCGGGTAGCTCAAGAGAACCACCTTTTGCGAAGCAATCGAGTCCCGTCAGGGCTGGATCCAGGATGGATTCCAGCAGGTTGCCATAGGCAGAACCTCTCTTTATCGTCAGTTGTGCGATCCTCGAAGCATCGGAAAAGAGTCCGCCGATACCCAGCGGATCATCGGTTGAAAGGCTCATCCCCCGGCAGATATCAGCTATATCAGCTATATCTTCACTCAGGCCGGGTTGCGACAATTGCGCGAAATCTTGTATTGCAGTCAGTTGCAGCTCATTGTAGGTTACAAAACCATCAAGGGGGTCATGCTGGCCCATGGAAGGAACTAACGGACGGGTTAGATCGGTGCTCATCTTCCAGTACATCCTTTTCCGGCCACCGGGACGGGGCAGGTAGGTAAACCCGGCATGAACAGTTTGCGCCAGTTCGATTGCCCACGTGAGATATTTTACATCCTTGGTAACCTGGCTTACCTGGTTAAGCGCATGCATCCACTTCGTCAGGTAATGATAGTACTGCCCGTCCTGGTCCCATTCGCGGCGCTCGTTGTATGGCTCGTCTGGACCTCGTTCTTTATGTTGTTTTCCTATCCTCAGCCCTCCTAAAGTTGGATGTAGCTCACCTTCTCGTTCAGGGAGACCACTGATCCAACCAGTACGTGGATCATCGTTACGGTGCCGCCCGAGCGTATGATGCACCTGGTCAACAAGACGCATGGCTAGTTCCTGGTAGGTTTTATCCTCTGTCTGACGGAAAAGTTCAAGATAGTTGCAAACGGCAAACGCGTCTGTCCACAGGTAGCGCTGCGGGAGAGCCCCTGCCGGTTCAAGGCCGGTCAGCCGGGCAAAAACCAGCATGATTTCTGCAACCCGATCAGCGGTCTCTGTCTGGTTCATCACTTCTCCTCATATCGTGCCATGATGCATAAAAATATCGGATCGCGAAAAAAACCCGTTAATAGAAATGTTTCAAAAAATGTTTCAAAATTTGTTTTTTAGGCAATTGACTATAAATTCCCTGTCTGAAACATAGCATGGTGATTTCCATTTCCGCGATGAAGAGTTCAGAGGTCAGTAAAACATTCGGAATTAATCAGCCGTATGCATTTCCCTTGCCAGCTCAACAAAAACCCTCAAGCACAGATATAGTCCTGTTCGCAGGTTACCCGGATATACCAAAGGGAACTGAGCTGGAAAAAAATTACAATAATCTGGGGATAGAAGTCAGCTCTGAAGAACTGAATGAATTGAAAACATTTCAGGAATTTTTGTCGAGGCATGTAAAACCTCATGCTGTCTGTGATGTGCAGTGTATGCTGCTCTGGGCAGAATGGGTCAGGTTTTACAGGAAACAGACAAAGAAGGTTCCGGATTTAATACTTGAAAAAGAATTCCGTGATCTAATTATTAATCAGTTCGATCTTTCGGTGACAGAAGACGATTTCCGCGGGTATATTTATCCAGGGATAAAGTACGTCCCTTAATACGACCGGCCCGATGAATCCATGGAAGGCTCATACTATTTTTCTCTCATCTGCAGTTTTTCCTGCAATAGTTAAACATCCGTAATCCCCTTAGATTTTTTAAAAATAAGGAAGACCGGGATTTCTCCCTTCCCCGGAATCATCCTGAAACGGGAGGAGTAACCCAAATGCGGGAACCGGGATACTATTCATGATGAGGTGGTAAACACCAATCCTTCACCTGACAACAGGAATCAGCAGTCGTCTCAGGAAGATATCAAAAAAAATGGATTAGGCAATTACGGCGGGATCGATAGCCCATCGAACATGGTAATCAGGCACCAGGGAAAGCGTATCTGACTTTTTTTCCATGAAGTAAACGTCCAGTATTGCACCTTTGGACAATTGTGCAAAATCCGCCTCAGGAACGACAACATAGTCCCGTGCCGCTTCAGTCATATTCGGGTAAATCAGGCCGGACCGTGCACCAGTACCCCCGTGTGATATCCCAATTCCCCCGTAGATTTTGCCAGAAATGTCCGTAAGTCTGCTGAACCAGACTAACTGGATGGGCTCTGTCCCGTTATTTTTTACCGCTACGTAAATAGTTATCGTCTGTTGACCGGGTTCTGACGGGGAATCGACCTCGAAACTGTCGATGGACGCTGTGAACGGGTTTTCTTTGGTTCCCAGTACAACCTGTGCATTCATGGGTAAAACGGGATTTGGTACAACCGTGACAGATGGTGTTGGAACAGAAAGTTCCGGAACAGGTGAAGTCGGCTGATGTGCGCCGGTATCAGATGGAATTGTGGTACAGCCGGCGATAAGCAACAAAATTACTACGCAACTGAATACAGCAAGTTTATACGTAATCTCACCTCTCATCAGGGAAAATAAGATATGTAATTATTGTTAAAACGCTCTCCATTAAACTTTTTTGATCGTGAGGATTCCCGGAATAGCATCCGATGCTGTAATAAGGCGTATAAAGGTGTGAGCGCTGAACGTAATTATGACGATTGCAACGCAGTGCTCCGGGCAATTTTTGATTTCACCTTGTCCCATGTCTTTGTCGTAAGGAAACTCTCGTCCATGAACCCAATCATCTTTTCAAACTTCTTCATCGGGATAGCGATGGTCAGGATATCCACCGGAACACAGGGTCGGGCTGATGGATCAAACATCCCGAATACTGCCCGCGGGTGATTACTCTGCTGCTCAAGCCGGGGATAGTGAATGATCGAGGAGCACCCCGAACCAAATGGACAGATGACTCCGTTGGGGTTTGCCTGGTCAAAATTAGCAAGTGTNAAGAGTGCTGACAGCACCTCAGGCCGTGCAAAGAAGATTACCACNTCAGGGTTGTCAGCGCCAGTCAGCTTATCCCAGCGCCTGAACATGTAATAGTTAGCAACGGCTGGGAGGGAAACATGATTCCGTGTGATCTCATCGACGATCTCCGGTGTCCTTTTGTAGCGCTCGCCCTCTACCACGCCCGGTTTTCCGTCAGACAGGAAGTAACGGAAGTTCTCACTGCGGTGTGTGTCATACCCCAGATAAAACTGCCCACCGCTGCAGGTTACCGAGGACTGGTCAAAGACAAGGGATGTCCCCNTCCTCACCCGTGCAAGATCGCAGATAATGCATCGCCAGCCATCCGGGGTTTTTGCTTTCTCTGTANTCCTGCACTTCTCACTGACCTCAAAGGTAATTGGCAGCTCAGCACCGGGGCAGTATTTCTGCCACCGGGTTACAAACCGGTCNCGGATCTCCGTATCCATATGATGGTGTTTTTACGTAAAAGAGGCATATAAAAGGAACGCTTCAGTCCACCGGAAGGATTGAGTCTGGCACCATGTAATGGTAACCGGACTAAAAGGAGGGACGCCCGGTTCAGAACTTGATCTTCCTGAACAGGAAGGCCCCGAGCACGGTCATCACCAGTGCAAAACCTCCGATAACCGCAAAACACGCGAGCGGGTTGACCTGTGAGACCCCGGTCAGGCCATACCGGATGCCTTCAACACCATACGTCAGCGGATCCAGCAGGGTAACCGGACCCACCCACGCCGGCAATGAGCTGATAGGGAATAGTGCGCCGGAGAGGCCGAAAATCGGAAATACGACAAAGTTCATGATGAGCTGGAAACCGGTCATATCCTCCATTCGCGATGCAATGGCGATTCCAAAGGCGGTAAACGATATACCGATCAATGCCATGAACATAAAAGCGAGGAGAAACCCGGTCAGGCTGGATATATGGAGTCCGATGAACACGGAAAGGACAAGGATCATGAATCCCTGAAGGACTGCAGTCGTCGCCCCGCCAAGTGTCTGGCCTAACATGATCTCAAGCCGCGAGACCGGCGCCACAAGAGTCTCTTTTAAAAATCCGAACTGTTTGTCCCAGATGATCTGTATCCCGGAAAAGACGGAGGTGAACAGCACGCTCATCGCTACCATGCCCGGGATAAGGAACACGATATAGTTACCGCCGAGCCCGGGCAACTGCACGACAGAGTTCAGGCCAAACCCCAAAAAAAGCAGAAAGAAGAGCGGCATACTTATACTCCCGATGATCCGGCTCTTTGACCGTATGTAGCGTTTCATATTCCGGAGCCAGATGGTATAGATGATGTCCATGATTAATGCCTCACCCTCCTCTGGTACATGCGCATGTTCGTTTTATGGTCCGCTTCTTCCTCCCGGATGGTTTTTCCGGTAAAGGAGAGAAACACGTCTTCAAGCGTTGGTTTGTGTATGGCGATGGATTCGATGGAGACCTGGTGTGTGTTGAGCAGCGTCACGATGGCGCTGATATGCTGTTCGGCGTTCTGCAGGCTGATATTCACTTCATCCTTATGTTTTTCCATGCGGGTGATCCACGGTTCAGTCAGGACGGCGACAATGGCTGCCGGATCGGGAGATTTGATCGTCACGACGTCTCCCCCGATCCCATCTTTAAGGTTTTTTGGTGTATCGAGGGCAATGATCTTTCCGTGATCNATGATGGCGATCCGGTTGCATAACCGGTCCGCNTCATCCATGTAATGTGTGGTGAGGATGATAGTAATCCCCTTCTCCTTTGCCAGGGTTGCGATATACTGCCAGAGGTGGTTGCGGGTCTGGGGATCCAGCCCAAGAGTTGGTTCATCTAAGAAGAGGACCGAAGGATGNTGGAGAAGACCCCGGGCGATCTCAAGGCGCCTCCGCATCCCTCCGGAAAATGTTTTTACAATGTCATTTTTCCGGTCTTCGAGCTCGACAAGGTTCAGGAGCTCGGTGATCCTCTGCTTCCTGATGTCCGCGGGGATACGGTAAAGACGCCCGTGAAAGTCCATGTTTTCCCACGCAGTCAGTTCTTCATCAAGGCTCTGGTCCTGGAAGACAATACCGATGGATTTCCGTACGCCATCCTCATCCTGTTCAATATCGATGCCATTGATCGTCGCTGAACCTGAGGTGGGTTTGAGCATGGTCGAAAGCATCGACAGGGTCGTTGTTTTCCCGGCGCCATTGGGGCCGAGCAGGCCGAAGATCTCTCCGTGATTGATATCAAAAGATATATTGTCCACGGCGACCAGATCGTTAAATCGCCGGGTTAAATTCCGGATTTGTATTGCGACAGCCATGTAGTGCGATCCTTTTCCCTGTATCGGGTGTTCTTCCGGTAGCTTTGATGCCTGAACTGTTAATACACTTCTCATAGTAGCATACAGGGTGTGCATGATGGTCAGGTCCTTCTCAATGCTGAAAATAGAATTGCAGCCAAGGATTTCCGGGCAAATCGTGTTCCGATACGGTGATATTGCCGGATCTGCCGGATGCTTCTGAACGCATTATTTTTAAAAAAGAGGGGGATTCTGCCGGGATCCCGTTCTATCCCTTTGTCAGGCTTTCACTTTTTTTAGCGATTTTTGCCAGCTCGAAACCTGCCATGCATACGAATGCAAAACCGGTAATAATAAAAACTGTTCCGGCAGTAATATGCGTTATGCCGAACCGCTGTCCGATCGCAGGGACTCCCAGGAGGAGTGCGAGAAATACTAATGCTCCCGCCGCCCACAGAACCATCACGCGGTTTGAAAACACCCCGATCCGGTAGAGCGGATCATGCGTTGATCGTGAGAAGAACGCAAGCAGGATATGCCCGATCATCCACGAGGAGAACGCGGCAGTCTGGGCAGCCGCGAGAGGCATACTCAGGTACAGTGCTGACCAGTAGGGTATAAACACCGTAACCCAGAGGGCACCCCCACCCAGCGCAATACCTGCCAACATCGGGGTATTCAGGAACGGGATCCGCGGATCATGCGGCGGGCGCTGATCGATAGATGGCTCAGGGGGTTCTGCAACAAATGATGCAGAGGCTCCGAGGTCCATAAAGAGTTCCAGCAGGATGATCTGGATAGGCGAGAAGGGAAACGGGATACCGGCTGCGAGCGATGCAGTGAAGACTGCAATGAGGGCGATCTTTACCGAGAGATAATACTTTACACCCTTGGAGAGATTGTCGAATATACGCCTGCCTTCAAAGATACCTTTGCCGATTGTAATGAAGTTGTCATCAGCAATCACAATATCGGCAGCTTCCTTTGCGGCATCAGTACCCTTGATTCCCATCGCAATCCCGATGTCTGCACCTTTCAGTGCCAGCGAATCGTTCACCCCATCCCCGGTGACCGCCACGACTTCTCCTTTCTCCTGAAGGGTTTTGACGATCCGGTACTTGTGCTGGGGTGTGGCCCGGGCAAACACAGAAACGCTGTCTAACTCGGTGCGAAGATCGGTATCCTTGAGTGCATCAAGATCTTTTCCTTCAAGTACGCGAGTATGGGGAATCCCCACCTCCCCGGCAATAGCGGCTGCTGTCTGCGGATGGTCACCCGTCACCATGATAATCCTGATGCCGGCCCGTTGTGCCCGTTCAATCGTTTCCCTGACACCGGGCCGCGGGGGATCTTCAATCGCTATCAGGCCGTCGAGTTCTAGGTCCCGTTCAAGTGCTGGTAATGGAATTTCCCTTTCTGCAGGACTGAGTGTCCGGTGTGCCACTGCTATCACCCGCTGCCCCCGGGCAGTTTCTTTTGCAAGTGCTGCAGTTGCATCCTTAGTGTCGCCGGATACTCCGGTAAGCACCTCCTCAGGGGCGCCGATCATATACAGGACAAGGCTCCCGTTGTGATCCCGGATAAGCGCCCGGGTCTTTTTTCCCGTCTCGAACGAACGTTTCCGTATCACCCGGCTTGGATCGGGAGAGATGTGCTGGATGTCAGCAGCACCAATGATGGCGCGATCGGTGATCGAATCGGATAGATCCGTCATTGCAGAGCGGGCAGAACGCAGGATCAGACCGGCATCACGATCGGGAAAGAGCGTAACCACACGCATGGCGCTCTCGGTCAGCGTTCCGGTCTTGTCAGTGACAATCACGGTGGCGTTACCCAGGGTCTCAGCAGCTTTTAATTTCTTTACAAGAAAGTTCTCTTTCGAAAGCATATAAGCGCCCAGACCCAGGTTCATCGTGATGATTATCGGGAGCTCTTCCGGGATAGTGGCAAACGCAAGTGCAAGGCCGGTAAGGAACATCTGGCGGAGAGGCTGTCCCTGCAAAAATCCGATAAGAGGAATAACAACCGAGAAGAATAAAGCAACAAAGACCAGCGTTTTCACGAGCGCTTTCATCGCAAGCTGGAGCGGGGTCTTCGGCTGCCGTATCTCCTGAGCCTGAACAGTGAGTCTCCCGATACGGGTTGCTCCGCCGGTAAATCCGGCTTCCATCATTCCCTCTCCTGCGATCACGAGAGTGCCTGCAAATACTTCATCGCCCGGCACCTTTTCCTGAGGAAACGATTCGCCAGTCAGTGAAGATTCGTCAACCTGGAGGCTGACGGCAGATACAACTCTGCCGTCTGCCGCTACCCTTGTCCCGGAGACAAATACCAAGAGATCCTTCGGAACTATCACGTCAGTAGCAACTTCTTTGATTGTACCGTCGCGTACGACCCTCGTTTTTGGCTCGGCAAGCTGTGCGAGTGATGAGATGGCTTTTTTTGCCCGGTATTCATTGGCGATCTCGACAAGGACGAGTGTTGCAATGATGGCATAGAGCGTGAGAGCGTCGTTAAGGTTTCCCAGGATTGTGTAAAATACTCCAACAGCAAGAAGCAGGAGGATCATGGGTTCAGTGATCTCTTCCTTTGCTATACCGAGGAACGTGATCTCGTGCCGGGATGTTATCCTGTTCTTGCCAAACTTTCTAAGCTGTTCACGTGCTTCTGGTTCGGTCAGTCCTTTATGATCACGAGTCGCAGCATCAGGATCCATGCGTGTGTATTGTATGGGATCGTAATTGAGAATTTCCTCTGCCCTTCCGACAACAGATGTGAGATGAATGGTGACCGGAAAATCCTAAAACAGTATTCATTTGCGAAAAGGACTCGATATTGATCAAATGAATCGAAAGTGAATCAAGATCTGACGTTGACTTTGCTTGGGGACGGTTCATTCTTCAGGTTCCAGAATACAAACTCCGGCAATGCAAAGATGACCAGTTATAGTCATAAGCAGCCCCTAGTGGGGATTCCTCGGGTGCAAAATCATTACAAATTTTGTAATTGCCCAAAGAAATAATAAGTATTGAGATTTCTATAGAAATCCCAAAAATACTATGGATGATTGTAATGAAATATCTGCTGTCCCTGTCCTGCTTAGTCTTCGTTCTTGGTGTAATCCTCATGCCAGTCGCTGTTATTGTAGTGGAAGCACAGGCTGCACCAGAGAACAATCAGATAAATGCTACCGGCACCCCCTCCATAGTCAACCCCGCGAAAGTCACCAGTTCACCCACCTCTCCAACCCAGCACCGTTCCGGAGAGGTAGAGTTTCCCATCTCCCACCCTATACAACCGCCCCGGCGTGAAACAACTGTACAACCAACCTTTTCATTCCCGGTGAGAACACCGGAAACCACCCGGGCAACTCCAACCCCCACTGTCCAGCAAACGACGGAACCTGTTACACGGACTCCCACGACAGTACCGGTTACCCAGACCATACCGGAAACAACATTACCCGGTACTCAGACCATACCGCCAACGACCACAACAGTCACCCCGACGCCGACTATCCCCGTAGTCACTGTAACAGTACTGGTGTATCCTTCAGGTCCGGTCTATTTACCAACGTATTATTATCCCCCGGGATATTCTTTCCCGATAACTTCGTATTATCCATCAGGTTCGCTTACTGTTACTTCCAACCCCTCAGAAGCGTTTGTTATCCTTGACGGGTATAATACCGGAACAACACCCTATATATTCACCGGCCTGATGCCGGGATATCATACTGTCGAGATTGATTACCCCGGGTATGAAGCCTATATAACCAATGTTTATGTGGATAACGGAGCCGGTATGGAAGTCGATGCGAACCTTGTTCCGCTCGTGTCGTACGGTTCGTTGTTTGTGGAATCGACTCCCCGGGGTGCGGATGTGTATGTTGATGGAAATTACGAGGGCGCATCACCCGTAACTGTCAGTTCACTGTCTGAAGGAGCACACATGGTCGAGCTCCATCTTGCCGGGTACGAGGTCATGACAAGTACAGAAAATGTTGTAGCCGGACAGGGAACGGTTATTAACCTGGCTATGGTCCCCTACTCGTCGNCGTCGGGATTTGGTTCGATGGATATTNCCTCGAACCTGNCCGGNACATTGGTATATCTCGACGGAATTTACAAAGGATCCACCTCATCCGGGAATACTTTTAANGTCATCTCNGTCAATCCCGGATCCCACACGATACTCCTTCACGTTCCGGGATATACGGATTTTACGCAAACGGTTGAAGTAACCGGCGGGCAGATTTCGTATATCAGCGCCGTATTTACCCAGCCGTCTGCAGCTCCGCAAAGCTCGTCAGCCTCTTCCGGAGCAGTGGGAGCAGCTGGATCAATCTTTGCCTCCTCATCACCCGCCGGTGGACAGGTATACCTTGACAGTCAGTTCAGAGGGGTTGCCCCCGTTACTATCTATAATGTAGCTTCGGGTACCCATATCATAAATATGAAACTCCCCGGTTATAGTGACTGGTCGTCCTCGGTCGATGTCCAGGGAGGACAGGTCGCCCAGGTAGCTGCGGTGTTTGCACCGGGAAGTGGGACCACTCCAGTACCGACACGTACTGAACTTTCACCCTTTACCATCGTCGGTGCGCTGGCAATTGGCACCGTTGCTGTGGTGTACAGGATCCGGAGATGATTCCGGATCCTCGTAACCGTCCTAATCTTTTTTATGTTATTTTGGATTGACACGGGGGCAGGATCGCAGGTCTTTTCTGTCTATCTGAAAAATAACTCCCAAAAATGGGGTCTGTCTTATGAGAGGTATGAGAAATCACGTTCTGCTGATCTCATGGTTCCTGCGTTTGTCATCAGGTGAGGTCGAGGACAACCGATTTTGACAACATTATCCGGGCAAGTTATTTTCCGTAAAAAATCTCCTTCCCCTCCGGCTAACACCGCTCCTTTGCGAGATTCTCCATGTCCTTACCCGCCTTCTCGAGATCTGCAGGCGACATCGCGGGTGCGCAGGAGACGGAGGCATCCCAGTCAAACCAGAAGGGCTCAATCATTGCAACCATATTATCATCGTTTGGGATGTTCACCACCATGATCATGGTACGCGGCTCATCTTTGACCGAAAATACACCGCTTCAGGTTTTATGGCCTCGATGTACTTTTTTACCTTCGCTGGCAAGTTCCCATACAGTATTCTGCAGCTGCCGGTCCTGGCCGGAATCCAGTATTCAATATTGCATCGCACAGGCACACTCCTTCCCCGTCCCTCCTCTTGGAATTTCGACAGGGATACAGGCAAATGCAGCTGCGTACCACTTTGCAGGTTTATCGCCCGGCAATGATGAGGTAGTGATATTGTCCCGCGTCCTGCACAGATACTATAGGGAATCCGGCTGATCCAATCAGGTTCCGGGCCTTGTCAATCGAAAACCGCTTTTCCAGCGGGGGACCAAACGCCATGGGTTGATCTTTCCAGTCAAGGTCTACCAGTCGCCCTTCAGGGCGGAGCATCTTTTTTGCGTTTAAAAGCACTTTTGCCGGATCCCGGAAATCATGAAGGTCTATGCCGAAAAACACGATGTCTGCACATCCTTGACAGACGATCGTCTCTTCAGCCTCCTTTACTTCGGTAAAAAGGTTGTCCAGCCTTTCCTGTACTGCCCGTTGCCGGAGGCGTTCAACAGCACCGGCATCAATATCATTCGCATATACTTTCCCCAAAAAGACCAACTCTCCGGGCTGCAGGAAGGGCAAAGTACCCGTCGCCACATCCCATATCGACAAATACCATGCCCTGTATTATACCGATAGAGGAAAGAATCTCTTCGGGATCCTGCCATTGACGTCGTTCCGGGTCATCCGGACTGAATTGTCGTCTGCTCATAGAGTAAACCTGGTTTTTCTGGTGAATGATTAGAGAACAGGATTATTTAAAGGTTGGATTAAAGCTGGCTTAACCGGGCTGCCAAGCAGCGGGATATGGGTTGGACAGGAATACCCGATGCCCTGATATTTTGCGGAGAAAGTGATA
>Ga0031655_10002105_pt1 | contig 11592 bp, 16 predicted proteins | sample FrelakmetHBP12HB_FD_55187 | JGI IMG/M metagenome (GOLD analysis project Ga0031655, IMG submission 55187) | Freshwater lake sediment microbial communities from the University of Notre Dame, USA, for methane emissions studies -HBP12 HB | ecosystem: Environmental > Aquatic > Freshwater > Lake >... | reverse complement strand
ATTCCATCCCTCATAGTATATTCCTCAAAAGATGCAGGGATAACTCCATCCCTCGACCTTACGGTCGGGGATTTTAGTAAGGTAGCTTAAAAAATAGAAAGACCCCTCAATCGAATGAGCCGTTACTCAGCAGGCTCTCTCATATTTCTAGTCAGAGGATGGCAAAGGCCGGGGTTGCTGTGCAGTCAGGGGCTTCCCGCAACACTCCACCTGTCCCTCTCCTGCCTTTGTGATCAGAACCTCTGTGTTGCAAACCTCGCAGCGAAACCTTCTACCTAATAGATTCGCCATTTTATCTAAGGCTCCCTTCTCACTTCTATGTCTGTTCGGATGTCCCTCTAGGTCTTTTTCTCCATCGGCTGTTTGCAACATACTACTTTGCCGGTACCAGCTCTGGTGACGATCAGCTCAGTGCCGCATTTGGCGCAGCGATATCTTTTCCCCATCTCGTTAGCCATATGTGCACCACCTTTCAAGTCCCGATTGTTAGGCCTATTATAATTTTGCCCTGCTAGCTTGTCAACTTCTGGAGACCTTCGAGCCTCCCTCGCAAGTGCTGCAGGGATAGCTTTTGGGGGTATGGAGGAAAGGGCATTTACCCCACTACATTCTGATGGAATAGCTTCAGCGAAAAAGACAACCTATGCGAAAGAGTGAATAAATGCCCCTGCACATCATACTGGCGCAGCTGTTCGACTTCGAAGCCTTCGTCACCCCGAGAGCAAAGACCGACTGACGACAGTAATTAAGGCGCTTCGGCTGTACCGACTTTCCCGGTGGCTATGTGCTCAACCTAGCCATGTGGACCCCGTGAGGCACCCGCTGATGCCCAGCGAGGTCAACAAGTGGGGCAGGCCGCACCACTCTGAGCATATCCATCTTACGCGTCAACAGCCGCGTTTAGGAACAACTGGAACGGGAACGGATGACAGCGAGGGGGATGGCCAAAGGCAGGGCAAGGACGCTGCTCAGCCTACTCGTGATGCTGGCACCCGTGGTGGGGATGGCCCAGCACCAACGTTCGAAACAGCTTCGAGTCCTGGCAGCCTGACGTAGTACAGGTGAAAGAAGCCAACACGAATAGGGGTGACTATGCCTTTAAGCACGCTTCAGTTGCAGCCCTCCATCTCCCTTACCAATCACCTAGATCCTTCCACCGGCCGCGTTTCGCGGGAGGCTTATATTGTATCGCTACTGGCCNTGGGATGAACCCCATCGCTAGGACATCGCAAATGCTGCATCTCAGCACCACCTGCACTTTTGCGGCAAATGCGGCATATAGGGCAGCACATCCCGGAACTAGCTTCCCTCCTTCTTATCTTTGGACACAGATTTTAAGTTCAAAAGGACTCAGCTTTGAAGATGCGCCCCATTTCCACCTTATTATCAATCCCGCCATTTGGATTCTGATTCTCCCCTCGATGGGCTGCATCTTATACGAGTTGATAAGGAGAAAGACATAGGTCTCACTGTTGGTGTTACTGTGGTTTGCCAGCACCTACCTAGTGTGGGTACCAGCGGCATTTCTGACCAAATGAACAACCTATATACACTATTTCTATCCTACTGTAGGAGCGGTATATATAGGAGTTAGTTTCTACCCAAACACGATATGGGACTTCTGTCAAGAAGACGGCCAGCTCCGCATCATCGCATGACTAAAGCAGCTGCCATAGCTTATTTGACTTTGAATGTGCTCATCTTTTTGGCGCTCACGCCAATACTCCAATACTAGTACTTAGTTACACGCTTAGCTACCACAATCTCTACCCCGAAGGGACTCAGGCCTAACTCAGCCGGAGCAATCGCGATAGCTTCCTCTTCAGTTTTTGCCCTCACTTCTGCGCTCTTCATCGCCCGCCTTATCTCCGCGAGAGACCATATCGCCTTCGGCTGCCTCCCTCTTAGAACTCGCGACATCTGTTTTAGCACCCCCTTGCTTTGGGGCTACAGCCTTCCCAGCCCTGTTCCCCGCCCTGCCTATGCCCCCGGCCTTGGCTCTTGGGTTACCCGCCGGTTGAGGAGCGCCCCTTTTCAGCAATGACAGGGATGGCATCTTCAAAGAGCCCCAGCCAGTTAGAGGATACTGCTGTATCATGCCGATNATATTGGAAACTACCCAGTAAAGAGAAAGCCCACTGGGAAGCACGAACGCCATAAAGCCAAACAACAGGGGTACCGCCCACAGCAGGACCCGGTTCGCAGACTGTTGCTGAGCGCTTACGGTGCCCGTAATGGACATCTTCATCAAAATCCACATGCTTATCGCCTCTAGAAAAGCCATGCCGATATTCCCGTGGGTGAGATTCAGCCATAAGAAATGGTCCTTTAAGGGCACCGCGTTCTGCAGAAGCCACGGTGAATACAGTTGTCTGTCCAGGCCAAGAAGGTTCTCAGGGGTGTAAGCCAGAGCTTGTACAACTGACATATAGAGAGCAATCCAAATGGGGAACTGGATCAGCATAGGAGGGTAGCAGCCAAGGGCATTGACACCGTGTTCTTTGTAGAGCTTCGTTACCTCCTGGCCCAGCTTCTGCCGGTCCTGGNCATACTTCTTCTGTAGCTCTCTCACTTTGGGCTGTAGTGCCTGCAGCGCCTTGCCGGATCGAAACTGCCTGATGACCAGAGGAAACGTGAGCAGACGAATAATGATGGTCAAGACCACAACAGCAAGGCCGAAGCTGCCCAGAAAATACCTGGACATCAGAACCAGGAAGTTTAGCACCGGCTGCAGCAGAATCGTGTTAAAGATAGCGGTTATGGACACGACACGGGCAATGAAGAGGCCGATAAGCACTACTATAAGCAGGAAAATAACCANCCTGCGTAAATTCACGGTTATCGCGGGCTTAGCTTCGGCCATAACCTCTTCTATCTCACCTATCTCATCTACTCAGTGGCACGGACCAGAACAGGAAACCGGTTGCGCCATCTAACGCATAAAGCCTGTTGTCCTGACCATTTATGTAAACTGTGCCTNCAGCAGCATAAAGAGGAGAAAGAACTTTAGCTTTAATGCCATCGAATTCCCACTTCTTTTCCCCGGTTTTCAAGTCAAGGCCGTAAACCTTGCCATTTTCGGAGGCCACCACCAGCACCCCACCAGCGATGACGGGAGATGACTTTACCTGATCACTGGCCCTAAATGGTTGAGACCATGTCGGCGTACCGGTCGCCGCGTCCAGAGCGTAAACATTGTGATCCAGGCAGGCTGCATAAATGGTGCCATTATCGTAAGCAGCCTCGGACCAGAACCAGTCCCCTGCGCCCTGAAAAACCCATTTCTGCGTACCAGTATCTGCATCTAAAGCGTAGAATTTATGGTCGAAGGAACCAATATAGACCATCCCTCCCACAACCAGAGGGGTAGATCCGATGCCCCCACCCGTGGTAAACGCCCAGTTCTCCTTGCCATCGGTGGCATTCAGAGCGTAGAGGCTGTGATCGAGAGAGCCAAAGTAGACAACTCCATCAACAACTGCGGGTGTGGCCCAGACCTCGCCCTGGGTGGAGAACTCCCAATTCAAGGAGCCATTGCCAGCATCAAGTGCTGAAACATTTCCGTTGGATGAACCGACATATACAGTCTCCCCGCTAACAGTCAACCCACCAGCGAGATGGCTCTTGGTGTCATGATTCCAGACTTCGTCCCCCGTGGCAGCATCAATAGCGTACACTACCCCTGCAAAATAGCCCATATAAATCATGCCGTTAACCACCACCGGGGCACCGTACAAATATCCTGGCTGAAACTGCCCCCTCCCTCCCCGACCACAGCTTAAGAACGCATCCTCTATACCTGTTAGGTTCCCTGATGCTAGGTTGGCTGGTTGCTCGGATGGCGGCTCCCAGTCCCATTTTTCAAAACTCGTAACAGGATCCAACGCGACAAGTCTCCCGTCCATAGTGCCTACGTACAGGCTATTCCCTTCACTTGCAGTTCCAGGCCAGCCTCGAGGACCAATACATCCAGCGAGGACTGAAGCTGCAAGAAGGACAACGCTGATGAGTATCTGCCTCAGCCAAGTTCGTCTCGTGTTAAACATCNANGNAAACCCTTAACAGACAGGCAGTAACGAGGTCAAGGCACAAGGTCTACACCACCCTTGGCCNGGGGATGACAGCGGCAAATGCGCATTGCCGCCAGCCAACCACCTTTCACCACCCCGTATTTCGCAATTGCCTCGTAGCCATATTGGGAACAAGAGGGCACATAGCGACATGAATGGGGCCTGTCAGGAGAAATAGCGGCCTGATAAAAAAGTATTAAGCCCAAAGCGAGCCTTCTCATACCGTGCGCTTTCTATTCCCTCCACTCCGTCCTTATCTGCCAGAATCCCTGCCCGGGGCAGCACCGCTGCCGCGCATGCTTCTAGTTCATGATAGTTTGCCGTCGTCGCCTGGCTGCGGGCTATGAGCACCACATCCCATCCCGTTATCGTTGGCGTCGCCCTTGCCCCCTCGCCCAACAACCTGTTCACCCGGTTACACGCCACCGCCTTGCTCATGCGCTTGCCAGCGACAAAACCATACCGGTTCCAATCAAGACCATTGGGTACGGTTTTGACCACGACGAGGTCGTTTCCCACGTGCTCTCCCGCTCATAAACATCTGAGACTGCGAATTATTACTGAGGCTTTTCACCGAATTGCTCCACTGCCGCAAGCCTATCCCGTAAGCTTATAGCGACCCCTAGACTGGCTTCATCTCAAAACTATCCGTCTGCCTCCCGCAGCCATACGTGAAAGAAAACCGTGTTTACGTTTTCTTCACGACTTTTTAGGTTGATAAGTTGGTCCTGGCCTCTTTCGTCTACGCAATTTGAGTCTGTTTATTATACTGCGTCCCCTTCCACAGTGTCAATTCGCCTTGATATGGGTTCTTTGTCCCCTCTGGCTAGAATCAAGCAAGAGAGGCAGCAGGCAAGCACGAATCTACGGGGTGATAGTAGACAGGAGGATAAGAGAGCGTTAGCTTTCGCTAGGAAGAGACCTGTGGCCACTGCAATAAATTGCCTTCCATAGCAGTTTTCGCTGCAGACCAAGGCGACTGCAGCATCGCTTTCTACGCAGGCGTAAGAGAGTTGTAGTTTGCAGCGGCTTCAGCAAGCACCGCCTTCGCAATGCGGGCGGCAAGTGAGACAGGACAAGGTACCTTGAATGCTTGCTTGTCCTGAACATGTGACTTCTCAGTCATCTCTATGTCAACCTGCAGCGGCAAAATGCCAGGAGAATGGCTTTGCTGCCCTAGTGAATCAATTTGGCGATCTCAAGGCTCAGCTGTCCTGCGAAGGCGGCAAGGTTCCCCAGAATGGAAGCTATGGTGCTTGCTGCTGCGGTTTGACTTGCTGGGTCTGAGCCGATCTGATTGGCTGAAAAGTGAACAAGGACCTGCCCGAGCAAATGAGCAGCATCAACTATAACGCTTGCCACGTTTTGCATGTTGGCCTCACTTCAGCTACAACCCACTAGTATTTAGCATGCCGGAATGCGAGTGAGTTNACAATCATGCGTCTGTACTTGTTCCGATTCGCTTTAGTCGCAGTACCTTTGTCCGTGACAGCTACGTGGGTTAACAGGCAGTACGTCTAGAGCACATAAACCTACATCTCAACAGCTTAAAGAGATGCCCGGAAAGGCTATGAAAGCGCGCCGGGGCAAGAATTCCTAAAACTAGCCTCTACAGCCTCGACGAAGCGGTAAGACTGCCTAATTAAGATACGGTTGTGTCGGTAGCGGGTCAATGCGAAACAATTGGGTCTTGCTGAGGTCATTTCCTATCTCGCTTTTCCCAAATGTAATGAGTTTTTCACTTTCTTGTCTTAGTCTCTATTGACTTTTTAACATGGTATTGTCAAAATGCGTACAGGAATATTAAACTGGAGCTGGGCTATGCTGGAGTGGATGTTACAATTGGAGTTGACCCGAGGGAAGCTTGGGAGGGAGATGCTATCAGTGGTGAGAGGTAACAATTACCATTTCGTTGGCACATTCCTTGCGTTAATATTCGCCAGCGGTACGTTGGGGACTGCATTCGTATCCTCGGCAGTGACCCTCCCAGTAGGTGGTGTCTCGTTTGTGGCCTTGTGGATTACAGGCATACTGTCCCTNCTTACGATAGTCCTGTGGCCATTGGGGCTGATTCTTCTGTAGCGCAAGTGAGTTTTAGGGGCCATAAGGGTTGTGTGGTTGACACCTTAGCGCTGCGCTCTTATACCGAAAACTGGAGGCGCAAACCAGGTGCGGCGGGGAAGGGAACAATGGGTGAGGTATCCTTCATGTTAGAACTTTTTGTTCGATTCGAGTGCCAGATGCAAGCCTGGAGAAGACGGATACTCGGTGGATCAAACAACTCCGCTGGTACGTATCATTGTATTATGGCCTTTGCCGTTGCGCTTCTTGCGTGGCCTGTTGTACCGTTATCTCTAGCAATCGAGCCTGGTGGAGTTAGCCTGCTAACTGCCGAAACCGGTATATTCGTGGCGATAGTGGCCTTTGCCATATTTCTGTGCTGGACAGTTATCTTTTTGCCGATAGGCGCTCTTATCCTGTAGGGTTTGATTTCTGCCCTCTCACAATAGGTTTTTGAACTTCAGCTAATTGTTCTAGCCAGGTCATCGCGCAGCCGCTCGATTCAGGGACGTGTGCGGAGTCCCGGCATTACTATTTCATCGCCTCGTTATTGGCCTAATCCAGCCATCATTTACTCGTCCTTGCACAGATGGCCTATCGGCTAGTATCGAAATGCGGGTGTCAGCCGTCCTTATTGCACTCCCTCAAATTGATACGCTGCCGGCTAATCTTCTACCTTGTGATTTTATAGGTCACGATAGTATAATAGGCTCCTCGCAGCGATAGGCAGCGGTCAACATGCCGTCCTGATGCGGGCGAATTAATGGAGGTGCGAAAATGGTAATGTCATCGGAAACCAAAGACCTAATCTGCGCCATGTTAACAATTCCAGTGGCTGAGAAGATACTCCAGTCCTCTAAAAGTGACAAGGACCTTGTAAAAGAATATGTTCGCATCGTAGAAGCTTACTTTAGCTTGCGGATCGAGTTCGAGCTGAATTATGACCGAAGGTAGAATAGCGGTTACATCAGGCGTTGGGGGCCCAGTCGTCACTCGGAGCGGTGCATGGGTTAAGCCGAGGCCACCTATGGATTACGCCCGGCAGAGCCGTAGCAGGAACAGGGTCCTAAATGCGCCTCCGGCACACTGAGAGGGTGGCATTGCACGGGCACTAGCAAACCCTTTCCCAAAATGCGAGCCCTGCCCCACGCGCCAGGACTTCAAGAATACGGGCTCCAGGTTCTTGCAGAAGCCACAGATTGGAGCACTTGACTCGACTGAGGATATCTTGTTTAATAAGCAAGTGTCACATGAACAGGACACTCACACAATGGCGTGGCGAGATGTGATAACTCTTTCACACTTCTCGTCGGAATTTTATGACTTTTTAACCGCCGTCAAGCTAAAATCGCCTTGTAACGGCCGAGCATCCACTTCAAATACCCAGGGAAGGAGGCTGAAATGACTACCGCAGCGGATAGGACCTTGGCCGAGGCACTAGCAGACCAGGTCCGTTACAGGACCGTAATGGGGCAGCGGCTTGGCCGAGTTGGGCTGGAGAAGCCGGGGCTGAAGAACTACCTGCGCCTGACTTTGAAGCTTGACATCGAGCGCGCTCGTTTCATTACACAGTCCTACAAAGATACCGAGGGGCAGCCCATGGTCATAAGAAGGGCTAAGGCAATGGCCAACTACCTGGACAACAAGACCATGGACATAGGTCCCAATGATCTAGTCGCAGGTTGTGTAGGTGCGTATGTTGATAACGCGATTAGTTATCCCGAGCTGTACTCCAGGTGGGTGGATAAGGCCATCGACTCGGGCTACAGAGACATGCTGACCGATGAGGAGCGGGCGGAGCTGCACTCCATTAATCAATACTGGTTGAGCAGGTCGGTCCACGGCGCAGAGAGAGATATGCTCACTGAAGAGGACAAGCAGTATTGGTCCTACTTGAACCATGGGGTGTTTCTCTGGGTCCATGGCGCCCATATCGGCCAGATGCCGAATTATGAGAAGCTGTTCAAGTTAGGCCTAAACGGCATAAAGAAGGAGGCCGAGGAGAAGTTGCACGAGCTAGCGCGTGACGGCGAATTGATTCACAGCCGTCCCGGTGACTTCATGAAAAAGAAGGCCTTTCTCGAAGCGGTGATAATAAGCATTGAGGCAGCTGTCAGGTGGGCCAGGAGGTACGCTGAATTGGCTAGGGTGAAGGCCGGTCGGGAAGAGGACAAGGCAAGAAGAAACGCCCTGGAGCAGATCGCTGAGGCATGCGAATGGGTGCCGGACAACCCTCCAAGAACATTCTTCGAGACCCTACAGTGCTGGTACCTGATCATGCTTCTGGTCAGGGTGCTTGATATCCAGACTGTGGGGATCGGAGATAGGGTCGATCAGATATGGTACCCCGCCTACAAGAAAGACAAGGAAGCTGGCCGGGTAACCCCACAGGGGGCTCGGGAACTGATTCAGAACATCTGGCTCAAGCTCACGGAGCTCACAGATTTCAATGCGCCCATAATGGCGAGCGGTGCCCACACGACACCCCGCTACATAACAATCGGTGGCCAGGACCGCCTGGGTCGGGATGCTACCAATGAACTGACCTATATCATCATGGACAGCGTTAAGTCTTTGAAACTTGTCGAGCCCATGATATCAGTGAGGCTACACCGTAACACACCCGAGGAGTTTCTACATCGCTTTGCAGGTGTCCTCAGGGCAGACTCAGGGCATTACGGCATCTTCAACGATGAATTCATGATACCGTTTCTTATGAGCAAGGGCATGCCCGTGGAGGACGCCAGGGACTGGGCTGTCGAAGCCTGCGCTAGCTACAGCGTAGTGGGCAAGCCTATGGGGCACCGCGCCATCTCAGGTTTGGGGTTTGCACTACCCAAGTGTCTAGAATATGCCTTGAATGAAGGAAGAGATTGCCATTTCTTCAGCGATAAGCAGCTAGGCGCTGCTACCCCTCATCCAGTCACCTTCACCTCGATCGAGGACGTAATCAAGGCATATCTGGAACAGGTGAGATTCTTCACTGAGAAGTTGGTGACCCTGAGCAACATAACGGATGCCATTGAAGCCCAATGGTTACCCCAGCCTTTCAACTCCGCCCTGCTGGATGGTTGCATCGAGAACGCCACAGACGTGAGAGAACTCCATTACTGGCATAAGACAAACATACAGCCTGTGGGGCACACCACAGTAGTCAATGCGTTGGTAGCCATGAAGAAACTGATCTTTGAGGAGAAGAGGATCAACATGGCGGAGCTGGTAATTGCTCTCAGGGATAATTGGGAAGGCAAAGAAGAGCTGCGCCAGATGTTTCGCGATGCCCCCAAATTCGGCAACGATGATGACTATGTCGACCTCTTCGCCAGGGAGATTCACATTAGAACTTGCCAGGTGATGCAGGCTTTCCAGAACACGTACGGCTACAATGTCACCTGCGATGGAAGCGGGGGCACTAGCTACTTCCACCTCGCTGGGCTCACCGGAGCNACACCCGACGGCAGGAAGAAGGGCGATATGTTCAACGATGGCACGGTCTCTCCGGAGGTCAGCACGGACAAGAAGGGACCGATGGCTGTGCTGAGATCCGTCGCCAAGATAGACCACTTGTTAACCTTCAATCAGGTTCTCGATCAGAGGTTCGCCCCAGCGTCCCTGGAAGGCGCAAACAGGTCGAAGTTCGTTAATTATCTCAGGACTTTTGTCGACCTTGTGGTGCCTCACATTGAATTCAATGTGGTGGACAATCATATCCTGTCGGAGGCGCAGGCGCACCCCGAAAACTATCAGGACCTGATAGTCAGGGTCGCTGGTTTCAGCGCCTATTTCGTGGACATGAACAAGGAAATCCAGGACCAGATCATGGCGAGGACCCAGCACAGGTTTCCCTAGCGGTCAGGGGAGGGCAAACTCCGGAGCTCGCCAGAGTAAAGGAGAGGCCTCGAATATGCCTAGAGTGGAGATCACTCACAGCCCAGCGAGGATATTAGGTACGTCCAGCCAATTTGAGCAGGCAGCGATTTGCATGCGGAAGCTCGCTACCTCTGGACACACTTGGATACACGTCACCCCATCGTACCGAGGTCTGCCAACAAGTTTGTCCTGCACGGTCCAGCCACGAAGCTCACAAACTCCCGGTACCTTGACTCCTCTGGGTGTTTTCCTATCCTGAAGAAGGATTTTGCCTCTCTGCGCCGCGTATGACTGCTGTTAACCGTTTCTTCGAAGCGAGCCCGTAAAGAGGAATCACGACGTGTATGGTGGATTGAATGTAGCGTCTCANGAGCATGAAAGGGAGCACTCAGAGGTAATCGCGGCACAAATCAAGGCGCCGTTATATTTCTTGAAGCGAATGAGGGAAATATATGCGATTTGCTCTGCACACTCTGATAGGTCGCGTAAAGCTGGCTTGGAGTATCCGGCCCAGCGCTAGCTCGGAGCGCTATTTCCGGAATCAGAGGGGTGGCTCTGGTCTGGCTCCGGCTCCTTCTTCTTCCTGCTAAAGAGAGACGTAACCCACATGAAGGCTTTCATCTCTACGGTGATTATCTTGAGAACCACCCTGTTGCTCATTATCTTGAGAACCACTTTGTTGCCCATTAGTCTCAGCAGCAATCTGTCCCTCCATCTCATATCTATTTACCCGGTCGTGAAATTCTGCGGCGGGCCTCCTCAGCCTCGTCCGATAGCTTCTTCCTCATCTCGGCGAAATGGGTTGTCCAGTCCTTGTCCTTGCCCTTGCCTACTTCGTGTTTTATCTTCAACCTCATGACTTGCGGCCATAGACCGCCAAGCAAGCCTTTCCATCGCCGGTAGAGCCAGCCAACGGCTCTGATGATGTACACCAGTAGACCCAATAACACCAGCGTTCCTACGACGACCAGGACGACAAGGAGTACTAGCAGTAGCAAGATAAGCACCAACGCAGCGATAGCCGGTAATTTAAGGGCGGCGACGAGAATAATTATCATCAGGAATACCAAGACCACATACAAGATCAGCAGGGGCAGGAAGTTCTCGAGCTTGGATACCCACAGTGCTACTCGTCGCGTGGCCGGATAAAGGTTTTTGACAACGTAGGTCAAGATAGCCAGGAAGATCAGGCCAAAAAACTCGCCCACAACCAGCACGGCAATGACCGTGCCAAGTATGAACAACGTTCCTAAATCCATCTTCTCACCTACGGAATGTAAGGTACGCCCAGTGCCCTGAGGTGCGTCAGGAGCACGGCAATCTTGCCCAATATGCTGCTCAGTATTCCGGCGAAACCAGTGCCCACCAGGCTAGTAAGCGTGCTGTCGACCAATTTGACGAACCTGGTCAACATAGAGTCCAGGTCTTGCGCAAACGCACCTGGCTGTGTGATTGGTACCTGCACATCGGGTGTTCGTAACACTACGAAACAAATTCTAGCGCTCTTGAGGGCCTCGCCTTGCGGATTGGGGAGGGCGATCCAGCCCGCCATTCCAATGTAGGTCTCGTTGCCAGCCGCGTTAACAATCCA
>Ga0031655_10002099_pt1 | contig 11600 bp, 10 predicted proteins | sample FrelakmetHBP12HB_FD_55187 | JGI IMG/M metagenome (GOLD analysis project Ga0031655, IMG submission 55187) | Freshwater lake sediment microbial communities from the University of Notre Dame, USA, for methane emissions studies -HBP12 HB | ecosystem: Environmental > Aquatic > Freshwater > Lake >... | reverse complement strand
CAGCTGAAGAAACAATCACGCCGTCGCAGGTCAAAGGGTCAAAGTAGGTTTTGCCATCAATGACAATTTTAATTTTCGCGGTCTGCGGTTTGGTTCTTTCAATGACCGCATCGTTAAAAGCGTAAAAGATTTTGTTTTTACCATGGCCATAATTTTGGGTAATTTCCAAAAGTTTGACCGTGGTAATTTCCACTTTATTATCGCAGATGTTATTGAGTGTCACTGTGGCATGGCCGGGCTCATTCAAAAGAAAGCCCAAGTGGCCGAAATTCAAGCCACAAAACGGCTTATTGAATCTGCGCAGTTTGCGGATTGCTTTTAACATGGTGCCATCTCCGCCAATCACCAGGATCAAATCAGCTTGAGCTGGTTTGGCAACTCTGGTTGCGTATTTTGGGAAATAGTTTTCAATCCTAAAAACTTCGTTATAATAAGCGTCTCCTTTTTCTTTGAGCGCTTCCAGTCCAAAAACAAAAATCTTTTTTTTCAGATTGATCATGATTTTCTCCTTTGTAAAGAACTTTTACCTCAATAATTTATTATTAAGGTAAGGAAAATGAAATTAAAATAGTTTAATTGCATTTTTCTGATCAGGCCAGTTATAAAGATGATTTTTTTTAATAAACTCACTGACTTCTGGTGTCACCATGGTTTCAAATCGTTTATTGCCGCTAGAAATTAATTCACGGATTTCTCTGCTGGAAATTTTATCTTGCAGCACTTTAAATATCTCGTAATTTGCTAAAGGAATTTTAATATCCTTTGGATCAGGGAAACCGGGACGTGGGATAATAATAAAGGGAAAATTATTTATTAATTCCAACCCGTGATCCCAAATTGCCTGAATTTCGCAAAGGCCATTAAATTTTTCTTGAGGTACAACAGAATCAATGCCAGTAAACCAGACAATTTCATGATCTGGGTATTCTGCCTGAATTTTTTTTAGCCAAGTAAAAGTCGGAGTGTTTTTGCCAAAGACATCAGTGAATTTTATTTCCAGATTAGGGTGCCGAGGCAAAGTTAGATTAGTCATGACTAATCTGTATTCTGGTTCAATAAAGTCTGGCTTATCATCTCTTAGGCCTGAAGGAATCCAAATAATTTTTTCAAAGCGATTAGAATTAAGCAAAACTTCAATTATTTTTTTGTGCGCTAGATGCGGGGGATTGGCAGCTGAACCGCCAACAGCAATTTTGGGTTTCATATAATTTTTAACTTATATAGTTAAAAGTCAGGAATAAGATTGAGAGTGAGGATAAGCTTTTTGGTTGGCTTATCCTCACTTTTGATCAAAATTTCGGGGCTGCTGTTTCAACTTTTGTGACATTAGTAGTTTCCTCAACTTTGCCGCAGAGTTTGCAGGTACGTCGCCATTTATCGATTGTTTTGCTGGGAACAAATGTGGGACCGCGGAAATCTACGCCCATGGTGCCGGGAGGATCGCCTGGATCAGTGTAGGCGTCGTGATGCTCAGGACAATACTCTGGCAGGGTAAATTCGTGGTGGCAATTTTTTTCCAGATTTTCCAGCGCGATCTCAATGTCTCTTCTTTCTTTTTCCTGGCGTACAATTTTCTCCTTAATTTTGGCCAGGTTTTTACGCAGTTCATCAGCTCTGGTATTCATTGTTAATCCTCCTTGTTAAAATGTTAAAAAACAATTTTCTACCTTAACGCTTTGTTAAGGCCAGAAAGCTTTAACCAAAATTTTTAGTTAAACCTTTCTAAAGAAATTTGTTTGGGAGAAACCGTGGTGGTCTCTCCCAAACTATTATATTGAATTGATTCTAAGATTTTACTTCATTCTTACGCTCCAGACCTCGCCATTTTGCAAATAAACAACCTTGTTCTCCCAGCTGCTTAAAAGCATGTCTGTGGAGATATTTTTGTCTTTGACAATGTTTTGGGTACTGGTGGTCGGGACAAAAATGTTAAGCTCACCATCTTTGACAATAGTCGCGCACACGCCTTTGGGCAAGATAGTCAGATTAAGATCTGGGCTGTCAACAATTTCTTGCCAAACTTTATAGGTTTTATATTCGCGATCTAAGGTCAGTTCGATTTTGTGATAATTGCCTTTTTTGTCCAAACCGATTATGACAATGAACCGAGGGCCAGCTTTTGCCGCGATAGGTTTTAGGCCATCAAGTTCAGGCACTCTGATTTCAGTACAAGCAGTGTCATTAAACGGAGCGATCAGGTAGGCGACACCCATTGTATCCTGAATGCCCAGCCCGTCGAACCACTTTGTTGAATTGACTAAGACATTCCAGGTATTGCCAAGGGCTAGAAGCGGTTTGCCCAAATATTTTAAGACAACTTCGGTCAAACCACTTTCCGTTATGACAAACAGTCGGTTAACAGCGCGGAAAATTTGCCTGCCAGCGAGTTTGAGTGTCAACGCTTCTTCCTCGAGGCTGGTGTCATTGATGAAAGAAAAGTCCAGCTGCTTGTTTATAATCTCTGCTTTGAGCCAGCCGTTTTCTACTTTAATGATTTCGCAGTTTCGGGTTTTGGCACTGCTGATTTGCCGCTGCTTATTCAGATCAATCAGTTTGCCTGAATTAAGCATAACTACTCCGCAGGGAAAGATTCTGTTTACTGGCTCTTTGATCTGCCTTAACAATTTTTCGTAGATGAGCATGCCAGTGGCAGTCGTGATCGCCTGCAAAACTCGGGCAACTTTGGCCTGGGCCTTGCCAGTATCAAATGGTGATGGCGGTTTAGTACGTTCTCCATTCTGGAAAGCAGCGACGTACCAGTCGAACAAAGGGCCGGGAATTACGGAAAAATCACGGACCGCCTTGTTTAACTGGATACCTGGTGAAAAGACCGAGGCTTTGGCTTTCATCCTTGCTTCTAGTTCGTTTGGTTTGTAACCAGGTAGCATTCCTTTGTAAGGATGAATTCCACAGTAGACTTGGAAAGTAATAATGCCCCAGGAAAACCAATCAGTTAACTGGCTGAAATTTGGGCTAAGCCAATCTTTAATGGAAAGCATAATGACTTTAGCTGGGAAGCGTCCGATTTGCCAGGAATCAACATCAATGACTCTTGGCTCGGGCAGATTTTTCTTTGTTAAAGACACCAGCCAATTCATTTCATTGGCATCAACCAAGATTGCGTGATTCGCATGCGCGAATTCAACTGTGGTACGCATGTTATCAACCAGAGTCGTGGCATGCTGGTCGGTGAAGTTTTCTCGTTTGCGAAAATCATTGGTAAAGACCCTAGGCAATGGTTCGCCTTCAGCATAGGGCATGTAGTAGCCAACAGGTGTGCCGGATTTATTAGCCACCAATCCTGCGGGTGAAATTATGAACCGATGTTTGATGGCCGAAAGAAGCTTGATCTTATCAGCCATGCCATCACGAATCATTTTTTTTGGATCGGTGTACAATTTGATGATGGTATTTTTCGCCTGGTAAATCGAGCCCTCTCCGCCTGTGGCAACGTGATCAGTCGGTCGCAGTGTTAAAGCTCCGCGATTTTCTAAAATGATTTCAATGTTACTACTTTTAGGCGGCATCTGGCACCTCCTTTTGCTGGTCGAGACGAATCACTGCATAGGCAATATCGTCCAAGGGGCCTTTATTTTCCTTAATCATTTCTTGAATACCACGGATCATGCGCCGTTTGGCAAATTCTCCTTTGGTATTTTTGAAACTGAGGAATTCAACAACCGCATCTTGCCACTTAACATGGTCAATCTGGGTGACTCCGTCTGAAAAGATAGCAATATATTCAAGCCCTTGGCTTAATAAGTCCTGGTCCAGATTAATGGTAATCCCTTGTAGTCCCTGGCTAAGCGTATAGTCAGTGGATTGAAATAATTCGTGCTGGATATTTGATGTTTGCCATGTTTCTGCTTTGAGGCGAAGTGCTTGCAGATCATTGCCGTGGGCAAAAATAAAATCAGTTAACCGGTTTTCAGCATAAGCCGGGTAATAGGGCCGGTTGTCTTGCCACTCATATCGATACATTAGGATTTGTTGACTATTGAATTTGAGGGCAATAACTCCGTCTCCCTGGACATGGATAAATCCGCCTTGCGGCCCGAGATAAGCGTAAATGCAGGTAGCCAGCAGATCATTAGGTTGTAGTTCTAAAAGCTGACAGCTCGCGGCCAACTTGATCTTTTGATTGAGTCGAATTTCAGGGATTGTTTGTTCCGGGTTTATTTGACCGTTTGTTAACCAATGGTTTTGCAGCGCAGCTTGGGTTGTTAAGGCCAAAAGCCGTGCGCCAACATCAGTCTGTCCGCCAGAAGAGCAACCATCACAGATTATCGCTATAGCCGCGCCATGAAAGGTCTGGGAGATTGCATAATCCTGACAGGGTTTGCCACCGGTTAAATGCGCTTTGCCAATGTGAAAGTAGTGATCTGTTTGTAATTGAATCATGAATCTCACCTCCCTTTTGTTTTTTAAATAGGGAGATAACTGATCGCTCAATTATCTCCCTTTTTTGGTTAGATCGTGGCGGAAATATTCTTACTCGGTCCGCCTGTACCCAAGGCCTGGGACTGGCTGGAAACCGATTGAGAAACGAAATCCGCCAGTTTGGCCAGTTTGCCTTTGGTTGCCTGGCCCGCATCAATGAATTGATTGATTCCCGCTTGCTGGCGGAAATCATCCAGGGCTGAAGCGCAGTCGGCAGCATTTATGCCGATCAGGATCGTGATCAGGGATTCGATACCTTCGTCTTTGATTGCTTTCTTGATTTCCTTTTCGATCATGGCCGGTGTTGTCTGGGAATCGTTGTCGCAGCCGTCAGTGATGATGAAGATAATGCCGTTGGTCAGAAAATCATTATCCCTGAGTTTTTTGGCCATGACATTGGTTGCGCCGACGCAGGAGTAGCAGGCATCGTATAGGGGAGTCGATGAGCCAGGCACAAATGGCGGATAATTCTGCGGATCGATTTCTGCCAGGGGTTTGAAGCCGTGGATTTCTTCGATCCCGTTTGGCAAGTTGGAAGCGAATTTTATAACTCGCGAAAGCAGGTTGTCGGAACGGGGAGATTTTTTGCAGGCCTCAACCGCGGCGATAAGCGAGTTGCGCAGATCAGCTTCAAAGCCGGCGATCGAGCCGGTTACATCCACTGCGATTGTAACGAGCGTGTACTCGGTTGCGCCCAGATGCTCTATGCGAATACCCGAGAACTGAAATCCCTGCATGCCGGGGATTTTCGATTGCTCCATTTTGTTGTCATCCATTAAGCGTGGCATGGTAGTTCTCCTTTTTAAATTCAGTGTTTTGGTTTGAGGTGGTTGGTTATCCTGGGTCAGGTGCGTAGAGCAGCTGACCCAGAGTTTGTGGCGTTACTGGTTTTACCGCAGAAATTCGTCAGACGTGGTAAGTGTCATGCCCCTGCTTTCCATTTCCTTGAGCCACTGTTTGGCAATGGCAGGGAAGTCCGGGCCATTGGGCACTGCCCCGACGGGGCTGGAGCAGTCAGTCAGGATCCGGAATTTCTTGATGTGCTCTTCGCCGATTTTATCAGCGATCTGGGTGACTGTGGCTTTGACGCAGTGGCTTAAGGCCTCGCCAGCAATGGCGACGATATCTGCGTCGGCCAGCATTTCCAGGAAACGGGTGTTCAGCTGAGTGCTGGGATCGTCAGGATCCGGTACTTCAGCTTCCAGGGCGCCGTAGTGTTCGGTCCAGGGATTGGAACCCTTGGTGACATAGTCGACCATGGCAAATTCATTGCCCGACCATTTCTGCAGGGCGTCATTGAGTTCGGGATAAACATTGTTCCCCTCGGTGCCGATGAGGCAGTGCGGCGGCCAGATGCAGAGCTGGTAATTTTTTTTGCGTTCCAGTTCCTCGACGTACTTTAGGCAGCGGCCGTAGGATTGGGGATCGCGCGGTACCCAGATCCGATTGGTCACGTCGTCTGCGGTTATGATTGTATAATACGCGGGATTGTTTCCGTTTTGGTCAACCCACCAGACCGGATGCGCGATATCCAGCCATCTGTGGCAGTCCATGGTGACGTGAATGTCAGCCAGTTTGGGACCGACGCGATTGATCAACTTTGCCAATCTGACCGAGTCGTCCTTGGCTCCGGTGACAGGTAGCGTTGCTTTGGCAATGTCCATGAAATCATTTTGCGGGTCAATGACCAGCAAATGAATCTTGAGGTTTTTTGGCATTTTTCTTCTCCTTTATTTCTCCACTCCAGTTTTTACGAAGCGGATGTTTTGGTTGTTTCCAATAAATCCCGATTGCCTTCTGCAAATTCAGCTAAGAGCAATTTTCAAAAACCTTCCTCATTTCACCTCCTTTTTAAGATTTTTCTTAGAATCAATTTTCAATGTACTTTACTGAGCATTTGCTCAGGCCTTAAGAAAAAAAATTAATTTTTGCCTAAGGTCTGAACAAATCTTGAATGGGCAATAATCAATTACCTTAGCAGAATAATTATAAATTTGTCAAGTAAAAGTGGTTATTTTACACTATTTTGGGTGTAATATATACACTAAGTCAAAGTAAAAAAAATTCTATAAAATATTAAGCATGATTGGCTTTTTGGTCTTGAATTTATAAAGTTCAGCCGGACGATAAGCGCCTAAAACAGTTTTTTGCCCAACTTTAGCAATTAAATCAAGGGATAAGATCTTTTTTATAAAGTTTCTTTTGTCTAGCTTTTTGTCTAAGATGGCCTCATAGACCTTTTGCAGTTGGCTTAAGGTGAAATTCTTCGGCAATAATGACCAGACAATGTTAGAATAAACGATTTTCCAGGCCAGCCGCTTTTTGGCATATTTGACGATTTCATTGTGATCATAGGCCAGATTTGGCAAAGCAGAATATTTCCACCATTTTACTGCTTGGTATTTTGGCAAGGTCTTAATTTTTAAACCCTCATAAGGAATAAGGGCAAAATAGGCAACTGAGATGACCCGGCCCAGAGGATCACGTTTGGTTTTGCCAAAGGTATAGAGTTGTTCCAGATAAATGTCAGAGACATTAGTTTCTTCTTTTAAAATTCTCAAGGCAGCTTTATCCAGATTTTCATTGGCCTTGATTAAACCGCCTGGCAAAGCCCACATGCCTTGATAAGGCGCTTTTTTCATTTGAATGAGTAAAATATACAGTCCATTATCAATAATAGTGAAAATGCAATTATCAACGGCAAGCTTAATGTTTTGTTTGGCTGGATGTGGTTTCATAAGGGTGTGGATAACTTAGTGTCTTATATACACAATGTATCATACCCTAAAAAAGTTGTCAAGGGGGGTAAATTTTAAACAAAAAATCCTGCGATGCGAGATTCTTTATTTTTATACCGCCTAGGAAACCCTGCACTATAATTCACTTCGTTCATTAAGTGCGGGGCAGGTCTGAGCCCTGCTTGTAAGGATGGGAATATTAAATAATGATATTTAAAAAAAAGAACGCTGTTATTTTAGCGTTCTCAATTATTTATTTAATTCTTAATTATTTTTAACGTCTTCTTGGTTTCTCTACAACTGATTTTAAGGCCCAGGCCTTTGATCCGCAACCTTTGCATTCTTTAGAGGGATCATCTGTTACATACTGTCGGCAATCCATGCAAATAAAAGGGTTTTCACGCTTTTCCATTGGCGTTGGTTCGCCGCAATTATTGCAAAAATTTCCATAATATTTATGGCCACATTTTTTACATTTATGCATCTCTCCTCCTCCTTTGATTTTTGTTAGGCGAAATGATTACGATGTAAGGAATGTTTAATAATATCGCATTTACAATAAATTGTCAAGAATATCTATTATTTGGGATGGGAATCGTTTGAAATCTAAATTGCTTTGTGAATAGGGAAAATTTATCTTAAAGAGAGGGATAATACTGCCTAGTAGACGACGTTAGAACCTTTTTCATGTCCCCCCAAAATCACTTTTTCATCCCCGACCTCGCAAAAATAAAAACAAATTAGCCAATCTCTACGATCAAAAGCTCAAAATAATTTGCCACTGTTTCACGGCCTCTGCCAAAGCCGTGCTTTGAGGAGATTTTCATATCTCCCAGCTTAGAATCGACTAAATTTTACCACTATGACAAATAAGTTTCATCCCGTCTTGTCCCCCCGTCCGGCGTTTTCGGTCTCAAATTATTTTTGGCGAAAATGGCGACCGCTTTTGGGGAACTCCTTAGCGATCCTTATCATGGAAGCACGGGCAAAGTGTCTTGAGTCCGCAACTGGTACAAGCATAGGGTCTTTTCAATCTTCGTTGGGCGATTTCGCAAAAGCCGTCGGGTTTAGCGTAAAGCAGGTTGTTCGCCTGATGAAGCGCCCCTACGCCGACAAGTTCATTCGCTATGAATTGACCTATGTTTACGACGGCAAGCTCGAAAAGACAATCAGGGGAAAATGTATCTTTCACGTTGAGCTAAAAGACCCTATGATTCCCGACGAAAAAATGGAAATTTCCAGTCCGGATTATCGCGATGGGCTTATCCACACGGATGCATTTCCAAGAGAACAACCTAAATCCCAAAATGTCGAGAAGGAATCATTTTTCAGAGGGCAACCTATCGGTCAAAATGTCGTGAATATATGTAATATAATTAATAATAATATAACTACTGCTGCTACTACTGATAATTGTAACTCATTGGCAAAATTTGAAAAGGGGGAACAAATTGAAGGAAGCAGAAGTGAAGAAGTTGTAGCAGCAGTTAGAAAAAAATTTAGGAACTCCATTTCCAAGAGGAAAATCATCGAGCTTATCCAGAATACCAACTTGGAGAATGTCCGGAATCAGCTGGTATGGTTTCCTTATCGAGATAACTCTTGGGCGCGAAAAGGGCCAGTGGTTGCTTTTATCACGTACTGCGAGCAAGAAATGAGTGAACCGGAAAATATAGCGGTAAAATCCGAAATCACTCAGAAAGCAAAAAAGGGGGGAAAAAGCATTTCCGGCATGAATGAAAGCATTTTCATAGAACAACGGCAAAGCATTATCGAGAGAAGGAAACGGTATTGCCAGGCTGAAAAATATGACGCCCTGAAAATGGAAATAAGCGAAATGGTCATTTGCGATAGTCCCGTTGCAAACGGCATTTTCAAATCGTGTTTCATCGGAGAAATCCGCATCGAGGGTTCGAATCGAATTATGGTCATCGACACACCAAATCCATTTTCCCGAGATTGGCTGAAAAGGGATTACGAGGAAAAGATTCTGAGATTCTTCGAGCAAAAATCCGAAAGGATCACAAGGTTGGATTTCGTCAGTTTAAATCAATAAATTCTTCCAAATTGTTGCCCCATGTCGGAGCCGATTTTGTCTAAGAGGTCAAGTCCCTGACGCAGACCGATTAGTTTACAAAATCGAGTAGCTCCCGACAGCCCTCTTTTTGGCGAGCGACGAAGGAGCGATGCCCGTAGCCGACCGAAGGGAGGAAAAAGAGGGCTGTCGGGAGCGTAGCGAACCGACATGGGGCAACAAATAACCCTTTGTTTTCAAAGGGTTATACCTTAAATGAAAACAAAAAAGGTGTAGATATTTAGTATCTATACCCATATCTACACCCTATGCATCTTTAAATATCGAAACCTTTTATTTCCTTATTGGACCGGTAGACAGAAGGAAACGCCTTTTCATTCTGCCTGCACCGATAGCACCCTTTTGACCGGATATATCACTATCGTTCATCATCTTTTCAGCAGTACCCATGCCCGTTTTGCCCGTTGACAATCGAGTCAACTGGGTGTAAACTGCTGAAAATCGCACCAGTTGATTGACGCCTATGGATATTGAACGACTCAATGAATTGATCGCCAATGGCGAAACTCTGGCAGTGGAGTTCAAGTCCGACCGCCGGAAAATCTCCGATAGGGAGATTTATGGGGAAGTTGTCGCCATGGCGAACACTTCGGGCGGAGTTTTGCTGATAGGAGTCGAAGACGACGGTGCGGTGACAGGTGCACAGCCCCGGCACGGCAAAACAACCGACCCGATGCGGCTAAAGTCCGCCATATTCAACAACACCGTTCCCAACATCAACACCTCCATTTCGATTGTCAATCACCCAGATGGCGACGTGATCGCAATCGCGGTCGAGCCTTACCCCGAACCGTGCGCCACAGCGTCAGGGAAGTCCATGCATCGTACCATCGGACCGGACGGCAAGCCTCAAACCGTGCCTTTCTACCCTCGCGACCAGCGATCCCGCCGGGTTGACTTGGGATTGTTGGATTTCTTGGCCCAAATCATGGAAAGCACGACTTTCGACAGCCTTGACCCGCTTGAGTTTGAACGGCTCCAGCAAACCATAAAGAAGCTCCTGGGCGACCTGAGCCTGCTGGAGTTATCGAAAGAGGAGATTGTAAAAGCGTTGAGGCTGGTCGAAAGCCACAATCGCCATCTCGTCCCAAACGTCGCCGGTCTGTTACTTTTAGGACGCGAAGAAATATTGCGCGAGTTGCTCCCAACCAACGAGGTTCACTTCCAGGTTCTTGACCCGCAAGGCAACGTGAAGGTAAAGGATGTTTTTCACGGGCCGCTCCTGCGCACGCTGAACGAATTGGAAACCCGCCTCGCCGCCCGCAATGAGGAGCGAGAGGTCAATGTCGGGCTTTTCCGCCTTCCGGTTCCCGATTATTCGTCGGAGAGTTACTTGAAAGCGGTGAACAACGCCATCCTTCGCCGGGACTATTCGCCATCTGGAAGGTCAGGATTTGAAGGTGGTTGACAAATGATTTGGGACGGGTATAATAAGTAGAATTAAGCGAGTGCGCAATCTCGCATAATACGTTGACAGAGATGTCAAAAAAAAGCTGGCTTTATGGAGACTTCAAAATCAAGTCAGTGGGGGGGAACTGTCTGTTTTTCTTCCTCGGGCATAATTTGCCATGACGACACCATTGATCTATCTTTTAGGAGTATAAAACGGTGATATCGGGCTTCAGCTTCCACCCTCTAGTAGCTTGCTCGATATGGCCATGATAAAACGGCTTTTATGGGCAGACAAACGGTCCTATAGAAGGGCTATCTGCCCTATAAACTCGTGATACAGTACCTCCAAAAAGTCCAAGAGACCCGGCCTAGCCGGCTTTTCTTGGAAACAGAAGCGGAGCCGAACAGAACGGCCACCGCGAGCGCAGATCAATACATCGATGCCAAAGAGATGCCTCATGCTAAAATCGTGGATATGTCTGAGAGCGACCATTCGAAAAACATAGGCAGCTCGCAGATAGCTTCTCAGAAAATCCGCCCACATCAAAATCAATTAGGAGTTATTCGGCTTAACAGGCTTTTTTTTCAAGGCCGGCCAAGTACGATTTCTCCAATGCTGAATAATGGCTTTATCCTTTCCCTGGTCTTCGGGTGGTGGCATTTGGGCGCTCCAGCCCAACTTTTGCATAATTCGCCAGACATGACCGGAATGATAGCGGACACCGGTAAGACGGGTGATGAGCTCGGCGATACTAGGCAAACTCCAAAGCTCACTATTAAAGCCATAGGCTGCGGGACCTTTGAGCAGGGACGCTTCAACCCTTTTCAGTTGCAAGGCCGAAAGCCTCGGTTTGCGCCCGGCCCGGCCCGCTACGGCAAGCGATTTTTCGCCTCGCTTCTTCCAGCGGGTGAACCAGGCATGGACGGCTTGCCGC
>Ga0031655_10002097_pt1 | contig 11601 bp, 12 predicted proteins | sample FrelakmetHBP12HB_FD_55187 | JGI IMG/M metagenome (GOLD analysis project Ga0031655, IMG submission 55187) | Freshwater lake sediment microbial communities from the University of Notre Dame, USA, for methane emissions studies -HBP12 HB | ecosystem: Environmental > Aquatic > Freshwater > Lake >... | reverse complement strand
TCGAAGGTGTAGAAGGCTGGGGATGTTTCTCCGCCGATAATTATTGCCCTGGAACGGGTGCCGCCTTCAGCCTTTGTTGCGCCCAGCTTTACCTCAGCGATTTTGCTTGGGTAAGTCTCAATTGGGGGCACGAAAGCTGCCTGCAACATAGAAATGGGCTTGCCAGGCTTCACTGCTGAGGGCAGTTTCAGCTTGGGCATGATTTGTCCAGCCATGCCAGGCTCAAAAGACAGCTCCAGCTCTTTGACGTCCATCTGGAAGTCTTCTAGCTCGATTTCCTGAAACTTCGCAAGAAGATCCAGAATCTCGGGGCTGAGCCCCAAGGTGTCAGGCAGTTTTTTGTCGTCTTTTTTGTCTTGGTGAGGCAAAGGTCGTCACCATTTACTTGCTTTTCTCGTCTTTGACGGTCTTAATGATGACTTTGTTGGCGTAGATTTTTGCGTCTTTGAGGATGATCTTGAAGCCGCCCGCCATTATCGGGAGTGAAGAGGCGGTCATCACTGGCATCATGGTTTGTCCTTCCGCTGACACTTGTTGGGTTTCTGTTTCGGCTGCTGCTTCTGCTACAGGTGCTTCTTCTGCGGCCCATCTTGCGACGACTGGGTGGTTCTTCTCTTTCAGGAAGGCTTTGAGGGCGTCTATGTTGGTGGCGTTTTCTTCGGTGGCGATTTTGTCAACGATTTCTTTGGGTATGAAGTCTTTAACGCGTTCTTTGATTTCTTTTGGCAGCCAGACTATGCGGTTCCATCCGCCGTCTGCGGCGAAGAACTTCTTGCTACGCATGTATTCGATGGACATGCCGTGGAAGCCGTCGATTTGTCGTCCGCCTGCTGCGGAGTCTGCGAGGGTGCTGAAGGGTAAGCCGTTGACGGTTGCGCCTTTGAAGCTGCGGTTGACGACGCCCATGCCGTCGACTTCTGGGATGTAGAAGGCGACTGCTTCGAAGCATCCGCATGAAGTGTGTGGGTGGTCGAATGCGGTGTAGAGCCAGACTTGCTGGACTTCGCCCATAGTGCGTTTCTTGACGACTTCGTTGACGCCTGAGAATTCACCCTTCTCTGCGTTGACGAGGTTGCCGCGTTCTATGGCAAACACTGGGCCCTTGGGGTCGATGCTTGCGGAGGCTTTGCCGTCGAACCAACTGATGGCACCGCAGTTACTATAGCGTTGAGGGGTGATGACACAGACGTGACTAGGTGCGAATGACTGGCACAGGACGCAGCCGTAGAATTTGTCGACGTCTTCGTCTTTGAGACCTCTGGCTTTTGCATCGCGTGCTTCGTAGTCTGCGACTGCTTCGGGGTACATCTCTTGGATTTTGGCCGGGTCAGTTATGAAGGTGATTTGGACTTTTTCGATGATGGGCAACTCACTCTTGAAGAGTCTGTAGAGAACTTTGCCGATGTATTCGAAGCTGTTGAGTCCTTTCTGGAAGGATTTCTTGCCGATTCTCATCCAGATGTCGTAACGCTGGTTCAGGTGCATGAAGCCTTCGATGTAATTAAGGTAGCCGTGGATGCGTCTCTCGATTACGCCTTCGAGGCTTGCGTCGAGAGTTGAGCCTGCGGCTTCCACCAGGATGCCGAATGGGTAGGCGCCGCCTTCTTTGAGGTCTTTTAAATCTGGACCGATGATGGTGACTTTGCCGTCTTCGATTTGGTCAAGGGGCTTGACTTTGGCGAGCTCAAATTTCTCTTTGACTGTGGGACCGCCGAGTTCGACTTGCATGTCGTTTCTGCGGATTCTTTCTCCTTCGTAAATTACTCCAACATCTACAGGTATATCTTTGAACATAGACATTTTCTTATTGTCCTCCTTCAAATTTTGAAGTCATGACTTTGAGGTTGTTTGCCCATTCCTCCAACGTTGCGTTGGGGAAGGACCAGCTTGCATGCACGTGAAACAGGTTGTCCAGCGTCATGGTTTTCAGGTCCGGTGCAAAGTGCTTCAGACCGCTCAGGATGAGCCCTTCCATGTAGTAGGGCAGACCCACGAATAACACGAGGTCCGGGTGGCCTTTACCGTCTAAGCCTTGCCAAGATGGGTCGACTAGTCGGTTGCCGATGTCCATGGCGTTCATGAATGCTGCGGGTGAGTAGCCGCGTTTGAGGAATTCACCGACCATGTGCGCGGTTGCGACAACGGGGACTTTGGAGGCGTTGGCGAAGTCAATGAGGAACTCGATGAGTGGTTTGCCTCCCATGTAACGTTCAGTGGCGTTGCTGCCCACAATAAGCAAGGGGCGCTGGGCTTTCTTGATCAGGGCTACAGCTATTTCGGGTTTCTGTATGGGGTTTGCTTTCTTTGTTGCTGCTATTTCTGCACATTGCCAAGGTTCACATGACATATCTTATCACTCCTTCACCTTTCGGACCATTCTCGGAAGCAAAGTCGGATCGGGGATAACTGTTTCCTTCCAGTTGTTAGCTTCCAGAATCTTTGCGAATTCGTCTTTCATGGTCATGGGCACATCAGCCATCGTTCGCACGAACAGATGCAGGTCAGTTGGCATGACGCCTAAGTAGCGTTTGCTTAAGTCGACGTAGTGGCTGAGTTTTATGCTTCGGCCTTTCCAGGTGTCGTTGGGCCTAATGCACAGCTTGGCGATAGTGGGCATGGCTTCCTCTTTGGTTTCGATGGTTTGGAACAGGTGCTCTGGAGATGGACCGACGTTGACTTTGTTGCCAGTGCGTGCGTCGAGGACTTCCCAATCTTCGGGTTTGTCTTCTCTGCCCAAGAGCATACGGCGGTATTTGCTGCCATGTGGACCCACAACTACTGGGATGCCTAAGCGCCAGAATCCTGAAGCGATGGCTGCGGCTTTCTGCGAATATGCACCCCAAGCTAAGCCAACTGCGCCAAGCCGGTTGTGTATGTAGTCGGCGATTTCTTCGTAGTTTCCGCGTAGTGGGCGTTTAGCGAAAATGTTGGCAACTTTAATGGCCGCACCTGCAATGTGACTGTTAGCGACGCATGAACCGACATTGAGGACTCCTCCTGCTTCGAAACCTCCTGGGAATTCCTCGTAGAGGGTTTTGCCCTCGCTGTTGCGATAGCTGCCTGCGGACATGGCTGAGCATCCTGAGAGGACCACAATGTAGCGTCTGAGCGCGAATTCTCGGCATATGTCGTAGACGTCTTTGCCGCCTTTCGGATAGTTGCTGCAACCGACAACTGCAACGATGCCAGGGATTTCGCCCAGCACGATGGGGCTACCGACATTGCGGATTTCTACATCTTGGATGGCACCTCTACCAGCGCGGCAAAGGTTGTTTTCTTCCAGCATGAATTTCTCGCCTGCTTTGACGATGAAGCTGTGGATGTTCAGCGTGACTGGGCAAGCTTCTTCGCATCGTCCGCATCCGATGCAGTACTCGTAGAGTTCAGTGAGTGGAGCTAAGTCACCGTTAGCTGCTGCTTTTAGGGCTGCAGGGATTTTAAGGTCTTGCGGGCAACTTCTCTGGCACATATTACATTGTCTGCAGGTCTTCGCCTGGGCAATGAGTTCTGGAATTTCGGGGAGGCTTTTCATCTTCTTGCGGATTGGTGCCACTTTTTGGGCCACACGGACTGCGACTTCGCCGACTTTTTCGGGGTCAAGGATGAGTACGCCTGCAACTTTGCCGCTTACGAGGTCAGCCACGATTTCATCTGCCGGGTCGTTGGTGCGGTTCTTGAAGCCCATGCAGTTCTTTTCTGATGCTGCAATGACTGGGGCGTGTACTTTTCTGGCTTCGTCTGATGCATCTGTCCGGACGCATTGTTCGTCGAGGACGACGACGTCTGCGAATCCGCCGCGTATGAATTTTAGTTGCCAGCTGATTGGCCCGACGATTTTGCCTCGGTTGTAGTATCTTGTGATATCGAAGGCAGTGCAGCATAGACCGACAACTTCGATTTTGTCGTCCACTTTGTGGTCTTTCGCATAATCGATAATTCCGACTGATGGAATTACGTTGTGTCCGATGGCCATGATAACCGGTTTGGACAAATCAACACTCCCAATGCCGAGTGCAACAAGTGGAGCTTCGGGGTCAGCTTTTGGAAAGTTTAGAGCCGAGACCTGTATGATGTCTCCAACTTCCATACCGACATGGTCTATCATGCCGACGTGGAATGCTTTGGATTCGAAATCAAGGTTGTTGCCTTCTTGACCTGTGTGGGCTACTGCTACTGCTTGAGTGATTTGCTCTTCAGCATACTCCAAAACTTCTTCCATGTCTCCAAGAGTCTCAGGCTTTATGCCAGTGACGAGCCGGGTGATTGGAGCTTCAACTTTGATGTTTAAGCCGCCAACGTCTAAGGGGTATCTGGGGCCATACTTTTCAATCAGGTGATGAAGCATGTGACGAGCGTGCGCCGTGTGCGTTGCAGCTCCGATGCAGCACGCGATGAGCACGATACGCGATGACTGGGCACCGATGTCGATTCCGCATGCGCCCCGTTTTCCTGCCGTCAAATCGCACTTACCAAAAGTGCAAAGGCAGCAGAGGTCACAGTCGGGCATGTAAAACGGCTTATACTTGGATAGCAGTTTCATGTCCCAATCCCTAAGGGTGCTAAGCGAAGGTTTTGGAGTGGGTCCCATGGGCTCGGTCCAGGAGTCATCAACTAGTTTGCCTATAGAAATTTCGAGGTTCCTGATAAGACCAGTATTGGTCTTCATTTCATCAATCTTGACACGTACATTCTTGGTGGTCAATGTCAAACCTCAGTAAAGGTTTTGAGGATAAAACTCGGGCTTCAGTGTTTTAAACCTTTCCAAAATCCGCGCTGAAAAGTCATGATGGTGCATGGAAATGTAAGCTTCAAAACTCGAAAGTTAGACATAAGAAATGGGGGCTATTGTTGTATGTAACCCGTCGCGTTCATGATAGCCTTTACAGAAGCGAAAGCAACATTGTCAGAAGGGAGATCCAGCAGCGACTTTCCATTAAGAACGTAATCGTCAACTATCTCGTCCGCAACAATTTTACCGACATACTTAAACTTTAGTTCTTCCTCGGCTTTGCTGCTTAGCTCTTGTGGGAACCGGTAGCCTCCGATGAGGTAGAAATTGTCGAATTGCATGTCCACTTCCTTGGCTATCCGGTAGGCGCGTTTCGCGTGGTCGATGCTTTTCTTCGAATGATCCAGCATCTCAAAAACGTCGTTGACCTTCGACGTGATGCGGCGGTTCAAGTGCTCTAACCCAGCAGGCGAATCGATGAGGACATACTGGTAGTTCTTAGTCAGATGCTCCAGCGCCGCTTTCAGTGCGCTGTTGGGCATGCAGTAGCAGCCTTCCACCCACTTGGTGCCGACAGACATGAAATCGAAGTGGCCGCCCTCATACAACCCATTCGCCCAAATGCGGCTCTCGATGCGCTCAGTAGGCGAGACGCCGACGGTGGTTCCGCCTTTCTCGATAAAAGTGTCAACGATAAGCTCTGCCATCGTCGATTTCCCGGCGTCTTTCATGTCTACGCCTATCATTTCCGCCAAGTTCTGATCGGGATCAGCATCAACCAGCAGAAGCGGCGAGCAGCCCATATCAATAAAGCATTTTGCCATCATAGCCGTGAAACTGGATTTTCCTGTTCCTCCGCGCCCGATTGTAACAAGAGTTTTCACGCAAAACAACCTCTCGCGATTAATTGACGTTTTTCTTAAGCAGTGTGTCGCATATATTGTCGATGGTTTTAACCGCGGCGATTTCTTTGTTCCTCAAAGGCGTTTCTCCCAGCATATCGGCTTCGATTACTTTCTGGTCGAATGGCACGAGGGCAAGCAGGTCTAAACCGTTCGCGGATGCAAAGTTTTTGATGGCGTCTTCCTGAGCTTGGTTCATAACTCTGTTTCCGACCAGGTAAACCTGTTTCATTTCGGCTGCCGCGGACATGTCGTGAATGTGTTTGGCGATCTCCAGAGACTTCAGGTTAGAGTCCGCGACGATAAGCAAGGCATCAACGGCTCTTGCAGTTCCTCTGCCGATGTGTTCCACACCTGCTTCGAGGTCGAGGACAACGGCTTCGTCACGCTCAACCATCAGGTGCCGGAGCAAAGCGCGAACTATGGCGTTGGGGGCGCACATGCAGCCTGAGCCCATCGCTTTTACGGTGCCCATCACTATCAGGTTTACGCCCAACGGCGTTTGTACTGAGTAATCCCGGATAATGTCGTTCACAGTGAAATTCAGATTATAGACTCCTGAATACCCTGTGCTGGTTTTGCTTTCAACGAGCTCTTTGTTCTCCGTTAACGGCAGAATCTTGCGGGCCTCCTCCGCCGTCAACCCCAGCGTCAACGCTAGGTTAGGCGAAGAATCCGCGTCAATAGCCATAGTTTTGAAGCCACGCTCAACGAAGCCCTTCGCTAAACCGCCCGCTATGAGGGTTTTGCCAACGCCGCCTTTTCCAGAAACTGCGACCTTCATAAATTACAACCTGAATAATTTGTGTTTTCAGGATTTATTTACATTTCTTTCAAAACAAAACCAAACTGAGTGCATAACAGAGAAAAATGTAATCTCTATTCTTTGAGCGACAGCAGAAGCATTTTGAATCTGCTTTTTGCGCTTATCGAATGTGGTTTGTTGGCTGGGAAAACTATCATCTCGCCCGTCTTGACATTGTAGGGTTTTCCAGAAATGTAAACTTCAGCTTCGCCCTCAAGTACGTAGAATAACGCGTCATAAGGCAAAATGTGTTCAATAATTCCTTGAAACTTATCGAAGGCATAAACAGCGACTTATGCCGCCTTCTTGTCAACAACAGATGTGCTGACAATTGCCCCTTCTTCATAGTCAGCCAAATCAGAGAGTCTAGTGACTTTCAGACCAGCTTTTTCATTGCTAACTTCATTTCCAGATACCATTGCGTTCCCTAAGAAAAGAGGTGTAACTTAGACTAAATTGACTCTCCTAGAACGTCAACAGCAAACCTGCAAACACACAATTTTCTTGCGCTTGATAAAATGTTCGTTGTCAATTAAGATAGACTTCTAGAAGCTATTCTATCTGAAAGCAATTCATATTCCTTTCTGAGGTAGTAAGTATTAATAAAATTATCGCGGCAGCAACCAAGACAACCATAACCGCAACAACGTAGTAAGCGTCAATAGAAGTGAAAGAACTATCTGCTGGCGTAGGCAGACCTATAGCATAAATAATGCTGTCGAAGGAACCCACGAAAACGCAGCCGTCGTCTACGGCCGGAGAAGAGTAAATGGGACCGTTTGTTTTGTAGGTCCACTTAAGAGTTCCTGTTAGAGCGTTCAATGCATAGAGTTTGTTGTCACCCGAACCAACAAAGACTGTGCCATCTGAAACGGCAGGGGAAGACCATATACCTCCTCCAGTCAGGTAACTCCAGACGACAACTCCTGTTGAAGCGTTTAGAGCATAAACTCTGTCACCAGGCGACCAAGTATACGAGCCTGTGTAAACTAATCCACCATAAACTGCGGGAGAAGATTGCATGCAATAGCCGTGACCAATTGTCCTTTTCCATAGCGGGACTCCAGTAGTGGCGTTTAAAGCGTAAGTATTATTATCGAAAGAGTTTACGTAAACCACACCGTTAGCAACAGCAGGGGAAGACAGAACAAAGCTACCTGTTGCGTATGTCCAAATTTTTTTGCCTGTGGTAGCATTTAAGGCGTAGACGTTGTAATCGTTTGAACCAACGTAGACTATGCCGCCCGAAACCGCGGCTGACGATTGAACTACATCACCTGTTGAATAATTCCACAAAAGTTCGCCCGTTTGAGCGTTCAAAGCATAGATGAGACTATCATTGGAAGCAAAGTATATTGCGCCGTTAGCAATGGCCGGAGACGAGATAACTCCGCTACCCGTTGAGAAGTTCCAAAGTTGAACACCAGTTGAGGAATTTAAGGCGTACATATTATGGTCAAACGAACCAACGTAGATTATACCGTTGAAAAACGCTGGCGAAGAGTAAACTTCGCCGTCTGTTGCAAAAATCCATTCTATGATACCTGTTGAGAAGTTTAGGGCGTAAATATTATGATCTAACGAGCCAACGTAGACTACGCCATTTGCAACGATGGGAGAGGAACCCACTGGTCCATTGGTTGTTCTTGTCCATAGCGTTTGGTTTGCAGCTGGAGCTGTTGAGGCAGAAAAGCCTATGTGTGCTGAATCATGACGAAACATTGGCCAAGAATCTTGTATTGACGATACAGTGTTAATATTTGCTAAAAGACCAAGAAGCATCAGCAGGCATAAGATATTGCCAAGCATTAATGCTCTCAATAAGCCCTGTTCACCCCTTTTTCCTCGCTCGCAACCAGAGTTCCTTTGCGTTGTGATAAAACGTCGCTTTTGCAGTATTTAATTGCTCTGTGACCCTGTTTTTGAGCATGGATCAATATTGCTTTCATTTTTTCAAGTCTTCCTTGAAGGTGTTTTTCACAGCAAAATCGATGGGTTCAAATGAGGAATAGCTCTTGGCTACTCCACAAAGCGATTGCCTTATTCGGTTTTACTTTCGAACTCGACTTTGACTGGGGTAGGGTCTTTGAAGATAAGCAGGACGGGACAGTTGGCTTCTGTGCGTCTCCAGGCGGCTTCTACGAGTTCTTTTCTGGCGTTAGATACAACGTTGACTTTCATGCATATTCCTGTCACTGCAGGTGAATCGGCTGCTTTGTCAGCTTCTACGGTTACTTCGACTTTCCTGGGTTGGATATTGCTCTTTTTGCAGACATCGGCGAATATTGTTACACCGCAGTCTGCCAGAGCCATCATACTAAGCTCGAGAGCTGTTGGGCCGCTGTCTGTTCCTCCGGCTGATGTAGAAAGATCACAGACTATGCTGGGGGTCCTTTGGTTGTCGACGATTGAGCGGACATTTTCCACCCATGTTGCTTTTGCTTTAATTTTGGGCAATTGCATCACCAATTTATTCTTTAGGATTTAGGCCTAATTTAGAGTTCGTGTTCGTGATGGTGAGCATGTTCGCATCCTCCTGCAAGTCCTTTGAGTTTGCCCTCTCTGAAGGATTCAATATTGCCATTTACAGTGTTGGAGGTGGCCTGCAAAACCGTAACGCCCGCGTCTTGGAATGTGCGTAGCGCTCCGGGTCCCATGGTGTACGCTACTACAATGTCTGGCTTTAATGCCAGAAAGCTTTCATGCGAATGTCCTTGTGCGCCTCCCATGTGTTCGCTTCTGTTTGGTTCAGTTTTGACTTTTAGTGGTTTTTGTTTTTCATCAAATTCTACAATTGCGAAGTAGGGTGCCCTTCCAAAGTGGTGGGCTAATTGAGCATCTAGTCCAGTTTCATCTTCAACGGGCATCATTATTCTTTGGGTCATTTCTTTAACCTTCGTCTTTCTTACGAAATAGTTTAATATATAAACTATATTAATACATTGTGTTTAGAAAATAAACAGGTATCGTTTATGGACGATGTCGATAAGAAAATAATAGCCCAGCTCCAAGAAGACGGGAGAACATCTCTTGAAGAATTAGCCAATATCACAGGGTTCTCAAGCATGGGAATAAAGAAGAGAATGGAAAAACTCATAGAAAAAGGCATAATCAAAATATCCGCCCTAATCAATCCAAATGCCCTTGGCCTTCACCCAGCAATTGCAATGCTAGAAATGGAAAGTGCCGATGCAATGCAAAACGTACTCGACCGTTTCGAAAAATGCCCTCGGGTAGTTCAGATCTTCAAAACAATAGGTGGCTATAACCTGATTGCCCTCGTCGTTGCAGAAACGAGAGAAACACTGGAGAGCATATCGATGGAGAAATGCTCGTTAAGATGCAGCAAAGGAATCCGGAGATCAGAATTCTACCCTATAAGCGACACTTACTTTTCGTCGTTCCTTCAAATTAGGGATAGCCTCGCTACAAAAGACAAAGCTGTTGCTCCCTGCAATGTTGAATGCGACCCATGCAAGCGCTATGAGTCCCAAAAGTGCGTTGGATGCCCTACAAGAAGTCATTACAAAGGTTCTTTGTAAGCACACGCTAACTTCATAAAATTAACAATCAAAGAAATTTTCGTTTTAGATTTAGCTTACTTTTTTCACGATAACAAAGAAGAACTAAGCAAATTTGGGCAGTTTTGGGCTATGAAGACACCGAGCCTGGGGAGAGAGGCAAGGTTACTTCGACGGTGTACTCATCCAGCAAAGTTGATTTGAACCCCTTCCTGTAACAGAGTGTAAGCATCTTGTAGTTGTTGGCGAGCACGTAACCGTGGATTTGTGCAAGCTTCTTGTCCCGTGCTATAGTGGCGAGAGTGTCCATGAGTTTTGACCCGAGGCCAGCTCCTTGCAACTGGTCGCTCACCATTATGGCAAACTCTGCGTCTTTGCCGTTCGGTTCCACTGTCAACCGCACAGCGCCGACGAGTTGGCGTGTTTGCCCTTGATGCTCGGCTATGATTGCGATTTCCCTGTCGTAGTCTAAATTGCAGTATTTAGTCAGAGTTTCGTGCGACATTTCCTTGAAGATTTCAAAAAACCTGAACCGAATGGTTTCCTCGGAGAGGGACTTGAGAAAGTCGTTGAAGCGTCCTTCGTCTTCGGGCATTATGGGGCGAAGCAAAACTGAAACGCCGTTCTTGAGCTTGAAGTCCGCGACGTATTCACGGGGGTAAGGGGCGATTGCAAGGGTTTCTTTGGCAGGCTTGTCGTGGTTTATCTGTTCTTCATCTAAAACTATGCGAGCATCTACGGCGACGGCTATGTCCTTGTTGAGAATGAGGGGGTTTATGTCTGCTTCTTTGATTTCTGGGAAATCCACAATCATCCGTGAAAATTTCACCAGAACCTCCTCAAGAAGCCGCGTGTTAAACGGGTGCCCCGAAGACATCGCGTGTTTGTAAATGGACGATGATTCAACTAAACGCCTTGCAAGGACCCTGTTTAGCGGCGGGAAGCCAACGCTCACGTCTCGAAACAGCTCCACCTTCGTACCGCCCATCCCGAACAAAATCACAGGGCCGAACTGTGGATCTTTCTTGGCGCCAATCAGCAGTTCGTGTCTTCTTTCGAAGATCATGGGCTGAATAATCACCCCCTGGAAATGCGCGTTTACGTCCAGGTTTTTGACTCGTTTTTCGAGTACATAGAAGAAGTCTGGCACCTGCGACGAAGAACAGACATTAAGTATTACGCCTTGAACGTCGGATTTGTGGGTGATTTGCGGGGAGAGTGCTTTCATGACGACGGGGTATCCAACACTTGACGCCGCAGCTTCAGCTTCCTCTCGACTGGCGGCCGTCACGGTTTTAACGGCTGGGATTCCATATGCTTCCAAGAAACAAAAGGCCTCAGGCAATGTGAGGACCGTTCGCCCCTCGCCAGTTATGTTCTTGAGGCTTTCCCTCAGTGCTTGCGGGTTAACTGGCTCCACTTGAAGGTCTTCGGGCGTCTGGTACAGGAGTTCAAGGTTCTGCGTGTAGTTGTACATGTACATGAAGGTTGAAACGGCTTGTTCGGGCGTTGAAAAAGAAGGAATCCCGTGGCGCTGCAGAAGGTGCCTTGCTTTTCGGCAGTTCATGTCCTCGCCGATGAGGCAGACGAGTAGTGGCTTGTCAGTTTTCTTGCTTGCCGCTACCGCCAGCCTAGCCAGGGTTT
>Ga0031655_10002096_pt1 | contig 11603 bp, 13 predicted proteins | sample FrelakmetHBP12HB_FD_55187 | JGI IMG/M metagenome (GOLD analysis project Ga0031655, IMG submission 55187) | Freshwater lake sediment microbial communities from the University of Notre Dame, USA, for methane emissions studies -HBP12 HB | ecosystem: Environmental > Aquatic > Freshwater > Lake >... | reverse complement strand
TGGCTGTATGGTGTGTGGTGTCTTCAGTGCTGTTTGCATTTTGACCAAAAATACAATCACTGAAGGCACTTAATATTTATTTAAGTGCGAAACTCAGGTTTGTAAAAATTTGAAAATCTTTTATCTATAATTCTCGCTTGACATCTTATTAATGGCTTACAATTTTCCCTTTTTATTATAATAAAATCTCTTGGTTCAATACGATCTATTCCTTCAGGCAACCAAATCCAGCCTTCATTTGATTCTTCGTGTAATGAAGCATAAATCCTATATTTTGTCATATCTGTAATTATAAATGACTTTCATATATAAATAATCTAATATATCCTATCGGGAGGTTATCGGAGGGCATATTGATTTCAACTTTTTCTATAAGTCAAACTTGGTAATCACCAAATCTTAATGATAATGTCATTTTTTAAAAACGGGTAGGTTCCAAGTTCATATCTTCTATTTTGCTTCTTTCGCAACCTTATACCCATACTCTAATGCTTTTTGTGTCCAATCTTCCGTCGTTTTTCGCGAAGATACAAAACCGTATAGTTTTTTCATATACGAAATATTCATTTTGAATGGCACTTTCTCCTCCAAACCTAAATATTTAATAATTTCATAATCTGTTTTATTTTCTGCCCTCATTTTTCTTGTAATCTGGATTATCTCATTCTGTGAATAATTGGATTTCTTATATAGGTCGACTACTTTATGAACTACACAACCCTGACCACTATGATGGATTAAATTGCACATCGGGCAGATTGTCTCCAAATTAGCATCCTTATCATTATTCGGATTTCCATCAATATGATGAATTATCTGCCATTTTTCAGCTCTAAATCCACAATACTGACAGGTGTAATTGTCCCTCACCAAGATTTTCAATCGTAGCATCCTCCATTTATCATCCATATGCTTATCTTCGGTTCTCCAGGTTTTTGGGGGAGCAAAGGATAGAGATAATTTCTTCATTTTCTCCTCTATGAATTTTATACATACTTATAAAACCTATTTAAAAGGTTTCATTTTAAGAAAAATTCAAAGGAATGCTCCTCCTGTTGATTTAATATTCCTTCGTAAAAAACTATCTGCGGAACTTCAGAAGGAAGACAAAGTTTATAACCGTTGATGAATACTTGCTGCTTTGCTGGGCGTAGGTGGACGGTTGACGGTGACCTTATGGTTGCTGAGGAAAGTCCTCTCTCACTCTGGATCAGGACGTCGTGCAAGCGACTAAGGCGAGAGTCTTAGCAGAGGAACAGAAACGACACAGCCCTTGGATTATGCGATGATTCACTCGGTGATGAGGTCTCCTTGGGATTTGGTGAAACGACCAATCTGCTCCTGGAGCAAGCCCAAACATCGGGATCAGTTATTCAGACTGCTCGTAGGTAGGGCGCATTAGACCAATATCGTTAAAACAGAAAGAGGCTTACGGCCTACACCCAGCACAAATCCAGTTACACCTGTCCTGTTTTTTGTTTTTCTCCTGGACTTGGTCTAGGATCTAAATTGTTACACCTGACCTGTTTTTTAGCCGTACCCGATCAGGGTGGTTTTCTTTTTGGACTCGGGTTTCTCCATGAGGAGATCCGCGCGAAGTTGCTGCCAGATCTCTATTGGGATCTCTCCTTTGGTTACTTTTTCCGCGAGTTTTTTCATTTGGGTTTCTAATGAGGGGTTTGTGGTTTCGTAGCGTTCTGAGCGTACGTAATCGGTGGCGTCTTTGACGGTTCGATTGTTGTATCTCATTGTTGAATTGAAGTCCGTGTGTCGTGCTCGTATTTGTGGGATGCGGATGTTGGGGTTGCGGTCGCAGTCTCTGCTGATCTCGGTACGTTTGAGGGTGTATGGGTTGGTTCGTATCGATGTGATGCCTGCTTCGACGCCGATGGCTTTGCAGAGGCGTAGTATTTTGTTGTATTCGATAACTTGTCCTTTGTATCTGCCTTCGGGGTGTAGAAACAAATATCGTTCGTGTTCCGGTCGTTTGGCACGGATAATGTGTCGCACTTTGAGCCAGTGTCGTAATGACTCTTCGACTTCTTCGTTCAGGATTAACGAATCTTCGAGACCGATTCGGATCAAAATTTCATGCGTTTTACTATCTTCGAGGGTGATCTTGTGTCGTTCGAAGTCGATGTTCTGGGTTTCTATCGAGATGATTTCTGTTGGTCGGCAGACGGTCATGGTCTGAATCAGGAGGATTGCTCGTTCCATGATACGTGTTTGTTCCTTTGGTGTGAGATCCATGACGTCCTTGTCGAGGATGCCGTTGCATCGTCTGTTGATGGCCTCGATGTAGCGTTGTCGCTCTTCCTCGGTGAGTGTACCGAATCTGGTTTGTTCCAGTGGTGGCAACTTGATACGCCAGCTCTCGCAACCAAGGTAGCTGACGAGGTGATTCATGACCAAGAACCTAGCGTTATTGCCATTGGTTTTGTATCGAGAGTAGGAATATTCTACCCAGCGATCGATGTCCTCTTTGGTAAGTGTGCTTGGTAGGGTGCCGATGTGTGTCTTCAAGATGACATATATCTTGCTGAGTATCTCTTGTTTGTATCGCGGTTTCAGTGGTTTTTTCACTCGGAACTTGGCGTAGAGCGTTTTGTTGTAGAGCGTGTTTACATATTGTTCGAATCCCTTGAGCTCTTCCCGGAGTTGGTCGTCCTTGACGGTGTCATTACGTTTGTTCTTCATTGGTTGCACCGTCCCGACAAAGTAGTATTTTATTACGATTTCCTACTTCGTCTTCAATATTTTTATTGGTTATCTGGTTTAAAATCCTTTCCCCTACGGTTTTTATAGAGGTTTTATCAAGTCGTTTCAATATAGGTAACCCTTGAAGTTGTCTTCGCTTATTTCGTTCTAGGAACTCTTTGCACGCTTCTTGTGCAAAATACTCGGTGATACCAATTAAAACATCACGAGTAAAAACAACAGACTCTACTGAGATATCTCCATGATGGTACTTTTGTAATATACTTTTAATTGGTTTGAGTGGTAAGAATTCCATAGTGTTTTATTCTTCCTCCTATAGCGTAATCCTCCCTAGAAGTATCAAGGAAAAAATGTTTTTCCCTCTACAATTTGTAAGAGTTCATCAATTCGATTTTTTATTTCTTTCAACCATGAAATAAGCTCTTTTTGTGCATACGATGATTCAATGCTTATGCTACCCCGGGTAATATTTTTTTTTAATAAGTTTAGGTAGGTGTAGGCTTCTTTACAATAGATAGTTTGTAAATTTTTTGGAGATGTGGCTTCAGATGTGTATTCCTGAATGGGTTCTAAGGGCGGTGCTACAGGGATTTGAGTATTAGTGTAGGGTTTGTTTTGGTTCTTTTCATCGATCTTAACAGAAATGGTCATTGGTAAAGTGGTTTCTGGAGGTTTATCTGGAACCGATGGCGTTGTTGTTTGTGGTGGTGTTTGTGTTTTTTCTGATTCTTTTAGGGCGACAGAGTTAAAAGTTGGTTGGATTATTGTTGCTGGAGCGACTGTAATTGTGCTGGGGACAAATTGATCAAGCTTATTTGGGTTTATTGTTTTTTGCTGTTTCACAAGATTTTTTGCTGTTTTATGGACGATGTGGCATTCTGGTTTTAGTTCCCCGTTAGCACGTTGTTTTAAGAGTTTTTTTCTCAACTCAGGTTGGCTAGCCAGGGGCCTTGATTCAATAATGTCAGTTGTTGACACGTTTGGTTGATCAACCATTTTTAATTTTTTTCTGTCATTATAGGCGTTGATATGAGAGTTGATTGTTTCTCGTGGAATCCCTGTCAATCGTCCCATTTCGCTGAAACTGGTCCATTCCTTATTTTTCATTCCTTCGTAATAGATCTCTGTGATTACTCGCTCATGATCCGTTTCAGGGAGATTTACGCGGATATAATTTTCAATTAATCCTGTGAGTTTCGCCTGAAATTCACTTTGTTCTAGAACTATACAGTCGATAAAGTCATCTTCTTCATAGCTTTTCAAGCGGCGATTTCCAGCTGTAATGAGGTATCTGCCTTTTTTTTCGGGGTTTGGTCTGACGACAATGGGTTGAATCAACCCTACGGTATGAATAGAGTTCGTTAGTAATTTCAGCGCCTTCTCATCAGAAGTTGTCCTTATTGTCCACGTTGAAGGATCTATATCACTTTTTTTTATTTTTTCTAATCTCATATTTCTAACCCACTTTAACAAATTTTTTTCTGCAATACTACTAAAAAATGAGAATTATATATTGATTTTTGGGGCGGTTTCCCCTGGCTCCCGCTTGAACCATAAAATTTGGACCAAAAAACCCCATTTTCCCTCATATGGGAATGGTTGTGTTCATTAACTTAATGTTGAACTATTTACATAATAATAAAGACTATTTATATATTTTTGTATGCTGGCTATTTGCCTGTAATTTTTCAATGTCTGTGTCGTTTATATTAGTCTCATCTGCATTTTCATCTTTTGCTGTTTTATTTCTTCTGATAATTCATCCTTTTGAAGGATCTGTTCTAGTTCTTTTGATGACATCGACATCTGGATTTCTCTTGTTCTGCCGCGTCTTCCTTTTGAAATTTCTCGTGCTGTGATGATTCCAGGGGTGTCAAGCTCATCGATGAAATCAGCTACCCGTCGTTGTGTGAGAGCTGTGTAATGGATTGTTTTTGATAGTTCTGTATATTGGTTGTAGATTTCTCCTGTGGTTCTCGCTAATGATTGTTTCATACGTTCGTTGTGTTGTTGTAGGATGTTGATGGCGTGCAATACGAGACGCTGCTGGGCTGGGAGGCTCAGCTATTCTGTCTTTTTCGATTTTGCTTTGGGCGAACCGTACGTGTTTTGTTGTGACGTTGCGGTGATGGTTTCGCTCTGCAAGCTCTATGGATACCCGTAAGAGGTCGAGTGCGCGTCTTGCGTCACCGTGTTCTTGGGCTGCTAATGCTGCGCAGAGGGGGATAACGTCATTGGAGAGGATGTTTGGTGCGAGTGCTTGTTGGCATCGGGTTCTGAGGATATCTTGGAGCTGCTGGGCATCGTAAGGGTTGAACACCATGGTTTCTTGGCTGAGGCTTGATTTGCACTGTATATCCAAACCTGGATAACCTTGTCAAGGTCTATGAAGTCAGTTTCAAAAGCCACAAGGCAATATATGAAATAGTCAGGGATGTCATCTCCCAAATAGAGAAAGCGGAAGAAAGCAGGGATTTACTATCGCTTCCAGAATGTCCGGATTACATGAACGATAGCGGCATGTGCCCCTTATACAAGGAATGTAACCCTGAATAGTTATATCATTACCCACGTGAATCTCTAAATTAACTGGCAATTCTTCATTATAAAATCTCTAAGCTTATTTTTCTCCTTTTCATCTAATAGTGATGTGTCCAGTTTTGCTAGAAAAATTTTCTTTTTTATTTTATCTTGTATTTGCATAAACATAAGGAGAGAACTTCTCGCATATTCCAACAATTCTTTTTCCAATTTACCAATATTTTTTCTCTCATTTTCTTCAATTATTCCACCATGGACAAACCTACTTCTGATTTTATATGACCTTTTCATAGCCATTGAAACTTTCAAAGGTTCATAACCAATGAAACTCAATGCACATGCAACTCTTTGAGAGAGTCTTCTGGTCATTTCGGTCTCCCCACCAAGATACAAAGCTTCCAGGCACATAGTAGCGTAGGTCAATCTGCTTTCTGGCCTTGGTTCCTCTAATGCATTGTTATATCTATCAAAGGATATTATAACATAATTCAAATTTCTCTTACCTTTTTTATCAATCAAAGAAAACACTATTGGTTCGAAAAGATTGTAAAAATTTTGCAGTTTTTGTTCATCGTTTTTCCCTAGTTCATATTTAATCGAGGTATTTATTTTATGACTATGCAAAACTCCAACCATTGCAAGAACAGAATCCGGATTGAATTCAATTTGTGTGCTGTTTACCGATCCCACTTTATACAATCTAAGAATGGAAATCAATGCCTCGATTCTTTTCTGAACATCTCCCTCATGTTTTTCCCTGCATTCAGCTTTAATAATCGCATTTGGCATTCTAATTGACAAGTCATATCGTACAAAAGTTGGTTCACTATATATCGGAGTTTCGAATTCCAAATCAACGGGTTCTGGTTTCTTAATATGAATGTGCTTAGAAATAGTAACCAGGTCGGTATCCATATCTATTCCAGATATCCAGATGGTTGGATGCCAATTTTTTGGTGTATTTTCCAAATCTGCAATGAACATTGATATTATTTCCGATATTGTCTTTTCACTGATTTCAGAAAGAGATTCATCAACTATTCTATGTATGAATCTTTCAAGCAGAAAATATGCCTGATTCTTTTCCATCTTGAAATTCTCAGAGATTATTTCTGCGGTTTCTTGAAATTCTCTGTATTTCTTCACTTCAACTAAAAATTTGAATTTTTTTCTATCGTCCCACCTGTCTTTTAATATCGGCTCAAAAGAAGTGGCATGGCTCATGCTGCCTTTATCATATTTGAAATCCGAGACTTTCGCTCTGTAATAAGGATATTTCACAATGACCATTTCTTTTTTGTCTCTGTTTTCTTTCAACTGTTTGATAACCTGATTTACCAATTCGTACAATGTTCCTGAGAACGTCTTTTTCATCTTACTTACCTTGAAGTTAATGTATCTACTAAACTTAGGTTTTACTGTTTATTTATAAAGCTTTCAAACCGTGCTGCTTGGAGATAATTTTTTAGAAGGAAGGTGAACGCAACCTTAATAAAAAACTGGATAAGAATGCCTATAGTCTCGGAACAAAGGTCTTACATGCATTTAACCCCGAAGAAAATCCCATATTGGACAAAGTGGTCAGAGATAACCTCAAATTGGGTGACAAAATAGATTTGGAGTTATGCATTAACTTCAAGAATGCAATGAATACTTTTATGAAAGAACATAAGGATTTCTTCACCCCGAATCGTTTGAAGAATGTTCACGATGTATTTAAAGAATATAACCTAAACTCAGTTTTTCCAAAAATGAAACTCTTGGATATGGCAATATACAAAAGGGAATAAAATGCTTTATAGAATCTACGGCATGGATGAAACAGATAACCCTGATGCGATTTGTAATGATTGCAAATACTGTATTATCACTGATAAAGATATTCCACCAAATATGTAGTTAAGTATAGTTTTTAAAAGAAGTGACTGTTACGAAACGATAAGGTGGGTAAAGGTTATGAAAAGATTATTCCTAGAGATAAAATATCTAATATCACCTTTGTTAAAGGAAGAATCGGGGAAAATTAAAATTTATGAAAAATTGGGTTGAATCTAAAAAAATGTATTAAATAAACATATGATTACAAAGACGTAGGAAGAAATTACTAGGAAGAATCTTATACACTATTTTATGGATCTTATAAATAAGTTAGAAATTAATTTAAATTTTGGAGAATATATTAAAATTAATCATGAGAAAATCGAAGAATTGATTTATTTCCATAAAAAAAGTGAGATATTCAAGGACTACAAACCATATGATTGGTCAGACGAGAATTTTTATTTGGAGAAAGATCATTATTCACCTGAAGAAATTAGTAATTTCTTTACAATAGGTAATTCAATTAATTTTAAATATTGGGACAAAAAAAATAAGAAAATCATCTATTGTGAAGGAGAGAAAAAAAGGGTTCATTTCAAAGGAGCACAGTACATGTGGCGATGTCTAAAAAATGCAATCGAAGATGATCTCTATCCATTACTTAGTCCAAAAGAATTAATTAGTATCTCCAAGAAAGATTTTATAAATATCTTTTCAGATGATAACGGAAGTAATCCATTTTATATGTCCATGAATGAAAGAATAAAAAATTTACAAGATTTGGGTAAAAAGTTAAGTAAAAATTGGGATGATAATTTCTTAAATTTACTAAATTCTACTAATCATTCTGTTATCGATTTTGTACAGAAATGTAGAAATATAAAAGCCTTTGATGATCCGTTGTGCAAATTGACAATGGTAAACGCTATTCTCCATACGGGTAGAGGTCTTTATCATTTTAATCAGCCTTTGTTTCCAGGGATCGATTATCAATTAATGAAACAAATGCTTAGAATAGGAGCAGTTCTTCCAGATAAGAACACAAGTAAGAAACTAAAAAGACGTTTAATATTAGATGATCAAGAGGGTGCAGAAATTAGAAATGCAACTTTAGAAGTGTTCAGAAGAGTAATGAAAAAAACAGAAATTCCTGGTGAATATTGATATCCTGCGATTATAGCATCATGTTTTGTTATGTTCTTTAATTCATTATTCTCACAGAAATAGTAATATTGTGTGTCGCCAACCACCTCTAACTTTCTGATAACCCATCCATTTCTCAATATTATCGAATATTTTTGATCTTTGCATGGTAGTTTTAATACTTTTATAAAACTCCATTCCCTATTTTTAGGATTGAAATATTGCCATATAGAGGATTTAATAGTTCCGTATTGAAAGTATGTACCAAATTTTTTTGAATATAGTATATCAATTATTTTATCTATTGCTGTTCCTCCGTATTATACATTGACATATTCTCCCCTGAGGAATAAATTATATAACATTTTGTGCAGATATTCTATCAATAACAAAAAGAGTTATCTATTTACACCTAATTATATGTAATTGATTAATGTCCATTATTTAATTTAGTGAAAATATAGAAAATATAAATAGTCTTTAAGAGAACTATTTTTTTTCCGCTTCCATCTTTTCCTTAAGTAATAGAATAGCTTGTTCAATAAGGTCTGATACCGATCTGAACGGCTTGTTTTCCACCACTGAACCAGAGTTTTCTTGCACCCATTCCAGAAGAGAAGGATGTATCGTAATCGATAATCGTATTTTTTTTGGATCCGTTTTTTTAGGTCTTGCCATAATTACCTACGAATACGTATCGAAACATATAAATATTATTATCATTATTACGTATAATTACATACAAAAACCCATAATAACATAAGGTGAACAAAAGTGCAAACCCACCAACAAAACCTCATGAACTATTCACAAGATTCACATTCAACCAATTCACAGCAAGATGAATTAGTAGGAGGTAGAAACCAAGAATGCAACAACATAAATCAAAACAAAAGCCAATATGTCGAACACTAAAAACCCACACAAAATGGGGCGGAAAAGATGAAACGAACATATGAAATAAAACAAAACTTAGATGTTGAACGACTCAACAACCCCTATCTCATACACCCAGAAGACTACGAAACCCAACAAGAACTCTTCGAAGCAATAAAACACTGGTGGATCTTCCAATATCGAAAAAAAGAATCCATCATCAAAGACAGAATCCGCTACGCATAAAAAATGTCAGAACATCCCATAAGGGAATAGATAACCTACCCTCTTGAGTGGAATCCAATTTTTGATTTTATCCGGTAATTCAGAATATTTTTCAAGAAGTAATTCAATTATCCTTCTCCAGTCATCAATATAACCCTTTTGTTTCGACATAATGTTTTGCTTTTTCGATGAAACCCATTCGAAGAAATCATCCTAAATATTCTTTTTTTGTTTCACCTCTCATGGAACCTCCTCTAAAATATTAAAAATTGACTTAAAACTTTAATAATTGTTAACTAATCACAGCTATATGACTAAAGATGATGAGATCGACCCAACAAAAATTACTATTGAAATGCTTAAAATGATTGGTCATTCTGATGAAGAAATTGATAAAATTTTACTAGAATTTAAAGAGCGGGATGCGCTGGTAGAAAAATATAGAAGAAGTAAATTACATTATTACGAAAAAAAAATTCCTGAATATGAAGAATGTTTAAAAAAAGCTAAGAGAGAGGAAGATGTACAGGTTTTCCTTACTGAAAATTTACAACTAGCATTAGATGCATTCTCAGATGGCTCGCATCCCTTAGACATTGTCCCTAAGTTTAAACTCGGGCAAGATTTGGTTACTGACTTTGTGGTAATAGGAGTTAGGTCTCATGGAAAACCTTACCATCTTATCTTCGTTGAGCTTGAATCACCTACTGGTAAACCATTCACAAAGAACAACGTTTATTCCCGTGAATTGAATATAGCGATAAAACAAATGAATGAATGGCGACATTGGTTGAAAGATAAATTTGAAACTTTCTGTGCAGATTTTCCCGAAAAACTTCATAAAGAAATTTCCCCGACACTTAGAGATGATATTCGAAGTGCTATCAAAACATACAAAATAGTCATAGGAAGAAGAAATTCATACACAGAAAAAGATCGGGAACTGAGGGGCTCATTTTTCGATTCCACTAATGGGTCTATTGAAATTATGTCTTATGACAATATTGGAGATTTTGGAAAAAGATATTTAGAATTCGATGCATGGGACTTAAAGTTACCAAACAAAAAAAATAACCTAGCTACAAACTAATAATGTTGTTCCCTCCATCTTGTATCCTTTCGTCTTCACCCATTTCTGGACCTCCGAAGTCACTTTGATGCCCTTCAGACTGATTCCTTTCGATGTCTTGTCCATCTTCGAAATCCGTTCTTCCAATTTCTCGATGACTTTCTTGTCTTCTTCTGGTGTTTTTTGAGGTGGTTTTTCCTTATCTGCTACCTGGGCTACTCTCACTCCACTTAAAATCTGTTCTTTGGTGTATTGTTGTATTTTGCCACCTCCAACTGATGCACTCCACCCTTTCTTTAGAGGGCAAATCTTCACGAGTGTTCTTCCTTTGTATTTCGCTGATAAATCATGGCCTGCTGTCTTTTCGAGGTTGAGTTCTGGAATCTTCCGCAGTTCATCGATTATCCAAAATAGTTCTTTCCTTGCCTCACTATCTTGCGCATACTGGATATTGCACAACTCTTGGTATTCTTCAGACACCTTTGGTACGAGTGGGTCTTTTTGAGGTGGTGGTGATTTCTGGGCTTGGGCTTGTTCTTTTTTCTTCACAAAGGATTCAACTGCTTTTGCGGTGTCTTCTGCCTTTACGGGTTGTTTTATTGGTTGTTCTATTCCTTTCATTTTACACTTCCTGGCTTTACCGCCGGATAGAAATATTTAAATGATAGTATATTAACAATATATATCAAAACAAATAGGAATCCTTTCTTAAAAGGATTTAAGAAAACACCAGAGGGATGAAAACCATGCCATATGCATTTACCTTCGACCTATCAAAACTCTCTCAAGCCATATTCAAAGATATCGCAAAGATATCTGAAAAAGACAAACTCAATGAGAAACTCGCGAACATGGCACGAAACCTTGTCAACAAATTTAACGTCGACAAACATACGGGACTGCCCATCAGTGATTCCATCACCGTTATCGAAGATCTTATCGACGTCAACTTGAAAAACAGTCTTCAAAAAGAACAATTTCTTCAAACACAAAAAAGAGCACTGTTTCTCCCGCATTGTTGCAGAAAATACATGGACTCACGCTGTCATGCCACCTTTGATGCCACCACCTCTTCATATACCTGCAATCATTGTTCTACTGATTGTCTAGTTCATCAAGCGACAGTTCTGTCAGTGCAGCGGAATTATGATATCTATGTGCTCCCGGGTGGATCTTGTGTTAGAAAAATATTCCAGAAAAAACACTATGA
>Ga0031655_10002093_pt1 | contig 11610 bp, 11 predicted proteins | sample FrelakmetHBP12HB_FD_55187 | JGI IMG/M metagenome (GOLD analysis project Ga0031655, IMG submission 55187) | Freshwater lake sediment microbial communities from the University of Notre Dame, USA, for methane emissions studies -HBP12 HB | ecosystem: Environmental > Aquatic > Freshwater > Lake >... | reverse complement strand
TTTTTTGCGCCATCAATGGTTTTTGGCATTGATGAACAATGGGGAAAAGTCATGTTCCGGGGTTGTGGCGGGCTGGTTTTGTTGAACTGCTTGTCTTCGCAGTTGATCAGGCCAACGATGCCATTGATGAAAGCATCAATCCCATTGATGAAAAACTCAGTTTCAGGGATGCTAAGAAGGTTGCTGCCGGAAACTTGGAGATAGAACTTTCACGGGTTCCCGCGGAAAGGGAGCTTCTTGAAAGCCTGTTTGAGAATGGCTAAGGAGGAGTCATTAATAGGATACCTAGAAACTGGATTTTATAGTCATAACTATTGTCAGGAGCTTAGTCATGACTATTGGTTTTTTGGTACATAGTTCCAGCATGCATTCCAGCTAGCAATAGTCATAACTATTGCGTGAGAGGATTTTGCGGTGAGGTTGGCCGGTTTGGATATCTGCAACTTGGTTTTTTGCGGGCTAAGCTCGATATGGCTGTTTCTTTCGCTGTTTGGGCACAAAGTGCATTCTCTTTTGTTTAGTCGTCTTTAGATCTGAGTTTATCTTATGCTCCGAGATGATTATTTCGTAGTCTTCGCGGCTTCCTAGTTTCTTGACATTGCCCTTGAAAAATGGGCTGAACTTTACGCGGCCATCCCCAAATGGTCCCTTTCCTCGGAGGCACTCGACAGAGAGGTGCTTCTCCCACTTGTCTATAGCTGTTAAGAAGACGCCTTGGTCAGTGTCAAGAAATTCCTTGTGAATAAGGATCTTTGCTTTGTCAGTGTCAAGCTTCTCGAAACCAGAATCCAAGCTGGCGGTTCCGAGGAAATGGCTTTCTCGCCCAGGCTCCACGAGGTAAAACAATGCGAAGTCCCCTTTCTCCAGCTGGCTAAGGTCTGCTGCGCCTTTGCTTTTTTCGGAGTCTTCTCTAATGCCCCAGAAACGGTCGTTCATACGGTGGCTGTAAACTTCAAATCCTGATCTGCGGTAAAGTCCGCCTACTTCTTCCTTAACTTTGAAGACCCAGTATTTCGTAGCCAACTTGCTTCCCGAAACAATCAATGAACAGTTGGTCTTATGAGCTTTTCAGTTGCTTCTTGCAGATCTTGCGAAGGTAATCTGGTTTTGTTAGGCTGCATCAAGCCCTTCTCTACCAAGTTCGCTCTGAGGTTCAGATTGCTGGCGAAAAAAGGAAGTTGTGTTGATGCTATCGTATACAGCTCGCTCCTAAGCAAATTCGTGGGTGAGTGCTGGTGACGGTTATTGATATGTGCATTACAGCAACAACCAGACTCACTACTAGCTAAATGCCTATTGAACGGCCTGCAACAATTTAACTCATAAAGCCTTGCTTAGCGACTATCATCACCCGATCTGACGGAAAAACGCCCGAAATGGCGTCTGTTTTTTCGTTGATCTCACCAAGTTTTACTTTGGTGAAGGCAGTTTTATGTTCATTTCATCTGCCCAACAAGTAAGTTGCTGGAAAAAAGCAGCCTGCTGCAGAGTTAAGAAAACAGCAAAGTTCCTAAATCCTGCAGTAAACCTGCTGAAAACCCTATAACGGAACTGGTTGCTAGAACAAATCAGATTAGCCAAGTAGGGGGTGCCCTCAATCCTTGCCTGGCCAAATTGAGTAGCGTTAAGACCTTTACCTCAAGAGTTGAAGTCTGAGCGTGGTCTGTTCAAAAACTTCAGCGACAAGAAAGTTAAGGCCTGGTTAATCATTGTGATCGATCGGATCTATTGCTAAAAACGTTGGAAATAAACTGACTCGCGTAGTGCCTTGATGCGAAAAAAGCTGTAAATTAAGGCGTATTCTTACAATACAACCTTCAAAAGCGTTCGTTTTTTATCGAATTCAAAAGCGCCAAAAAATGCCGAGGATTTTTTCAGCCAAGCATAAAAATAAACTCAAGATTTAAGCCCATAAACCCTAAATAGCCTCAATTTGGGTTGTTTGTCTATCCCCTAGGGGCAAGTGATGGCGATAACCAGCGCCTCATATAAGTACCTACGAAAATCTCCATGCGAAACCAACAGCCCCTCCCTTCGGGTTATCTTCGACTTTCCAAATAGATTTCCTTTTGAGGCGGGAAACTTTGTTGTTTTTCACTGCTTCTGCTATTTGGCCATAACTTGATTGGTTGTAAGTTTGCTGCTTGTACTGAGGTCACTTGGAGGATGCCTTCTGTAGGATTGACAGTCAGCGTTTAGCAGCTGCATTGCCACCCCTGGCAGCGTTTAGTTTCTCGGTATTGCCTTGAAGTATCTGGTGCATCTGTTCTTCTGAGCGGGTCTCCGTTCTTTGAAGTGTACTGCTCTGCCATCTGCCCCTTCCGCGTGTCTGGAGGGATTACGTCCGTGGCGCAATTCGCAAAATTGCTGACTCAGCCTGGTGAGATCAAACTGAAACTCTGCCTCGACTGGTGGCGCCAGCAGATCTGTGACTCGGCGGTGGCTTACACTTGGCTTTCTTTCGTCGAGCTGCATCGCATAGCTGTTTGTTCGGTTCAGCGCGGAGGCAAAGGAGCCTTCTCTTCTATGAGCAGGCGTTTTAGTCGTGCAAGATACTGGCTGGACCTGCAATATCTTCGGAATGTGCATCTCGCAGTTTCCCCGTTCGGTTGCAATAGTTATGCAAGTATTAATCACAAATGTGCCATCACCTAGATTCACCAGACCGCACCATCCGAAATTTCTCTGTATACGAAAGCATCACCCAAACACAGTTTCCATGCTCGTGTGCAATAGTTTTTTATCGCACCCGCCCCAGAAACAGAAGCGTGAAAGAAATCGACAAGATCGCCCTCCGGCGGTGGCGCAAACGAGGCTTCTACAGCGAATCCGTACTCGTCAAACTCCTCCAGAAAAACGGCTACAACGCCGTCCGAGTGCCGGTAAGCAACCCCAGTCTTAACCCTCTTCCCGACGTCATGGCGCGCAAGGGCGACCACATGTACGCGTTTGAAGTCAAGAACGCAACTTACTACGCGTATTTTCCACGCCAGCAGATAGACAAGCTCTTCCGCTTTCTCAACGAACTCGTACCTACAGACAAGGAGCATAAGCACGCCGTCGTTGCGGCTCACTTGGGCAAGAAATGGACTTATCGCGAGATCAACTGGAGCGACTGGGAGAAGAATAAGTTGCCAGACAAGGTCCGTATCCTTAAGCGTGACCGCGGTAACCTGAGCCTGGAAAAAAGTTACTGACCTAACGTAAAGGAATTACCTCAAAACATATTATTGTCGTGCGCCACTCCTCAACTATGCAGCCCGAACCTCAATTTGTCGTTGTTGCCTCAGCCCTTTACAAGGCATACCAGATAGAAGAATCTACGATCGATGTTCTCAAGGACGTAAACTTTACCGTTCAGAAAGGCCAATTCGTCGCCATCTATGGCCCTTCTGGCGCGGGCAAAACTACGCTTTTAAACATGATAAGTGGCATCGACAAGCCTACCACAGGCAAAATCTCAGTTTTCGGCTCGGAACTCACCGAGCAAAACGAAGACTTCCTGGCAAAGTACCGGTGCAACCAGGTAGGTTTCGTGTTCCAAACCTACAACCTCGTTTCTACCTTAACAGTGGCTGAGAACATCGCGTTCCCGCTTGAATGGAAACGCGCAAGTTCAGAGCAGATTCAAGCACGCGTAAAGGAGCTTATCGAAGCCTTTGGCTTGCGTCATCGGGCTAGGCACTTTCCTGCGCAGCTTAGCGGAGGCGAACAGCAACGAGTAGCTTTCGCTCGGGCGCTAGCGAACAATCCGCCGTTGCTCTTGGCTGACGAGCCGACGGGGAATTTGGATACGAAAAACGGACAGAAGATCATCCAGATTCTTCGGTCCTTGAAGGCCGAGGGTAAAACTATCATAGTTGCGACGCATGATGAGGAAATTATGCCTTTGGCGGACTTGAAATTTTGCATAGATGAGGGAAAACTGGCGATTCAGCCATGACTGAAGCTGCCTTCCCCGTTAATGACTTACTTCGCAGGCGCCTCCAAACCGGACTCACCGTTCTCAGCTTGACTACCTGTGTGGCTTCGACGCTTTTCCTGCTTCTTTTCAGCGGGCAGGTTGGGCTTGGAATAGCCGCCGTGACAAAGGGCACGCTCACGAGCGGCACCTCTGTGATTTTTGGGCAGTTCTTGACATTCATCGGCGCGTTAATCTTCGCAGTCGGCGCCGTAATCATCTCATTCATTGTTTTCTTGATGATGGCTCAGCGAACCAAGGATTTCGGGTTGATGAAAGCCACGGGTTGTCCCAACAGTCTGGTTTTCGGCTACTTCGTGACTGAGCTCTTGGGTCTTGTTTCAGTTGGATGCGTCTTTGGCGTTGTGGTGGGGTTCGCAACGGACTATTTTGTCATCAACTTGCCCATGTTTCACGTTTACAACATGGCGCCAAATTTCTGGTTTGCCCCTCTTGTCTTCGCGGTGTACTTTGTTTTTGCTCTTGTTTTTGGCGCCAAGCCTCTGTTTGACATGGCGCGTATGTCGCCGCTTAAGGCTCTTTCATCCGTGCAGTACTTCGGGTTGGGTAAAGGTCCTCGCCTGAAACCGTTGTCTAGGACGGGGCTGACGCTCAGAATTGCTTCCCGCAGCCTTTTCAGACGCAAAAATGCCATTGTGAGGCTCGTGGTTTTCCTTTCCGTAGTTTTTCTGCTGCTAACCGTCTCTATAGCAGGAGGCATAATCGCCAATGACACTTCTACATCGTGGGTTCAAGAGGCAGTCGGCAAGAACGTGGTTCTCATCGCTGACAGCGGCATGGCGGCGCAGTATAAGCAGTTGCTGTTGACGTATTCGGGAGCTAAAGCGAACGGCGATTTTAACTATTCAGACTCTAACTTGGCCATATCAGATGCGGCGTTGCAAGCAATCAGCCAGGTATCTGGCGTCACAGTCGTGGATTCGCGTTTAGTGCTGAATGGAACTGTTAAAGAAGTGGCTAACTTTACGATCGACCCTGAGACGTTGGCTACCATCACTATAGGCGATAAACGCGCGTGTCAATCACTCATAGTGGGTGTTAACGGTGGAAAAACGGTTTCTGAGCCGTTTACAAGGGGCTTTTTCTTGAATTCGACTTCCAGTTTGACCGCGGTTGTCGGGGACTCCATATCCTACGCCATCTACAGCCCCATGAGTATTCAGCAACCTTATGGTCAAACGACCATTCAATCCAACGCGCTATACGAGAGTGCGCAGATAGGCAATGCCTCGTTTGCGATTTCAGGCATTTGCATAGATCCCATCAATAATGGCAACGTAACGTACATTCCGCTTCCGCAGCTTGAACAGATTAGCGGCATTTCAAGCCCAAACATTGTCCTCGCTGGCATAAGCCAATCAGATGACTATGCCACCACAATTCAACAAATACAGACCACATTGCACGCAATAAGCCCAAACTTGACGGTGTTGGACCTGAAGCCGCTGGTCGACCAAGACGCCAGCTTCCTAAGCTCTCTTTGGGGAGTTATAATGTTCCTACCTGCCTTTGCCTTGGCAGCCGCAGCCATGTGCTTAGTGAGCTTTCTTATAATTTCAATCGACGAGCAACATCAAGAATTCGCAATACTGCGGGCCACAGGAGCCAAACCATCCACCGTGCTGCTTATCCTAGCGGCTCAAAGCCTGACAGTCTTACTTAGCAGCTTCGCCGTGGGAGCATCCCTGGGCACAATCGTATGTGTACTGATATTGACGGCTCATCCGGTGCTTACAGGCTTCACTTTTCTGGCAATCGCAGGATGGCTATTGGCAGTCTTGCTGGGCATGTTCTTGGTTAGCTTGTATCCTGCCGTACGGTTTGCGAGGAAGCCGCTGCCCGCGATTATGTCATAGGTGCTCAAATTTCCTCGGAAAACTCTTGACTGCATCCAGATTAAGGGGCAGCTGATGGATGAAATCCTGAAACGCAAGCACAGGAACAACTGGAACCTCATCACAAAACTTGACGCAGACATGAATCAATGACAAGATAACAGGAACGAAAACTGCCGCTCGCCATTTTGTGCACGGCAAATCCAGCGCTTTACTTGGTAGCGACTCAGCAAACGCAGCTACCCGAGTAGATTGCGCGTCAACGATCTTCCTTAGACTTGACAAATGCATTCCGTGGTGCCATTGTTTGCAGTCAACGCAAATTACTAAGGGCTTTTGGCAGCCGACGACATCAATTTCCCAGCGTTTTCCCGCATTTTTGAAGTGAACGTTTTTCGCTGTGACGTAGCCATTATGCTCCAGCGCTATGGAAGCCATGCTTTCAAATTCTTGCCAATGTAGCAAGTCGCTGACCTGTTCGACATCTGACCCAAGCTGCAATGCTCTGACGGCGAGTTTCAGTCTAGAGTCTGCCGGGATTTCCACTAAACCGTCTTTCAGATAAATTAGTCCTTCCAATTGTAACTTTTTTAGTAAAAAAGATGCTGCAGATGAAGGTATCTTGGCGTCAGATTTGATATCTTCTTGATTAATTGCCCCGTTCTTGGTCAGTTTTAACGCCGAAATTAACAGGTTGCGCTCAACTAACAAGGTTGATTCCCCATAGATTTGAGATGGAATAATCAAAAGTCGGCCTTTTGCAGCTTTCGATGACGTCGCACCCATAGGTCGAGACGGTTTCTGTATACAGAAGCATCAACGAAACTTCAGCCATCGGCTGCCTTTCCAAACCCATTATCTTAAGGCGCCCCTCATTTCCCTTTTCGTACCTTAAACTCCTTGTCATTGAATAGTCTTTTGCCTCCAGATGGAACTTTGTTGCGTTCTAAATTGCTGAAGAAAAAATTTTGCCGTTCGTAAGTCGTACACGTCATTGGTAGCTGGGTCACCATGGAATGTGCTTATTTCAGTATAAATGGCTCAGATCATGCTTCGTATTTTAGCGTTTTAATTTAAAAAATGTCCATTCGAAGACTTTTCGAATATGCTCGAGAAGTGACTAGGATGGTTCAGGGGTCTTCGGCTTAGGCATTTCTGGGTTTTCTGCGAATAAATACAGCTGCAAGCCATTCTTACCCACAATTCGTGGGGAAAAGAATGCAAATTGCCAAACATAGAGCCCTCATTCACCTCCCTGGGAGTGGAAAATCGGGCTTATTCCCTTTCTCTGTGGCATTAGGCTTTAAATTTTTTCATGATTATATATAGTTCGCTCGATTTCGATGTTTTGCGCGGATTTTTAAATTATCTAGTTAAAAATAATGGGGCGAAAAGGCTGTTTGAAGGTGTTTTGGTGATGCTTTTGTATACGGGCAGAAAACAGGCTCTTCTGCCTTTTTTGGCTTGAAAACCCTGGCTTGTCTGTGCTTGGCTAATCTATGAAGGTTTTCTGCAGCTTGCCTGAGTAGTCTATGTACACAGTCTTGAGTTCTGTGAATTCTTTTGTGCCGTCCGGTCCGTCTTCGCGTGTGTTGCCTGAGTGCTTCACGCCTCCAAAGGGCAGGTGGTTCTCTGCGCCGATGGTTGGGCTGTTTACGTACGTCAGGCCTGCTTCGATTTTGCGGATAGCTGTGAAGGCGTTCTTGATGCTGTTTGTGTATATTGCGGAGCTCAGCCCGTACTCCACGGAGTTAGCAATCTCTATTGCTTCTCGCAGGTTTTTGGCGGAGAGCAGCGAAACCACGGGTCCAAAGATCTCTTCTTTGGAAACGCGCATGTCTCGTGTGCAGTCTGTGAAGATTGTTGGCTCGAAGAAATAGCCTTTCAAGTTGCTGGGCACGTTACCTCCGATGAGTAGTTTGGCGCCTTCGGCTTTGCCGATTTCAATGTACTTGCGCACTTTGTCTTGCGCAGCCTTGTTGATTAGTGGTCCGACGTCGGTGTTCGGGTCTAAGCCGTCGCCTATTCGAAGCCTTCGAACTTGTTCGAGCAATATCCTTTCAAACGCGGGCTTGACTTTCTCGTGAATGATTACTCTTGATGAGGCTGTGCACCGTTGGCCCGTTGTCTCGTAGCCTCCCCACAGTACGCCATTGACGGCGAGGTCCAGGTCCGCGTCATCCATAACTATGATGGGATTTTTCCCGCCGAGTTCCAAGTTAACGCGTTTGATGCCTGCCTCCCGCAGGATAGTTGCACCTGTGTCTTTGTGCCCAGTGAAGCTAATTACGCGAACACGTTCGTCTCGAACCAAGGTCATACCGACGCTTTCCCCTGGTCCCGTAACCATGTTTAAGACGCCTTTGGGCAAGCCTGCCTTCTCAAACGCTTGGACTAGCAAAATCGCGCAGAGCGGTGTGTCCGATGCGGGTTTCAGGACTGCGGTGTTTCCGCACACGAGTGAGTAGAAGATTTTGCGCGCTGGAATCGCAACGGGGAAATTCCACGGAGAAATTAAGCCCGCGACGCCGATGGGCAGCTTGAGGGTCATGCAGAACTTGTCTGCCTTTTCCGAAGGCATCGTGTTGCCGAGGAGTCTTCGGCCTTCAGCGGTGGCGTAGTATCCGACTTCGATGGCTTCTTGGACGTCTGCGCCAGAGTCGAGGAGGGTTTTGCCCATCTCGCGTGTCATTGTCCGCGCAAGTTCGCCTTTCTGCTCAATTAGCAACTGAACGGCTCTCAGCAGGAGTTCGGCTCGTTTGGGTGCAGGCGTCTCGGACCATGATTCAAATGCAGCTTGGGCGGCGTCGATTGCTCTTTTTGTGTCGTCTGCGTTGCCTTTCTGGAATTCGCCCAGGACCTCGTCTGGGTCTGCTGGGTTCACTCGTGTGTAGGTTTCGCCTGATTCGGAGTTAACCCACTCTCCGTTGATGAACAGTCTGAACTTCGCGATCAAAGCAGTCACCTAAGATAAGGCCTTAGCCGCGTTCGCTGCGGACTCTGTCATAGGGGCCTTTGGCTTTCATCCGAGCCTTCTTCTTGATATCGTTCTTCCCCAATGGCGTGTCACCTTCAACATCTTCAGGGCTTTCCACGCCTTTGAGAGGTTCAGGTTCCGGGAAATCTTCCAAAGTAACAAGCTTAGCTCCACGGAGCGTCATCGTTTCGAAGGCTTTGTCGACATCGCCTGGCTTCACATTCAACCCTTTCGTGGCGTCGGCTAACACGTAGGTTTCAATGCCCATTTTGCGAGCATCTAGAACAGAATTCAGAACGCAATAGTCTGCCGCGAGCCCGCCGATTAGGATTCGTTGGATTCCTTCTTCCTTGAGCCGTTCGGCCAATTCTGTGCCGTCAAAGATTGAGTACGCTTCTTTCTTTGGGTCAGTCGCCTTCGACACTACAAGGACAATTTTTGGAAGTTTCAGGTCAGGGCTAAACTCGGCGCCTTCCCTGTTCTGGACACAATGGGGTAGCCATTGACCTCCCTGGGTCACGAATGACATGTGGTTTGGAGGGTGCCAATCTCGGGAAGCGATTATCTTTGCGTTTGCCTCCGTAAACATCTTAATGTAATCGTTGAGGACAGGGATTACCATGTCGCCGTCAGGCACGGGCAAGGCACCTCCCGGGAGAAAATCCTTTTGTATGTCAGTAACGATGAGGGCATCCTTGCTGGTTATATCTAAACTTACTTTTCTTTTCAAGCAAAATTCACCTTCACAATAATGCCCGAGCCAAACGAGGCTGCAGGCTAAAGATACTGTAGGGCTAGTTGTGGATAAAGTTTTTTCCGCTTACCGGCGCGGATGGAAAGGTAATTAAGCCGTCAGTCCATTAACACTAGCGACGAGAGAGTATGTCAGCAGTCTTAGCTTATGTAATGTTTAAGGTAAGTTCAGGAACCGAACGCGAGGTTGCTCAGAAACTCATCGAATTCGACGAAGTCATGCAGGCAGACGTGATTTTCGGAGAATACGATGTAGTCGCAAAGATACTGGCAAAAGACATAGACGCTTTGGAAGACTTCGTTTCTGACCACGTCAGAAGCATATCAAACGTGCTCGTAACTTCTACGATGATTATTTCGCATGAGTACAAAGCGAAGAGTCAGCGTCCAAAGACCAAATAACAACGTCTCTGCGCAGTAGGCTCCAGACGGACGGCGGCTCAAATCAGCCTTTTTCTTGTCTTCAACTTCCCTAGCCGCCGCCATGAGGATACGCTTATTTCTTAAAGCGATGCATAAAGTTATTGGCGATTTAACTTGCAGCCTGAAACCATATCTAGTCGGCAAATGCGCGCCTTAGAAATCAACGCGGAATATTTTGGTATTTCCCTGTTGCAATTGATGGAAAATGCTGGGCGAAACGTGGCCCTAGAAGTAGCTTCCCGCTTCAAGAAAGACCAGCGCGTCGTGATTTTCTGCGGGCTGGGCGGAAACGGCGGCGACGGCTTCGTAGCGGCAAGGCACCTGCTATCTATGGGTTTCAGCAAAGTGGCGGTTATTTTTGCTGGAAGAAGTGGAGACATCAGCCACGAGGCCGCAAGGCAAAACTGGGCAGCTCTTCAGCCTTTCGCTGACAACATCGTTGTTCATGAGGTTGTTGACGCGGCTGAAGTCGCGGATGTTGAGGCCGATGTTGTTGTGGATGCTCTTTTGGGTACGGGAACGAAGGGAATGCTGAGACCTCCTATTTCCAAGTTCGCTGCGCTCATCAACTCTATGAAGGCGTTCAAGGTTGCGGTTGATGTCCCTACAGGCATTGACTCAGATACTGGTGATGTTCTTGGTGAGGCGGTGAAGGCAGATCTTACTGTCACGTTTCATAGGGCAAAATCTGGGTTTAATGCGGCGAAAGCTTACACGGGAAAGCTCGTTGTTGCAGGGATAGGCTTGCCGCCGGAGCTGGACGAATTAGCTGGTCCAGGCGATGTCCAATTGGTCACGAAGGCGCGCCCCGCTTTTGCTCATAAGGGCGATTCTGGGCGAATTCTGCTTGTCGGGGGAAGCGACGTATATTCGGGCGCTCCCGTGCTAATGTCCATGGCTGCTTTGCGTACGGGTGTGGACCTTGCCCACACTGCATCGCCGGAGAAGACAGCACATGACATTGCTTCGCTGTCTCCTGATTTAATTGCTGTGAAGCTTGAGGGAAGCTACCTTAACCCTGGCAACGTTGCTGCTTTGAAGGAGTATTTGCGTGTTGTAGACGCGGTTGTGATGGGTCCGGGCATTGGCTTGCATGAGGAGACTAAGCAGTTCGTCGAGGGCTTCGTTAAGGCGGTTGAGGAGGCGGGTAAACCCTTGCTTTTGGATGCTGACGGGTTGAAGGCGTTTGGCGAGTTCAAGAGACGGCTGAAAGTGCCGCTGGTCTTGACTCCGCATGCGGGCGAGTATGCAATCTTAACTGGTAAGCAGCTGCCGGACGATGTGCCGGGACGCGTTCGCTACGTCAGGCAGACGGCAGCTGAGTTAGGCGCGGTGGTCTTGCTCAAAGGCGCCGTAGACATAATCTCCGACGGGACACGGGTGAAACTGAATTTTACGGGCAACCCTGGCATGACCGTGGGCGGGACTGGCGATGTCCTTTCAGGCATCGTTGGCGCTTTTCTGGCGCAAAAAGTTGATGCGTTTGAGGCTGCAGTAGCTGGTGCCTTCGTTAACGGCGCCGCGGGCGATTTTGTGGCTGCTAACGTTGGCTTCCATATGGTGGCGACGGACCTGTTAGAGTATATTCCCAACGTGTTGAATGACCCGATGAGTCATCTAAAGGTGCGAAACGGTGGAAA
>Ga0031655_10002083_pt1 | contig 11641 bp, 18 predicted proteins | sample FrelakmetHBP12HB_FD_55187 | JGI IMG/M metagenome (GOLD analysis project Ga0031655, IMG submission 55187) | Freshwater lake sediment microbial communities from the University of Notre Dame, USA, for methane emissions studies -HBP12 HB | ecosystem: Environmental > Aquatic > Freshwater > Lake >... | reverse complement strand
AGCGATCCACAGTCACACCCGCGGCCACGGGCGCACTGGCGGGCCTGGTAGGGCGTCCCAAGCCACTCCCTGGCGATTGCTATCACTTTGTCCCTTTGAATTTGTTCTCGTTCGTCCATCAGATACTCTGCTCGGGCGGTGGCACGAAAGGAAATCCACCAAAATTTATTGCATTGTAGAATCTCTTGATGCATGTTGAGAGCGTTTTGTCACATCCCAAGATGACGTGAAACTGGTCCCCAGGAGTGACCGGAAATAGCGTCGGAGCGGCAAGCGTGAGCGCTCCCGTAATAGCATCCTCGGCAACGACGTGGCCGGGAAGTCCTGAATTTGCTCCCGTGGTCCACATCAGCAATCCGCCGATGAAATAGCCTGGCTGTGGATGCGAAAAGTCCGGTAGTACCTTTCCTGACCAGGCATCCTGGGGAACGATGACCGTTCTCATGCTTCCGGTGTCGGCTGTGTTTCCTGCCTGCCATCCGTTGTAGGCCCCTATTCCAAACTCCCCGCCTACCCCCGTTGTACCAATGCAACCCGTATCGGCGAAGGTGTGATAGCAGCCAGGCTGAATGACGCGCTGGGGGATTTTGAGGTTCAGCAGATAATTCCAGTCCCGAACCTCAAATTCTGCCTTGGAGCGGCCTACCTGCTGCGCGCTGGCAATGACGCCTGAAAACAATTTCAAGGCAACGACAATTTGTCCCGTTGTGAACGGCCCCGCCCATCCCGGTGACATCCAGACGGTGATCACATCGACAGGTGCTCCGTCGAAAAGTCCAGCCTGGATGATCTGCATGATTGGCGTCGTCGTGTTCGGCGTCGGAGCCATGACCGTTTGATCGGCGATGAGAGTAAGGGCCATTGCCTTCGACTCCAGAGTAAAATCAGCCACGGAAGAGACCGTGCCTCGTTCCCAGGACCCATAAAGCGAGGAATGGTAGGTATCCGTCCCGTACTTCACGTCCTGCTGCCCATTCGTCACATAAAGAATCGCGCCACGGTTTGCCGAGTAGCCCGTGTAGAAATTTGTCAGGTCGATCTTAATAAGGTCGGCCCGGTAAGCTGTCCCCAGGGCCTCGATCGTGGCCTGGTTGCCCACGAGAAACGTTTTCATATAATCACCGTGATAAATTTGAGTGAACTGTTCGACCAGATCGCCGGGAAGTCCTGCTGCATGTTCGACCACTGGTCTTCCAGAAATCGGCAGAGATAATAATACTTTCCGCTCCAGGTTATTTGAGCCCCTGGAATGGCCGGAGGGCCAGCCGATGGACCATGGGGAGGCGACCCGAACGTGACAAGGCCATTGACGATGGAATAACCGGATCCGATTGGCGTCCCGTCAACGTAGATCTGCGGGTAGGATCCCTGGAATACCTGAAGGCCATTACCGATTCGAAATGCCTGGGTCACGCCGTCCCCAACTCCAAAAAGAGCGGGAGCCGTAGCCGGAACTTCATCGTCGAAGATGTCGTCATACAAAAAAGTACCTGCGGCGCCCTGCATGTCCACGAAAAATCCGATGATCTCTCCGATGGCCGTGGATCGGTCGTTTGGATTCCCCTTGGCATAGCTCATATCAACATCGAACTGCCAGCGAGGAATAGCGTAAAGAGGGATCCTGAGTTCATTCTTCCCCGAGGCCGGCGTCTGGATGATCGTCGAAAAGAGCGGCGTCTTCCTGATGGGAAACTTCGTGGACCACTGGCCCGGGTCAATGGCTGGAAAAACTGGATAGGTCATTGTTTTAGCCCATGTTCTTTCCGCGCATCCACCGGGCCGCGGATTGTGCGAAGAGTTCACCGTGGCGGTCGAGCACGCCCTTGACGCCAGAAGAATCGAAGGCGCTGACCTGTGGAGCGTAGTGAAAATGCGTGGCACCTGCCCCTCCCGGCATTGCGGTGGGTGCCCCACTGCTCTGCCGCGCCGATTGCTGCACGAAGTCCGAGATATGGGAAGGCAGAACCATCTCGTTGCGGTGGACGAGGGCAATGTTGGTTTCAGGAACGATGCCGCCCTTTTCGAAAGCCGCATATCCCATGGCGGTAGCGAACATAGAGGCGCCGAACGCAGGAGCGCCCATGTCAATGGGCCATGGGGCCTCAGCAAATGATGCCGTTCCTGCGGCCCCGGCAAGTCCGGCCTGGGCCACTGCTTCGGCCTTGATGCCTGCTATGTTGGCCAGCATCTGCCCAAGTTTTGTTCCTTCCAGCATTTTCTCGGCCATCCCAACTACCAGGTGCTTCTCAAGGATGTGAAGCAGGGCCATGATCGCCATCTGACTAATTTTCTGCCAGCTAGCCGTGATGAATTGCTGCAATGTCATCTGGCCCGTCATCATCTTGGCAATGGGGACGTTGAAGGCGGTATCGAGCTTGCTATAGATTATCTTTTCTTCCTCAACAAGTCTCCGTGCCTCTTCTTTTTGTTGCTCATCCGCCGCCCTTTGTTCTGCCAGAAGCTCCGCATGAGCGGCCCTGATCATGGCAACCTTGGCGCGCATCGCAGCTTGGGCTGTGGCTAAGGCATGGTCCTGACCCGCCTTTTCTTCGGTGGCCAGCTGTGCTTCATATCCCTTCTCCGCGTTCAATATCATCGCGTCGTACTGCTGCTCCATCGCGACCTTTTCATCCCAAGCGTTCCTGATAATCAGGTTCGTCAGGGTCTCTTCGTCGGCTGTGTCCTTGATCTTTCTGCTCGCTTTCCCTTTCTTTGGGCCGGGTGTGATGCCTTCTTCGGCCGGGCCTGTACCGCCAACTTTCGGCGGGTTCATCGCCTTTCCGTAATAGTTCTCCATCGCCGTCGTGGCTTCCGACCAACGCAACTTAATATCTGAGACTGCTCCACCAATGTCCGCTTTGATTGCGGAACCTGTGCTTTTGGCGTCGGTCCAGGCAGCGGCAAAGTTTCCATGAACAACATCGTTCATGACGCGAGCGAACCCGCCGACGGCCTCAATGGCCACCATCACTTCGGCAGTGATCGCATCCCATACGGTGACACCGATCGCCTGCAGATATTTGAAGGTGGAAGCCAAAAAAGCCAGCAAAAGGGACAGCCCTGAAATGGCCGGAGTCAACTGTGCCTCAATCTCCGAAACGATGGCCTGCTGCTCTTCCTTGAGCGCCCTGGCGTCGGCTGCTGCTTTCTCCTGGGCGATACCCAAAGCGACGTGCTGCTCAAGTTGCTTCTGAAGTGCTTCTGATCCCACGCCCAGGACGCCAGCCACTTCCCGGCTTCGAAGCCCGAGGATTTGCGAGATCTCCGCCAGCTTTTCAGTCCCCCCGGTGGCGCTATGGAGCGCATCGGAAACCTTCATCAAAACTTTTTCAAGATTATTTCCGTGCTCTTCAAGGAATATAATCGGGATCCCGAGATTGATGAACGCCTGCGCCGTCTTTCCCTCGGGTTCGTTAACGGCCTCGTGAATCTTTGCCGAAAGGCGCGTAATGGCCATCTCAAAGCGGTTCGCTTCGACTCCGTTTGCCCGCATGACCTCGCGGAACTCTACGAGCCGAGCTACGCTCATGCCGGACATTTCAGCCATGCGCTGTTCTGCCATGGCTACGCCAGCCAAATGCTCGACCATCGCAAACAGGCCCATGCCGACCATGCCGATCGTGCCACCGAGCATTCCCATGCCCGAAGAAAGCACGCCAGCGCCAGACGTCATGTTCGAGAGTCCGGCGACGCCCTTCTCCATGGAAAGCGCAATGTCGGCCTGTTTTGCCGCGACGGTCACTTTTTGCAGCCCGACGGCAGCTTTCTTTCCAGCAGCATCGGTCTTGACACCAAACACAGTCGCTTCGTTTCCCGCCTTGTTCAGCCACTTTCCCGCCTCTTCCGCGGGTACGTTCAGGGCCTTGAGAGCACGCGCCATGGCCGCAGACGCCTCGGCGCCTTGAGCGAAGCCCGCCTCCAGGGGAAGCAGGTCCACGGCCATGCGGACTTTCATTTGTCCTTCGAGATCTGGCATCAGTTCGCCTTTCCCTGCAGCTTTAGCTCTTCTAACCATTTTCTCACATGGTCGGGAACATCTTTCTGTATCGGAATCCCGGCAGGAAGGGAAGGTGCGGGTCCGTGGTGTTTGCGTCTGACGCCCAGATATGCAGCGGCGAGCATCCGTGTCGATGGATATTCTGCCATATGGGCTTGAATTTCCCAGGCAAGATCGAGCGGGCAGTCCTCAATGTCGCGCCAGGACCATCCGCAATCGACGGCGAGAGAGCCTTGAAGTTCAAGAAGCTGTGTCAGGAAGTCGGAGCCGGAGATTCCGTTTTTTTTTCGGCTTCGAGTTTCATTCCGGAAAACTCGAGGATTTCATTGCGGAGAAAATCAAAGGTCAGGAGATCGATCTCATCCTCAAGGCGCTCTTCGGTCCAAGGCGGATCTGCTTCGTTGCTGCCGTTGTTCAGTCCGAGGACGATGAAATTGCGCCAGGTTTTTGCCATGGCGACAGCATCGCCGCCCTTGAGGGCATCTGTCTGTCCGCCCAGGAAGTCCTTGGCCTGGCCGATGGTGAGAGCCCCAATGCGGAATTTCTGTCCCTCGAATTCTATTTCTTTGATTCGCATGATTGATGTTGCAAGGCGGCGGGAAGAAAAGGATTAAACTCCCCGCCGCTTCGCTCGGTGGTCTTGCCAGGTGGTAAAACTTTAAGCTGACCAGAACGTGATCACGTTCCCGTTGGCGTCGGGGAACGCTTCAAAATCAAACGTCGTAATCAAATAATCATCGCGCTTCAGGGGCATGGCCAGCTTTGAAGCCCGCACGGCCCACAGATGGACCCCGTTGTTTGCTTGATAGGATTCAGCCAGCCACATCTCAAATACGGGTCCGTAGCCGAGGACCTGATTGTGCACCAGCAGGTTGGCTCCGGTGGCAACAGTCTTCGTGTAGCTGATGTAAACGTCCAAGCCGGTGTCTACGGAATAGAAAGTGTAAACACCGGAAGCGACGCTATATTCTCCCGTGGCGCTGGGTGTGGTAACTTTTTTGAGCCTGCGTCCGTCGGCAAATTGCACGCCCATGTCCGTCACCCATGTCGCATGCCCGGCGACGGTCACGGTGAAGGGCGTCAGTCCGATGTTTCCATACTCGGCGGCGACGAGAGCGGTGCTTCCGACCGTGAAGACGTCCGCGAAGAAAAGCTGATTAAAGAGGTTGATGTCAACCCGTCCCGTTCCACACTTGCCCGTAAGTTTCCGATCGGCGGGAGCGACGTCCTCGGGGAATTGGTAGTTCCCTTTCAATTCCTTCATGGTCTGGTCGAACGTCAAATCGATGTCTTGCATCGTCATGAAGCGCACTGGTTGCGTCACGGCTGTAGTTCCGGGGGCCGCAGCGGCCAGGTTTCCGGTCATCGGATTCGCCACGCACTGGCCCACGCCAAACTGAATATATTCACCAATCATCGGAGTGTTCCTCCCTTGTTTTATTCTATCACGCTCAGCCCGTGAGTATTTTTATCGGGATCACCAGAACGCCTTGGCCGTCATTCGAGCCATCATCGATCAAAATTTCGCCCTCGATTGCGGCATTCTCGACCAGGCCACCGAGCGTTTGCCGCTCATTGGGCACTGGCGTCCTTATCACCGCCTCGACGGCATCGAGCAGCGCGTTGGCGATCGTTGCTGGAGCGATCGCGGCGTCCTGCGTCGTGTCCACGCGAAAGAAAATCAACGCTTCGGCGTCCAGATGCCAGCGCGTTAGGCCCAGGGCTAGGTTCTGGTCTGCCTTCTCGGACGGTCCTTGACGAAGAATGAAGGCCGGCTGTTTGATCTGTTCGATGTCTCCGATCGGAAACATTCGCCGGGAAGACAAAGCCCAGGCGTAGGCGCCCTGGATCTTCGTGAAGAGCGCCCCGTAGATGGCCTCGCGTGAATTTTGTGGCATTGCGTCTCCGTAAAAACATTACAATCTCGGGTCTGAAAACTTTGCTGAAATTGTAATGATTCTTTTCAGCCTATCTAAGCGTCGGCAAGATCAAATGGCCCGCTTCGCCATAGAGTGCGATGCAGAAGAACACCAGGCCGATGATGAACGAGAGCCGCCCGAGTTCGGCGCGGCGCTCGCTGTTCGAAGCCCTCGACAGCAAATAGATCAGTCCCCCGACGACGAAAAGCAAAAACATCAGTAATAAAAACATGATTGTCCTCCCTTATGAGATTTCCTGCCTGATCGATTCCGCGATGATTGCGGCGCTGCGCGGCGCCCGCTCTTCAGATCCTGTCCGCATGAAGCTGCGCTTGATGGCCTTTGGATGGTGGACTACTTTCGCGAAGGCCATGCCGACGCCTCCCGCCACGGCTGCACGTTGCTTTGCTTTCAACGAAATCATTCTTCCCACTTTATAGCGGGCTGCTGCTGTCCCGCCCGTTGGCCACGCCAGGGCCTTGGCGGTCTTGGGGCGGATCTCGTAATCTCTCAGGCCGCCGAATTCGTGGACGGCCATGTAAAAGGCCGGTCCGCCGCCGGCAGCAACGAAGCCTTCCATCCGGGGGCCTTCAGTTGGCGGCAAGACGCGGACCGAAGCAGCGCCTTTGCCTGTAACATGACGTAACACTTGTCCCTGAAGTTTTTTGAGCTTGATGTAGCCCTGCAAGTCTACAAGCGCGCGCTTGAGGCCCGTAAACGCTCCCCGCTGGATGCGCGCCTTAGCGGCAGAGAGCATTTCGGGAGTCGTGTTCTCAATCTCGAAGCGGATCATAGAATCAGAGCCATTCTCTTGTACTGCAGGATCGTCCGCTCGATCTCGGGCGTCCAGGCGGAATCCTTCCAGGTCGTCGTCCCGCCGCCGTGAATCGAGCGCGATTTTTCGTCCAGCCACCCTCTTCGCTTGTAGATCAGCGCCGCCATGGCCGTCACGGCACGCTGGATGTTGGCCGGTGCTCCGAGCGCCGTGTAGCTGATTAGAATCGCCGCGCCATGGTCTGCGGCCGCGAAGGTGTAAGTTCCGCCCGCCTGATCGTACTGGTCCACCGTGGGAGCCGTGTGGAGCACGAGCGGAGTACCGCTGGCGTATTTGACCCCGAGATCCGCGATGAAGATTGCGACGCCATTTACGATAACCGTGTAGGGACCGGGAGAAGCAGGGATGCTGTGCGGCTCGTTCAAGAAACTTTTTGTGTAGCCTGCGGTATAGGTGACGACGACGTTGCCAACTCCGCGGTCGAAATACCAGGGGAAGCCTAGCGGCGCTGCCGCCGGGATACCGACTGGAAAATTGCCGGGGCGAAGGATGAGCGACTCGCCAGGATCGTCGATAAAGTAGCCAGGAACGGACGGTCCAGAAGACGGCTGCATGGCTTGGCCGTCAATCGTTAACGAGACGACTGCCGTAACAGGTCGATTGCGAAGATAGAGCCTTTCAGATCCTGTGCCGTTGTAGGTCTCCGTGTAATTTTGAGAGCGATTGAACACGTTGCCGTTGTCGCCAGGCTGGAAGCCTGTTGCCTGGAGAAAGTCATACGAGGCTCCGCTCAGCGCCAGTTGCAGTTGCATGAGCTCGTCGTCGCTGTTCGATGTGATGTTACCGATGAAAGCCTTAAGTTGAGCCAGGGTGCAAAGATCGTTTGTATCTGTGGGCGGCGTCGGCATTGAAACCCTCCATTTCCATTATACGATGCTCGGTGATCTGTCCGGTGAAGAGCACCGAGGCTTGTTCATGGCTTTTCCAGGCCATCGATCGTTATCAGCCGCCCCTCGATATATTCCGCGACGTCTTTGTTCTCTGTTAGGGTTAACGCGCGTCCAGATTTGTGAGCGAGAAAAAGTCTTTCACGTACCGTGTTCAAGCAGCGTCTCGCCGTTTCAACGTCGGCCACCGCCTCGACCATGCAATGAACCGTCCCGCGCTGGCGCTCGATCTCGTTGTAGTTTTTCATGATTATCCTCTCAGGACGTATTGAAGCGCACAGATGAGCCACACTGATCCGAGCACCATAGCGGCTATCACGACGACGCCAATCCAGCGAAAAATTCTTTTCATGGCGCTCCCCCACAGCTATTTATGTCGAGTCTTCTTTTTCACTTTCTCTTTGCAGACATCACAATAACCGTAGAAGATTATGGGTATTCCCTTACAGCTATCGACATCGCAGAGATAGCGCCCTCCACATCTTTGACAACTCGGTTTCAGTCATCCCCGGGTCTGGGCGCTTAACCTCAATTTCAAATTCTTCTTTACAGTTCGGGCACTCCCAAAAGATTTTCATGCTTCCCTCTTAATCCCGGTCCCTGGGCGGATCCAGCCTTCTCGCTGGCGGGAGTTGATCGAAATCCCTAATACCCACTTGCTTCTTTGGACGTAATTTTAAGAGCACTGCGCCCAAGGGACCGGAAAGTCATGACCTTGGCGGTGTCGGAGGTGTTGCTGGAGGGACCGCTTTTAGTAGAAGGTCATCAACCAGCTTCTCACCGGCAAGCCTCACAAAATAATTCGCACAGCGCTCTCCATAGTCCATGTCGGGCTTTCCGTCAGTGATGAAATCCTCAGAGAACGATGCCGGATCTTTGGCGTAACGTTCCGCCCATTCATTGAAAATTGCCGCTATCACGTGCAAGGTGACGCTCATATAGAATCTCTCCTTGGTAATCATGGAAATATCACCGTTTTTCTTGCCTGATTGACCATCTCATCCAGCCGCCTATTCTCCTGCTGCAGAACGGCCTTATCGCCCTTCAATCCGGCCACAACGCCGTCCTGATACATCAGCCCCCACGCGAAGCCGAGCATGATTCCAACGACGAACAGGACAGCGGCCATGAGATTGAAAATCTTCCGCTCGTATGCCTGGCACTGCTCCGTCAGGATCCGCACGCTCCCGGTGCTGTAATCTTCGCTCATGGCTTTTCCCATGGCTCGTCCTCCTGAATCTTCTCGTTGTGGTTGGTAGCCAATCCCTGACGAAGCAGCCAGCGCACGATAACAGCGAGAGTTTTCCCGTCAGGCGTCCCGTCAAGTTCGATTCGTGATAGTGCCGGTCTGGAAATTCCGATTTCAGCGGCGGCTTCCTTGATCGTTTTCTTCGTGGCCCAGCGCCAGTTGAAAATAACATTCGAAAGGTTTGTCAGGTTTATCATGCGGTCAACTCCAATCTCCATTGCCGTTCGACTTCGATTCCCTGCTCTCTTAAAAACCTCTCCGCCGCTGATAGGCTCGTCAGCCGATACGTCGCAATCCATCGCCCGTTTGCCGAGGGTCGGCTTGACTTACGGCGGTCGTGGTTCTCGATGATGTGCGCCTCACGGAGCATCGCAATGGCGCTCCCGGGGATGCCCTTGTGCTTGCCATCATTCGGTGGCTGGTACTCGCCAGGCACGTCGTCAGAGCCGACCGCGAGGCCCCGTAGCGCTAGGGCGTGGGCAGCCTTGACAAAGCCCGTCGCGTACTGAAGCAGGAGCGTGTGCTTGTAGGCCATCTGCTGCATGATGGCGGATGAGAATTTATCGTTCATTGCCTGTGCCTTGGGCTGCGTTCATGGCTGCTTCGATTGTTTCGAAGACCGCCATCATTTTTTCGTCACGATATGCGGCCCATTGTCTTGGGCCAACTTGTACTATCGCTCGATCGGTGATGCCCTTTTTCTGGGCAAGTCGAGCTCCCCAAAATTGGGCCTCGGGAACAATCGCGACCCCAGTTGTCGAACATCCGCTGATTTGTTCTTCTTGAAATGCGATCCCCCGCTTGAGTGATGCAAGAGATCGTCGAAATGTCCTCTCTTCGGCGTCCTCCCTTTCCCTCCGCGCCTCTCGCCTGAGTTGAATAAACGCTCCAAGTGAGACCGCAACGAGGACAATTACGAGGCAGAAAAAAAGGCTCATAGCTTAATTGCCCTCCACATAAAGTCTATCGCAGTGCCGTCCAGCACCTGGTCAGGCGTGAAGCGGAACACGCGCCAGCCCATAAGCGCTGCGCGGTTGTACTTCTCCATGTCGGCAAGGAAGCCTTTTCCCCGGACATGGCGGCCCCTGCTCCACACCCCGCCCTCGATTTCCATGGCGATACGATGCCCGACCCACGCCCGGTCGAATCTCCAGCGGCGTTCCGGGAAGAAGCGATATTCGGGAGTGCCGGGCTCCATCTCGCGCATCTTGCACATCTCAATCCAGGTGCGATAAACCAAGAGTGCGCGGCCAATTCTGGTGCTATGCGGGCGGCGCATCTTTTTTCCCCTTCCTGAATTTGCTGGCTTCAGGGCACGTCGCGAAGTGGGGCATGTAGGCATCGACCATCCGAACGCTCGGTCCTTGGCCGATCAAAACCATCCGCTTCTCGGGTTTCACATCCAGCGGAATAACCCTTCCCTTTTCCGTTGGCACGAAGATGATTTCGGCCCCGCATGCTTTGCATTGAGTCATCACTTCCCCCTTGCCTGCGCGTATTTGGCTCGGCACACGGGACACGCGAGCGCCGTCCCGAGTTTGAATTTTCGCGTCCGTCCCTTTAACTTGTGTCCGCAGTTTGAGCATTTCGCCATTTCGTTTCCTTCCTGCGTTGCCGCTCGGACGTTGGTAATGTCCTCTTCGAGCTTTCCAAGCCGCTGGTTAAAATCGCTCACGACATCCCGCTTTTCAGAACCCAGTTCAATCCAGGCGTGAACTATGGCGCTGAGTTTTTCCATAAGGTCGGTCTTGATTTTCTGCAGGTCGGTGCTCATCGGTTTGGGTTTCGGTTCTTTCATGGCTTTCTCCTTTCGGGTTTAGTTCTCTTGCTTTCCGGCATCGTCCCCAGGCCGTTGCATTGCTCACAACCGGGGGCCTCCATGAACGCCCCCACGGTGGGGCCGCAATGAGGGCAGCGGATCCGGTGAACTATCTCCGGCGGCGGGCTGTTGCTTTTCCCGATTTTCAGGTTTTGCTTTGTCTTTGACGTTCTCCCCCCCTGGGGGGATATAGGGGGAAGATCTGAAGATGAAACTGAAGATGAAGATGAAGATGAAGAGGGGCCTCTGTGGAGAGCTACATTTGTGTTACTGTGTGAATTTCTGAACCTGTTTACCCTGCATCGTGTTGATTCCCTGTGTTTTTCTTCTTTTGTCATTCTTCTACTTATGAGCGTTACATTTTTGTTACCATTCGTTACATTGTCACAAATTCGCCTTTCAATGAGTTCGTTGATAACGGCCTGCGCCTTTCGTTCGGTGCATCCCCAAAGGCGTGCATATCCGGACAATGGGAGAGTCAATTCTCCGCGCTTTTCCGATCTCCAAAGGACACACAAAAGGTCGATCCAGGCACCCCGTGCCGCGAGGGAAAGGCATCGTGTGTCTTGGATCCAATCTCCGGTGTAGAACATGATTGCAGGAAGTTTTTTCGTCATGGCAGCCCACGGGACGCTGGAGGGAGTGTCGCTCGGGATTGAGCGCTCGCCTGGTTTCCGTTGGCGATCTCCAGCGCCCCGCGCGCCGCCCTGGAGCGCCACGTTATTTCTCCGTAAGGAGCGCTTTGAAAATTTTTTCTTGAGCGTCCCTGGCAGCGTCCCTGGCAGCGTCCCAGGCGGCAGCGGCCCTGGCAGCGTCCCTGGCAGCGTCCCAGGCGGCAGCGTCCCTGGCAGCGGCCCTGGCGGCAGCGGCCCTGGCAGCGTCCCAGGCAGAGGCCCTGGCAGCGGCCCTGGCAGCGTCCCAGGCGGCAGCGGCCC
>Ga0031655_10002074_pt1 | contig 11672 bp, 12 predicted proteins | sample FrelakmetHBP12HB_FD_55187 | JGI IMG/M metagenome (GOLD analysis project Ga0031655, IMG submission 55187) | Freshwater lake sediment microbial communities from the University of Notre Dame, USA, for methane emissions studies -HBP12 HB | ecosystem: Environmental > Aquatic > Freshwater > Lake >... | reverse complement strand
CCCCCAATCCGACTCCAACGCCTACTCCGACCCCGAAGCCGACCCCGAAGCCAACTCCTGCACCAACACCAAAGCCGGTTTCCCAGCCAAAAGGATTTTTCCAATATTTGTGGGATTTTATAAAGAGCATATTCGGTAAAAAATAGATGCTGTACGAAGAACAATTTTTATTGGCCTTATTCCTGACCTTGCTTATAGAAGTGCCTATTGCTGTCTGGCTTTGTAATTTTTTTGCGAAAACCAAGCCGTCTAAAAGCATTTTTGCGGGAATTACAGCCTCGGCCCTGACACTTCCTTATTTATGGTTTGTGCTGCCGGCTTTTATTTTTGACCGGACCATCATTGTCATTACAGGAGAGTTTTTGGTCTTTATAATCGAAGCTGTCATATATAACCAGATTTTGGATATAAAGTTAAAGCATGCTTTGGTTGTTTCATTTGTCGCGAATGCGGCATCTTTTATCCTCGGATTATTTCTGATAAGATAAAATTAATATTAATTAATCCGCCAGTCGGCGGTAAAAAATATCATGGCAGAAACAAAAATTTTAGATTTATCAAACCGCGTATTTATTTTAGCGGTAGTTTTAATTTTTGCGATAGCTATTTCATATGTCGTCGGCCTTATCCCGACTTTTTGGACCTTGCCCCAATATGCACCCAGGGAAATGACAGTTTCGGGCGAGGGAAAAATTTATGCTGTGCCGGATATCGCCACAGTCGGTTTTGGCGTAACTTCAGAGGGCTACGATGTTCCGACAACCGTTAATGCCAATACCGTAACAATGAATAAAATTATCAGCGGCATAAAAGGTTTGGGAGTGAAACCAGAAGATATCCAGACTACCCAATATAGCTTGAGCCCCAGGTACGAATATAATGAGAAAACCGGGGAGAGAACTTATAAGGGATATACTTTAAGCCAGCAGATATTGGTAAAAATCAGGGATTTTGCCAAAATTGGTGACATTTTGAATGCCGGCACCCAGAACGGCGCGACATTAACCGGCGATTTAAGCTTTACAATTGATGACCCGCAAAAGGTACAACAACAGGCAAGGGATAAGGCAATTGCCGCAGCCCGTACCAAGGCCGAAGACATTGCCAAAAATTCAGGATTAGAAATCGTTAAAGTTTTGAATGTCCAGGAAGGGTATACCCCTGTTTATAATTATGGCGCAGGAGTAATGATGGATAAAGCTGTCTCGCCCAGTGCAGCGCCCATTCCTACCATTGAACCGGGGCAAAACGAAATAACAGTAGATGTTAATGTTACCTTCCGCATAAAGTAAGAAATCATGGACTGCATATTCTGCAAAATCGGCAAAGGAGAGATTCCCAGTTATAAAGTTTTTGAAGATGACGATTTTCTGGGATTCCTGGATATCAATCCTTTCACAAAGGGCCACACCCTTTTGATTCCCAAAAAGCATGCAAAATGGGTTTGGGATTTATCGGAAAAAGATTATTCAGGATTAATGAATACGGCCAGGCGCATCACGTTGGCCATGCAGAAAACATTTAATACAGAATGGGTGGTTGAGGGGATTGCGGGGATAGATGTACCGCATGCGCATGTTCATGTGATACCAAGGCAAATATCAGACGGGCTTGGCGCATTCCCCAACAAAGTCTTGGACCCAAAGCCATCGGCGGAAGAAATGAAAGAAATTGCAGAAAAAATCAGAAAAAATCTGGAATAGTCCTTCGGCACAGCTCAGGACTGCCTTCGGCAGTTTTCCACAGCTCATCCACATAGGGGGTATTGACGGGAATTAAAAAATCGTCGAAAATATACAAACATCTAAAATTCATAAATTTTAGATGGCCGTATCGTGATTTTCTAGAAGCAGCCGGGCCCGGCTGTTTTTAGATACAAAAAATGTGTTGACATAAAACATAAAAGGTTATAATCTCTAACTGTAGCCGATGCTACGTTGGTCTTTGATTTTTTGGCCCCATACAGGGAGGGAGCATACCATGCCAGAGGAAAACCCGCGGGAAAAGGGCACCGAATTGAACTTGGATTTTAGCAAGATAAAAGATCCCAAAAGCGGCAAGGGATTGGTGCCGGTTATCGTGCAGCACTATGAAACAAAGGATGTTCTTATGGTGGCTTACACCGATGAGGGCGGATTCAAAATGATGCTCCAGACAAGAAAGGCCGCTTTCTGGAGCCGTAGCAGGCAGAAGAGCTGGATAAAAGGCGAAGAAAGCGGCAATTTTATGGATATCGTACACATGTATATTGATTGCGATCAGGACACTATCCTTGTGCTTGTAGCCCCTAAGGGCGAAGGCAAAGCCTGCCACACCAAAGACAAGAAAGGTCAGCTCCGGAGAACCTGTTTCTACAGGTTAGTGTTAGAGGTCGATGAGGGCCGTTGGAAATTGGTCCTCAGGAATAATACCGGCGACAGCAGCGAGTAGTCCGTCTTTCTATGCGGGCGCATAAGTTTCATACCGAGGTAATTCCCCTCGGTTTTTTTGTGTTTTTGTCCTCGGCTGTTTTTAGATACATTTTGTATTTTTATCGGGTTATTGCTGGAGAAAGGATTTAGTGCTAAATTAAAAACAGATCTTTGAAACCGCTCCAAAGGTCGCAGAAAACATGCGTGCGAGCAACTTGGTGGCTCCACGGCTGGGGAAAGATTTTGAAACTTTCCTTTCTGTTGTCAGAGCGAAAGAAAGGCTGGTGGCAAATGTTCGACTTGCGGAGGCTGCTGTTTGACAAACATCGGGAATGGAAAAAAGTTCCCGATTGGGTGAAAGAGGAATACTGCCAGAGAACCGGCAGAGAGATTCCCATGGAGATTCCCGACTGGTATGAAGAAATTCAGATGTTAGCGCTTATTTTGTTTTCATTGCTCGGGCCTGTAACCGCCACTTCGATGTATAATCGTTGGATTTTACATCTCGGTCCCGGGTCGAAGATATTTGACCTTTCTTTTATCGTATCTATGGTTACGGGGTTGGGGCTTGCGGTCGCTGTTATGGCGGCAGCGACACACATCATCTATGATCGTCATGAGACTGACCCAGGCAAAATCTTTCGGCGTTACCTTGGGAGTATAAGGTGGTGGTTGAATTTTCTGCCGCGCGGCTATGAATCTCTTTGGGACGAGTTTGGCAGAGTAATCCCCAAGGAGAAATTGAAGGCTGAGGTTGAGGGATATCTCGGCATGCTGGGTGCGGCGGTGGTGGGGTATGAAAGCATAAAAGGTTATGAGAGAAACCCTGAATTGAAAAGTCGTCATGACGAAATAAGAGCAATCCTTATGAATTGCTGCGAAAGGGCGGCCAATTGTATTTTGCCGCCTGGAACCAAGGGAACATCGTTCCTTAAGCTGTGAACAGCATGAGAACGATAGAACGCGTGCACATTCATCCCCGGGCGGAAGCTTCGGGGATTTTTTGCATTTTTTTTGCGTTTATGCCAAGATGAAATCAATTAAGAAACTCATACTCCGGAATTAAATACGCAATTAAAGTTGCTAAAATCGAACCTTGTACCATGGCTTTTGGCTCTCAATTAGATGAAATAAAAAATAAGCTGGATGTTGTTGAAGTAATCGGCAGTTATATCAAGCTGAAAAAAGCCGGGGCAAACTATCGCGGAGTTTGTCCTTTTCATTCGGAAAAAACTCCGTCTTTTTTTGTCTCGCCCTCAAGACAGATGTGGCATTGCTTCGGCTGCGGAGAAGGCAGTTCTATTTTTGATTTCGTGATGAAAATCGAGGGCATAGAATTCGGCGATGCCTTGAGGATATTGGCCCAGAAAGCGGGTGTTGAATTAAAAAGGCAGGATCCGAAATTGGTTACAGCCAGGCAGAGGCTATATGAAATTTGTCAGCTGGCTACTTTATTTTATGAAAAACAATTGGAAGCCAGCACCACGGGCGTCGAGGCCAGGAAATATTTATTGGGCCGGGGCATAACTGAAGACTCCATAAAGAAATGGCGGCTGGGATACAGTCCGGAATCATGGCAGGGACTTTGCGATTTCTTAACCGGCAAAGGATATAACAAAGACGAAATAGAGAGGGCGGGGCTGGCGGTAAGGTCGGAAAAAACCCGTAACCATTATGACAGGTTCAGGGGAAGGATTATGTTCCCGGTTTTTGATTTGAATTCTCAAGTAATAGGTTTTGGCGGCCGCGTTTTTAAGAAGGTGGAAGGCGAAGAGGGAATCGCAAAATATATCAATGTGCCCCAAACCGCGCTTTATGACAAAAGCAATGTGCTTTACGGCCTGAATTTCGGCAAGATTTCAGTAAGAAAACAGAACAAATGCGTAGTAACAGAAGGATACACGGACGTAATAATGGCCCACCAGGCAGGATATGACAATACCGTGGCGTGTTCGGGAACAGCCTTGACCGGCCAACATTTAGTTATTTTAAAAAGATACACGGAAAATCTGATTCTGGCGTTTGATATGGATATCGCCGGCGATTCTGCCACCAAAAGAGGGATCGACCTGGCACAGGAACAGGGATTTAATATAAAAATCATCGGCCAGTCGGAAAAAGATTCAGACCCGGCCGATGTAATCAAAAAAAATCCTGATGATTGGGGCAAGGCGGTTGATGGGGCAAGGTCAATCCTGGATTATTATTTTGACTCGGCCCTGCAAAGTTACAACAAAGATACGCCGGAAGGCAAGAAACATATCGGGAAAATATTGTTGCCGGCAATAAAAAGGATGCCCAACGCCATAGAACAATCGTTCTGGGTCCAGAAATTAGCCACGACCCTATCTGTGAAGGAAGAAGTCATATTGGAAGAGATGGTAAAGGTGAAAGTTGATGAAGCATCATCGGATTACCAGTCCCCAGCAAATAATGTGCCGTCGAAAAGCTGCGTTGATTTCATCAATTCCGTGGGCCGTAGGAAAATGCTCGAAGAAAAGATAATTTCCCTGATTTTGAAAGATATAAATGTCCTGAACTTGATAAATACGGAATGCCTGCCGCTTTTTTCTGAAAAAGTTAAAAAGTTTCTGGAGGATTTCAAAATTTTTATCGCCAGCGCAGCAACAGCAGGCGAAAATGCGCAACCGGCCCAAAAAACAGATTTTAAAAAAGTATTGTCTGACTTTATCGAACAGTATAAAACGGCAGAAAAAGACGAACAACTGAAGAATTTCCTGGCAGCGCTGTCTTTACGGGCGGAAGTGGAATATAGCGAAGATGCCGAGGAAGAAATACAATTATGCCTTTCGGAGTTGAAATCCATCGAAATAAGGGATAAACTGAAAAAGGTGTCGGCTGAACTCAAAAAAGCCGAAGAATCAAAGGACAATTCAAGGATAAATTCTTTGATTGAAGAATTTAATAAATTGTCTAAAGAATTATGAAGAAGAAAAAAGCAAAAAAACCGGCGAAAAAACAGGTAAAACCGAAAAAGCACAAGAAGGCCAGGAAAACGAATAAGCCCAGGAAGCCCAGAAAGAGCCGGGCAGCCATACCGCCGGAGCAATTAGAAGCTTTTTACAGGAAGGCTCATGAAAGAGGTTTTGTAACCACCTCGGAAATTTTGCATACATTCCCGAACATAGAAAAAGACATCAGCATGCTGGAAGAGGTTTATGAAAATTTGCAGGAGAAGGGCGTGGAAATAAAAGAATCCCAGGAATTTTTGGAAGTGAAATCGGGTAAAAAAGAGAAAAAGAAAAAACCGGTGGTGGCCGGTAAAATAGACCCGATACAGATGTATTTGAAAGAAATCGGCAAGGTAAGCTTTTTGTCGGCAAAAGAAGAAAAGGAATTGGCGAAAGCCATTGAAAGAGGCGACGAAGAAGCAAAGAACAAACTGGCCCTGGCTAATTTGAGGCTGGTAGTTTCCATCGCCAAGAAATATGTGGGCCGCTCGCCCAATTTAACTTTGCTGGACCTGATACAGGAGGGGAATTTGGGTTTGTTCAAGGCGGTTAAAAAATTTGACTGGAGGAAGGGATATAAATTTTCAACTTACGCAACCTGGTGGATAAGGCAGTCCATAACCCGCGCCTTGGCTGACCAGGCAAGGACCATCCGTATACCCGTGCACATGATTGAAACAATTTCAAAATATACCAAAGTCAGGAAAAATCTTTTGCAGGAATTAGGCAGGGAGCCTCTCCCAGAAGAAATCGCCGCGGAAATGGGGCTGGAAGTTGAGAAAGTCCACCACATCAGGAAAATCGCCCAGAAAGCGGTGTCTTTGGAAACTCCGGTGGGCGAAGACAAGGACAAACAGGAAAGCGTTCTTGCGGAGTTCATAAAAGACGAGAAAACCACTTCGCCGAACATGGAAGCGGCCAGAAAACTTTTAAAAACGAGGCTGAGGGAATTGTCGGAAGAATTAACTGCGAGGGAATTGAAAATTTTAACGATGAGGTTCGGCCTGGACGACGGCATAATGCATACGCTTGAAGAAACCGGTGCGGAGTTCGGCGTAACCAGGGAAAGGATCCGCCAGATTCAGGCAAAAGCGCTTGAAAAATTGAGGAAGCACAAAGAACTGAAGAAAATAAAAGATTATTACTAGACAGCGGAAAGTTGATAACAGTCACCGATACTTTTTAAAACTAAAGGTCGCCAACTAAAAAATAATAATTTTTTATGGATGACTTCGTCGGCAAAGAGTCAAAGCCCGGCAGGCTAAAGACAGACATACTGATTGGTATTATCGTCGCAGTTATAATATTGGCATTGTGGCTGATTATCAAATCTTTTTGATAATTTTTTATTGTAGTTCTTAAATCTTGATTAATTATTCAAGAGCGGTTATAATTTAATTTAAAAATGCCGTTTTCATATCATTCCGCAGTGGCGCAGTGGTAGCGCAACTCCCTGTTAAGGAGTGGGTCGTAGGTTCGAATCCTACCTGCGGAGCAGAAAATAAAACACCCAGAGGGTGTTTTTGTTTTCTGCTGTAGGATTCGAACCTCAAAGAGGGGGCCGGGGAGATTGGGTATCTCCCCGTGTAGGAAATTATTCAAAACCGAGGGTTTTGAAGGAGGAGCGAAGCGACGACAGGTTCTAGCGAAGCCCCGCCAAGCGGGGCGAAGCGGAATCCTACCTGCGGAGCTTTTCAAAAAAAATCGCCAAAAAGGCGGTTTTTTGGTAAAATATAAATAGTTTAATATTAATAATTAACTACTGCCGAAAGGCATAAGAACATGAAAAAAAACGAAGGTACAACAGACAGGATCATTAGGGCTATAATAGGTGTCATGCTATTAGAGGTTGCTTATTACAGTTTAAGCGGAGTTCTAAGCATAGTCGCATATGTTTTAGGTGCGGCTGCGATTATCACTGCCATAATAGGTTACTGCGGCTTGTATACATTGCTTGGCATATCGACCATAAAGAAATAAAAATAACCTAAATTTTAAAAACATGAAATTATGGAATTGGCTGTTATATTTGACTAATAACGAAGAGAGGTCCCGCCACGAACAGGTTTTCGATGTGGTTTTTTTTGTTATAAATACAATAGCATTAATTTTCGGGATAATTATGTTTATTGTGCACGATGCTCCCGAGTGGATACCGGTGTTGATAATCGAATATACCTGGGCATTTGATAATATGCGTAATAANCGGAATTATTGAGTTGGCGGTGGCAGATTATTTTAAATCCCAAAAATTCCCCTGACTAACTAGCAAAAAATCCCCGAAAGGGGTTTTTGTTTGACATTTATATTATTTTGGTGTATAGTGAAAACGTGGCCTTCGGAATGAAAGTTGGCCATATATTTTTTTATGATACAGAAACAAACAGAAAAGCCTTTATCAAATGAGGCGGAAATGAATTTTAACGGACTGGGGATAGCTCCCCAGATTCTTGATTTGCTTTCAAGGTCAGGATTTAAAACTCCGACTTCTATACAACATAAAGCAATCCCCACGGCCGTAGAGGGCAAGGATATTATAGGCATAGCGCAGACAGGAACGGGCAAAACATTAGCTTTCGGGATTCCCTTGGTGCAACAGATTGTAAAAGCCGGCAAAGGCAAAGGATTGATCATATTGCCGACAAGGGAATTGGCCTTGCAGGTTAATGAAACTATACAAAAAATAGGCAGGTTATTCGGGATAAAAACAGCAGTGCTGATCGGCGGCGCTCCAATCCGTAATCAAATACAGACATTGCGCAATAATCCCAATGTCATCATCGGGACTCCCGGAAGGATTATCGACCATATCGAACAGAGAACCTTGAACTTGCACGATGTTACGATTTTAGTATTGGATGAGGCTGACAGGATGTTCGATATGGGCTTTGCCCCGCAGATAAATAAAATATTGCATGTGGTGCCCAGAGAAAGGCAGACCATGCTTTTTTCAGCGACAATGCCTGATGGAATCGTGAAAATCGCCTCAAACCATATGAAGCTTCCGGTAAGGGTTGAGATAGCCAGGTCCGGGACCACCGCTGAAAAAGTTGATCACGAATTATTCGTTGTCAGGAAAGAACAGAAGCTCCCCTTATTGATGAAATTGCTCGGAGAATATAAAGGGAGCGTTTTGGTTTTCATAAGGACTAAATTCGGCGCCAAGAAAATTTGCGTCGCATTAAGGAATATGGGAATCTCCGCCTCTGAAATACACTCGAACAGGTCGCTCGGCCAGAGGAAGGAAGCCCTGGAGGGCTTCAAATCCGGCAGGTTCAGGGTGCTTGTGGCAACTGATATCGCATCGCGCGGCATAGATGTCAAAGGCATTGAATTAGTTATGAATTTCGACCTTCCGGAAAATCCGGAAGATTATGTGCACCGCATCGGCAGGACCGGAAGGGCAGGAATGTCGGGCAAAGCCATATCTTTTGCAATGCCGGATCAGGGTTCGAAAGTCCGGGAAATAGAAAAATTGACCAGGATATATCTGCCCATTTCAAAATTACCCGAACTTCCCCAATTACAGCCCATCCAGAACCAGCAGCCTTACGTTCACGCCAATTTTGGCAGGGATAATTATCCTTCACATAGAAACAGGCCCGGCGGCAATGCTTCGGGAGGCTACAGGGGCAGAAGGCCGGCCGGACGATTCGGTTATGCTAAAAAAAGATACTAATTATGACGTTGCCGTGATAGGCGGCGGTCCTGCCGGCATGATGGCAGCCGCTGCGGCAGCGGAATCGGGCGCCAAGGTCATACTGATAGAAAAGAACAAGGAGCTTGGCAGAAAGCTCCTTTTAACAGGCAACGGCAGGTGTAATCTGACCAACGCGGAATTCAATTTAAGGAAATTAGTCGAAAATTACGGCAAAGGCGGAGAATTTCTTTTTCACGCCTTTTTTGTTTTCGGGCCGGGGAAAGTCATTAAATTTTTTAATGGGCTCGGAGTCAAAACAAAAATAGAAGACAATAACAGGGTTTTCCCGGCCAGCGGGAAAGCAGAAGACGTTTTGGATGCGTTAAAGAGATATTTATCAAAAAATAAAGCTGAAATTTCTCTTGACTCTGAAATTTCAAAGATTATTTTTAAAGGTAAAAAAATCGGCAAGCTTATGGCGGGAAACAGGGAAATAACGGCTAAAAAATATATTTTTTGCACAGGAGGCAAATCTTATCCTGTGACAGGCTCCACGGGCCAAGGTTTTGAATGGGCAAGCAATCTGGGGCACAATGTAAGCGAACTTTCGCCGGCCTTAGTGCCGATAAACTTAAAAGAAGGCTGGGCTAAAGATTTGCAGGGGCTGGCATTAAACGATATCAAAATATCTGTTTTGCAAAATAACAAGAAATATTTTCATGAAGAGGGGGACATCCTTTTCACTCATTTCGGATTAAGCGGGCCCGCGGCTCTAAACATAAGTAAAATCATAGGCGGATTATTGAAAAAGGGAGAAGCGCAGCTATATTTGGATCTCTTCCCGGATTTGAATATTGAAGTTCTGAATAAAAAAATCCAGGAGAAGATTGATGAAAACCCGAGGAAATCAGTTAAAGTTTTTCTTTCAAATTTTATGCCGCTGAGATTAGTCGATGGTTTCATCAAAAACTTAGGGATAGACCTCTATAAACAAACAAACAATGTAACCAAAAAAGAGAGAATGGATATTGCAAAGCTTTTGAAAAATATCAAAGTCACTGCAACAGGATTGTTGGGTTTCGAGTCGGCCATGGTGACATCCGGAGGAGTTTCATTAAAAGAAATAGATGATAAGACCATGAAGTCAAAAATAATCGATAACTTGTTTTTCGCAGGGGAAATGATCGGCACAGACGGCAAAACAGGCGGATTCAACCTGCAGGAATGCTGGAGCACAGGATATCTGGCAGGCAAAAGCGCGGTAAAATAAAATTTACTGCATTTATAATAAAAAAGTCGCCATTCCGGCGATTTTTTATTTACATCGAGCCAGTCAAAGTGATAGTATAAAATAATATTATTAATTAACATATTTAATCAATATGCCCATATTAAAAGAATTCAAACAATTTTTATTAAGAGGGAACGTGGTGGACTTAGCGGTCGGTGTTGCTATCGGCGCCTCTTTCAGCGCGGTTATCAATGCGCTTGTTGCAGACCTTATAACTCCGCTTGTTGCGGCCATTTTCAAGGCACCTGATTTCAGTTCGCTGAAGTTCACCCTTAACGGAAGCCAGTTCATGTACGGGCAATTCATAAACGCCGTTATTTCTTTCGTCATCGTTGCAGCGGCGATATTTTTCTTTGTAGTAAAACCCGTAAATATGCTTATCGAAAGATCCCGCAAAGAGCCGCCGGCCGACCCGACCACTAAGAAATGCAAAGAATGCCTTAGCGAAATACCGATTGATGCCAAGCGATGTTCGCATTGCACGCAAATAGTCAGTTAAAAATATGGCAGAATTCTTATTAGGTTTAATAATAGGAGCTATAGCAGGATTTTTTTTAGCTTTGATGGGCCTGGTGATCTCATTAAAGAATAACCGCCGACCACCAAAATGAATTTGGTGCTGGGGCGAGAAATTATAGAAATGGCTTTGCCATTTATATAATTAATCGCTCGGTCGAAATGAAAACAAGCTTTCATTTCTTCCTCGCTCATAATTATGGAAATAATAATTTATTCAGATGAATATAAAGAGCCGACAATCGGATTGATTTTCGACATACTTGAGAATGAATTCGGCCGCCACAGCAAAAGCGGCCGCCCCGATTTGTTCAAAATCCCGGAGGTGTATCAAAAAGGCAAAGGCAATTTTTGGCTGGCGGTTGAAAACGGAAGCGTTGTCGGGACTATCGGCTTGTCTGACTGTGGCAAAGGAATAGGATATTTGGAAAGGATGTATGTGGCGAAAGAGGCAAGGAGAAAAGGGCTTGGCAGCAGATTATTCTCCACTCTGCTGGAGTTTGTAAAAAAGAACGGCTACAAAAAGATTTTTTTATCAACCTGGGAAAATGCCGTAGCCGCGAATAAATTTTATGTCAAGTGCGGCTTTAGGAGGATTGAATCCCTGCCGAAGGAACTATCGCCCCGGTCTTCCCACGATAATGTATTCTACGAATTGGAATTAAAAAACAGCTATAAATCTTTAAAATAAAGGCCGAAAAATAAAAATTATAATATATTTTTTGGAACATGGCAAAAAAAGAAATGTGCAAATGCGGTTCAGGCAAGCCCCATGCGGAATGCTGCGGGAAAGCTTGCTCTTGCGGATCAGGAAAACCGGCGAAAGATTGCTGCAAGAAATC
>Ga0031655_10002070_pt1 | contig 11686 bp, 8 predicted proteins | sample FrelakmetHBP12HB_FD_55187 | JGI IMG/M metagenome (GOLD analysis project Ga0031655, IMG submission 55187) | Freshwater lake sediment microbial communities from the University of Notre Dame, USA, for methane emissions studies -HBP12 HB | ecosystem: Environmental > Aquatic > Freshwater > Lake >... | reverse complement strand
AGAAAACAGGGCGCTGGCCGGAGTGCCATATCCCTTCATGGGCCGCAAGCTTGCCGGAAAAGGAAAGGGAGCAGGAACTCCTGAATTATCTGGAAAAAATGGTCCTGAGATACAAAGATTCAAAAGCTGTCGCTTTTTGGCAGGTTGAAAACGAGCCATTATTTTCTTTCGGGCAATGCCCGGCAACGGATGTTAATTTCTTGAAGCAAGAAGTGGCTTTGGTGAAATCCCTTGACTCTCAAAAAAGACCAATTATAATTTCAGATAGCGGAGAATTCTCTTCATGGTTCGAGGCCGCAGGCATAGGGGACATAGTGGGCAATACCATGTACAGGAAGGTCTGGTCAGATGTTTTCAACAGATATTTTACAGAGCCGTTTCCTCCCTTGTATTATTCCTGGAAAGCTGGCTTGATAAAATTATTTTTTGATAAAAAAGTAGAATGTCTGGAACTCCAGGCTGAACCATGGGTCCATGTTTCTTTTTACACTTCTTCCTTGGAAGAACAGGAAAAGACGATGGACCTGGGCCAATTTAAAACCAATATCGAATTCGCCAAGGAAACCGGCTTGGATACTTTCTATTTCTGGGGAACAGAATGGTGGTATTGGCTCAAGGAGAAGCAGGGGCAGCCTGAGATATGGAATGAAGCAAAAAAGGTAATTAATCCGTAGTAATATAAAAATGCTAAGCATAATAATTCCCACCCTGAACGAAGAGAAGTACCTTTTTAATCTTTTGGAGTCCATAAAAAAGCAAGGAGTCAAGGATTATGAGGTAATTGTCGCCGATGCCGGTTCCAAAGACCAGACCCTTGAAATAGCAAGGAAGTACGGATGCGTAATAATAAAGGGAGGGTTGCCTTCGAAAGGAAGAAACGAGGGAGCCAAGGCCGCAAAGGGAGATACGCTGCTTTTCCTTGATGCGGATGTTATCCTGCCGGAGGGCTTTTTAAAACAGGCATTGAAGGAGGTTGCAGACAAAAAAATAGAAATTGCGACCTTTCCGATACTTTTTTACCCGACTAACAATTGGGATAAGGTTATTTCAAAATTTTACAATTTCGTCACCTGGGTAACAAAAGACTTCATGGCTCATGCCGCCGGCGGAGTGATGCTGGCAAGTAAAAAAATCCACGAAAAGATCAACGGATTTAACGAGGATGTGATCTTGGCGGAAGATTATGATTATGCCAGGAGGGCCCATAAGTTCGTAAAGTTCCATTACATAGAAACAAAACCGGTCTTCTATTCGAACAGGAGATTCAAAAAAGAGGGTTATATAAAAAGCTGTGTAAAATATATATTGATAGAACTGTACATCCTTTTTTTCGGTCCGATAAAGTCAGATATTTTCAATTATAAGTTCGCCCATTATGATAATAAAAAAATAAAAAAATAAAAAAAATAAAACTATGTACGAAGAAGATCCAATCGATTTCACAAAAATAAAAAATTGCTTTAATAAAATTTTCGGACATGACACCGCCCTGATTTTTGTCCTAGTTGTCATCCTCTCGTCAGTTTTCGGCCTGGCCGCCGGATTGGTGTCCAGTTTCTATATCAACAAGACATTTTTTAGCGCCGGTAACAATAATAACGCCGTTGTGCCGGTTTACACCAGCCAAAATGGCCAAGAACAGCAAGTGATAAGCGCCGTCAAAAGATATTCTCCGGCCGTAGTGAGCATCATAATCTCAAAAAATGTTCCGATAATGCAGCAATATTATTACAATCCGTTCGGGGATAATTCCCCTTTTGACATCCAAATTCCGGAATACCGCCAGAACGGCACCCAGAAACAGGATATCGGGGGAGGAACAGGGTTCATCATTTCCAAGGACGGCACAATCCTGACAAACAAACACGTTGTTTCTGACAACCAGGCCGATTATACCGTCCTTACCAATGACGGCAAAAAATATCCGGCTAAAGTCCTGGCCGTGGATCCCGTACAGGATCTGGCAGTTATCAGGATTTCCTCCACGGGCACCAAGTCTTTCCCGGTGGTGACGCTGGGAAATTCGGATGGCTTGCAGATAGGCCAGGCAGTAATCGCCATCGGCAATGCCCTGGGAGAATTCCGCAATACTGTTTCAGAGGGCGTGGTTTCGGGCTTAGGCAGGACAGTAAGCGCCTCCGGGGATACGGGAGTTTCTGAAACGCTGGAAGATATTATCCAAACCGATGCCGCCATCAATCCGGGAAACTCCGGGGGGCCGCTTCTGAATTTGAAAGGCGAAGTGATCGGCATCAATACTGCAGTTGCCCAGAACGGCCAAAGCATCGGCTTTGCCATACCGATTAATCAGGCAAAAAGAGACATCCAGCAAGTTACCTCAACCGGCAAGATTGTCTACCCATTTTTAGGAATCAGATACACGCTGATTAATGCTGATATAAAATCACAAAACAATTTATCAGTGGATTACGGCGCCTGGGTAACAAAGGGGATCCAGGGCGAAGCGGCGGTAACCGCCGGCTCGCCGGCTGACAAAGCGGGGATAAAAGAAGGCGATATTGTTCTGGAGCTTAACAATGAAAAAATAACGGAAGACAATTCTTTGTCAAAAATTATCAAAAAATATGAACCGGGCGACAAAGTGACCCTGAAAATTCTGCGGGGCAAGCAGGAAATGAATATCGATGTTGTCCTGGGAGACAGGAGCAGCTAAAATTTAGTCTAAAAAAGCCCCGGAGATTAGTTTCCGGGGCTTTTTTGTTGCGTCCCACACCCAATCTTTGTGGTATAATTGAATAATAAATTCAAATTAAGAATCAATAAAAAATTTGGATTTCAAGAAAATGGATCTGAATAGGGAAGTGAATGTTTTTTTGGCGTTCAGCTTGATCGTCTCTTTTGCTTTCATAATTGTATTGGCTGCGGCTAATTTGAATTCCGTCCCTAAGGTTTATGGAAGCCCCTCATATTTTCCGGTTGCTAATGGCACCGGCCCCGCTTTGACGCAGACCAATCAAACTTCTCCAGTCCCTCCAACTCCTGCAATCTCTCCAACCCCCACAGTCCCTGCGGTTCTTCCACAAATTTGCGGCGGTTCTCGGGAACAAAAACTGTGGCTTTTAATTGACAATGGCTCGATAACAACTTTAGAACCAGCAGTCGATTTGAAGCTTAACGCCGATCCCGCTTCTGTCGCAAGCATGATTATTTCCACGTCCGAAGGTTTGCTCAAGATGCCCTACCAGCAGGAGGTAAAAGATTATAATCTTTGCGGTGAGACCTCCGGTGAGACCTCTTGCTCTAACGGGTTATATACTGTTTCTGTTGAATTAATCAGCCCTTCCGGCCAGTCAGCAATAGTTTCCAGAAGTATTTATTTGGAAAATTCCGCTCCCTGGCAGGGTATCCATCCTGCTCTTACCGATGCGCAATTTGGAGAATTGCAGCAGGCATATGCAACAAGGGCAGGGCTTATGGAAACAGGCGCTGACCTCACTCAAAACTCGGAAGACCTGAGCAATATTCTGAAAAAATATCCGGCAGACATCCAAAAACAGCTCGCAAGCCTTCAAAATCAATTTGATATTACCAACGAGAGACATTTAGGATGGGAGGCTGGCTATACTGAGTCATCTCTAAAACCAGCTGGCTACCAGCAAATAATAGCATCGGGCTTTATACCTGATTGCAGGGTATTGGATTTATTGGCCCAGTCCTGCCCGGACTTATCGGCGCAAGCATCCCAACAATCATCAAATTTAAAAACTTTAGGCGCGATGGAAAATTCGCCCGGCAATCCTTTTCTCGCCTCTTTGTCTTCTCCACAGACGTCCCAACAATCGTCAAGTTTAAAAACCTTAGGTTCAATAGAAAGTTCGCCCGGCGACCCTCTTCCTGATTCTTTTGACTGGCGCAATGTCGGCGGAAAAAATTACATAACTCCTATACAAGACCAGGGCCAATGCGGAAGCTGCTGGGCATTTGCATCTGTAGCGGCCCTAGAAGGCAAAATCAATGCTTATTACAATAGTACTTCAATCAAACCAAATTTATCAGAACAGGATTTGGTTTCCTGCGACACTGATACATATGCCTGCAATGGGGGAGATCCTGGCAAGGTTATTGATAATTATTTTGTTAACAATGGCATAGCCCAAGAAACTGATTTAAAATATATATCAGGTACAACTATTGAAGAAGATGCTGATGGAAATGCAATATTAGATGCGAATGGAAACATAATACCTTTTGTTCCAAAATGTTCTTCAAAGAAGAGTAATTGGCTTTCGCGCTCATGGAAAACAGATTCGTCATACACGCCGATAACTCTTGGAGATGATGATAATGCCAATATCGCTGCCATTAAGTACGCCCTGGTAAATTACGGCCCGGTGGTTGTTATTTTTAATGTATTTGGCGATTTCAGTGGTTATGAAGGCGGAATATATCAACATAAGTATGATTTTGAACATTGGCAAATTGATCCTGCCAATGTTTATGAGGGCGGCCATGCCGTAACCATTGTCGGCTACGGAGCCTCTTCCGATGGCCAGCCTTATTGGATAGTAAAAAACAGCTGGGGAATATATTGGGGGGAATGCGATCCTAATGCTAAGTGTTGCAAAAGCAATCCCAATAATCCCAAATGCCCAAAAGGATATTTCAGGATATCGATGCAAGACGCTGACTCTGCGATGAATAAGATTCTTGCGGTTGTGCCCGGCAATCCGTTATATGCTAATGCCGCAAAATATGTAAAAAAGTGCGCAGACAAAGACAAGGACGGTTATTGCTATTGGGGTCTCGGGGCGAAGCCAGACAAGGGATGCCCTTCCAGCTGCAGCGCGCAGACGATTGAAGACTGCGATGACTCTAACAAATCTCTTAACAATAATAATTGCGGAGTAATGGCCAACGCCGGAGAAATAGACATCGCATCTTCTCCTTCAGGCGCAGAAGTTTATGCCTTAGACCCCAAGACGGGAAATTATGTTTTAGACGGATACACGCCGATAAACATTAAGCTTCCTGCAGGATCGCAGAGCATAAAAATATCAAAAGATACGTATGATGACTATACTCAAACATTAAATGTAACAGCAGGAAGCGTCCAATCTATAAATGCAACCCTTAATCCTTACATATTTATTACGGTTACTTCGCCGAACGGAGGGGAAACATGGCAAGGGGGCTCGCAGCAAACTGTTACCTGGACAAGCAAGGGTATTGATGCTAATGCTTCAGTCACTATCGAATTGTTTGATTCAAATAATATTCATCTTACTTATAGTGCCGTAAGCAACAGCGGTTCGGCGACGATTGGTATTCAAGATGCGGATTGGTTGAAGAGTGTTAACCTAACAAACCCATCGAGCAGCTGGAAAATAAAAATTTCTGCACAGGTAAATTTAAATAACAAGACTGTAACTATAAGCGGCTCTTCCGCTAATTACTTCACGATTCTTTTCCACTCCTTAACAATCACTTCGCCGAGCGGAGGGGAAACATGGCAACCGGGCTCGCAGCAAACTGTTACCTGGACAAGCCAGAATATTGATGCTAGTATTCCGATTAGTATTACATTGATTGATCCAAATAATAATGGCAACGGATTTTTTCAATCTTCTGCCGGCAGCGGTTTAGCAACAATTGCTATCCCAGGAAACTTATCGTCAGGCCAATACAAATTATATATCAACACAAGCGCAGGGGTAAACGGCCATTACATAGGTGCTTATTCCAACTACTTCACTATTGCAAGTCTTTCTTCTCGTTCAGCTGCGCAAAGTGTTTGCGGAAACGGAATCATTGAAACTGGAGAAAGTTGCGATATGGCAAACTTCGGCGGAAAGACCTGCGCAAATTATAAAGACAGCAATGGCAATCCTTATGCTGGTGGATTGTTGGGTTGTTCTGACTGCCAGATTTCTACCGCAAATTGTTATACCTGTGGAAATGGAATTCTTGAAGGCTCAGAGGTTTGCGATGGAGCACAATTTTTTGGCAGTTATACCTGCGCAACTTACGGACGTCCTTACGGACATTTAACTTGTAATAGCAGCTGCAACACAATTTCTGCTGCAAGCTGTTGCGCCCAAAACTGTGCTGCGAGTGGAGGGACCTGCCAAAATATGGCATGTATAATTCCCTCATCTTTTACCGTCACTTCGCCGAACGGAGGACAAACATGGCAGGCAGGCTCACAGCAAACTGTTACGTGGACAAGCCAGAATATTCCCGCTAATACCCCAATGCAGATTAATTTATATGATTTGAATAATCATTTAATTAATATCGTAACCACAACCAACAGCGGTTCAGCAACAATCACAGTTCCAGTCATTGGATCTTTCGGAACCTTGGCAGTTCCGCCTAACCAATATAAAATATCTATTGGGGCAAATGTGAACGGCAGCTGGGTAACTGGTTATTCTGCCAACTACTTCAATATTGTCGCCCCTCCGCCTGACAGCTGCACAGACAGCGATGGCGGGAACAATCCAAATGCCGTCGGATACGTTTCAGGATATTCCGGCGGTGTTGCTTATAAATATTATGATACATGCATCTCTGGCACTAATAAATTAGATGAATTCATTTGCATAGGCGGTACACGTCCTGCTTCTGTATATCCTCCAATTGCTTGCGCTATCGGGTGTTCTAATGGCGTGTGTATAATTTTTTCATCCAGTCCTCCTCCATCCATCACCTCAATTTCTCCGACCTCCGGCCCTGCAGGAACAATTATAACAATTCATGGCAGTGGTTTTGGCATCAACAATAATCTTTATATTGATAATAACATTACCGGGGATGGCTCTGCTGATGGCGTGACTATGCAATTTCTGACTCAAAATTTATCATTGGGTCAGCATTCATTCCGGGTCCAGGTTAACAACGGGCAAAGCAGCGCGCCAATAAGCAATACAGGATATTTTACAGTAACTTCTCCTACTTCAATGATAAATGCAGCAAACAGATTTTTTGCATCTGTTTCAAATGTTTTTTTAAATGTGTTTAAAACAATAGGGCAGGAAGTACAGAATTTGCTCGGGCCGTCGTAAATCATTAAAACGTTCTTATTATTGACAACGATTTTCAATTTTGATATAAAAGAAACATCATGAACAAAGTAACCAGCCCCGCCGACGCTAAAGCTATGGCGGGCAAGCAAAATTTATTTTTCTTTTATTTTACCTTTATGAAGGAGGCTGGTTTAAATTGTTTAGAACAGAAAAAATAAAAGAAAAAATAACTAAACACTTTCAACGAGCCTCTTTCGAAAAAGAGGCTTTTGTTTTGGTCTTTGATAATTTTCGGGATTTCGGTGGTCGGAATTCCGCGAAAACCTCCGGAAAGGGGACTGGCCATGCGTAGGTGCACAGGCGATGGGTTGGTTAAGCTGGGTAAGCGCTTAGCTAGGATTGACAGGCATTTGGTCGCAATTTTGGCGAAGAGAATGAGCCTTGCTATGGAAGTGGCACGTTGCAAGATAAACAACGGCAATGAGCCGATTTTGCGCAAGAAGACAGAGGAACAGCGCCGGGCGCAATGGATGGCCTGGGCGCGTCAGGAGGGTTTTGACCCGGAATTCGCGCGGACTATATTCAACGTGGTCTTGGCGGAGTCTTGCCGGGTTCAGATTGATACCAAAGAAGGCGATAAGGCGCGCAGGAATGCGCGCTAGCGGAACTGGGCGCAAACCCACGGAATAAAAGGAGAAAAGCCATGGAGAAAGTTGATGATTTGCCTATTTTTGCGGAGGCCGGTTGCATCGCAAAGGAACGAGCGGAAGACGCATTGCGTTCGTCGCGCGTCAAGAGGGTTATCTGCTGCGCGTTGGGACCGAAAGGCAACAATATCGAGCAGGCGGCAACTCGGTGGCTGGAAAGGATGGGTGTCGCTGACAAATCTGAAGTGGTCTTGCGCGATACTCCCGAGCTTTGCTTGGAGTTAGCTCGTAGCATTACAGAAGACGGCGTAGTGGCTGTTTTCTGGACATGCGCCGTGTATGCCAGAGAGAACGAGTTCTTTTTTGGCAATCCGGACGTGTATCCGTTCTTCTTCCAAGAGGAAATGCCGCTGGATGTAATGCAGTTGGCTGCCAGGCCGGAGCTTACAGACAAAATGCGCGGCAGTATTTCTATGGGTTGCCTGAAGGTTGCTTCGCATCCTTCACCAGCTCCCTTGGTGAAGGGGTTAGGCAGCCAGATTGTCCTGAAGAACAGCAATGCTGCTGCTGCCAGGGCGTGCGCTGAAGGCGAGACAGAGTTGTGCATTACAACAGAGTCTGCCAGAAAGATCTACGGGCTTGTCCAGCTTCATTCGTTCGGCAGCCCCGTTATGGTTTTCTTCGGCGGAATCACCCGGCACGGCCTCACACAGATCAGGAGGCATATCTGAGAGGAAAGGTGTTAGGGGGGTTTCCTTGCGGAAACGCAAGGAAACCCCCATTTCTTTTTATATTTAAAGGTGCATAATTAAAATATATTTTTAAATAATTAATTTTTTATGATCAGTGCAATAATAGGAGCTAAAGGAGAAATGGCCCAGAACCTTCTCTTGGGGCTCTTAAAACAACTTGGCCCGGTTTTGGAGGCGGACAAAGACAGTTCTGCTGGAGATTTAGCTAAAATATGGGAGGCAGATGTAATCTGGCTGGCAATACCGCGAGACGCGGCAGACAGCATCTTAAAGGACGTGCATTTGAACCCCAAAAAACTAATCGTGGATATTTGCTCTATAAAGCGACGTCTGTCTTCGGTTGTGAAACCCACGGGCGCCGATTTTTTGTCTTTGCATCCCTTACACGGACCCTACGTTCCCTTAAACGGGCAGAAATGGGCGCTTATTAAAAATGACAAAGTTTTAGAAAATAATAATAATGCAAAAAAGATTTTAGAATTTTTGAAACAACAAGGAATCAGTTTCATTGAAGCTAAATCAGAGGATGAGCATGATTTTATGATGGGCATTACTTTAAGCATCCCTGAATTTTTTACAATTATCATCGATGAATTGATAGACGAATATTCAAAAGGTAATAATCAAAAAAGGCCGGATATGGGGAAAATTATGGAATGGGCCGTTCCAGCTTCAAATGCATTTTTTTCAGCTTATGTGCATTCAATAAACAGCTCGGCTCCATGGCTGAGAAAGGATTTAGTTTTGGGTTCTTATGGAAATTTGATTGAATCTGCCAAAAAAACAGCAGAAGACCTCAGTAAGGTTTCAACCGGAAACATAGAGAAAAAATTAGAGGAGCAAAAAGAATTTGCAGATAATCTTCCTTTGGAAGAAAGAAAAAGAATGAGGCAGTGGACAGAGAGATGGTTTGTTGATTCAACACAAAAAATATTTTCTTTCAACCAGAAAAAATCTGTAAAGCCAAGATTAAAAATACAATTTACAATAGATGGCGCGCAGGAAATTTTCCCGACCGACAAGCACAGGGTATCGGTTGGCATACATGGCATAGAAGGATGTTTCACGCATGAGTCGGCCTTAAGGTTATGCGAGGATTTAGGAATTGATTCTTCAAAAATAGATTTTAAATATTTAATTGACGCCAAAGGAGTTGTTGGGGCGGTGGACAAGGGCGAAATAGACAGGGGAGTTTTTTGCATAGCCAATTCCGGTTCAGGAGCATATATTGAAAGCATGAAAATAATGGGCGAATACAACTTTGATGTTTTGGCTCTCTATGGCATGGAAATTATGCAGTGCTTGATGGCAAGGCCAGAAGTAAAAGATATTTCAGAAATAAAAGAAGTTTTTGCCCACCCCCAGGCAATTTCCCAGTGCGAGAGGACTTTCGCTGAAAAATATCCGAACATAAAATTGGTGAAGGGAACTGATGCCGACGACACGGCCTTGTGCGCCAAAAGAATAGCCAATAATGAATTTCCAAAAACAACGGCAACTTTGGCTTCACAGATCGCAGCCAGGCTTTATGGGTTGAACATTTTAGAGTATGGCATGCACCACGATCCTTTCAATACAACGACATTCTTGGTAATAAAGAAGAAAAAGTAGTTTGAGGTCTTTGACAATTTTTGACACGGAAGGAGGCAAAAATGAGAAGGCAGATGCATCCGCTGGAAGGCGAGAATATATTTCAGAAAATTCGCAGAATTTGTGAAGAGGAAAAAGCGAAAAACAGGAGAGTTCTGAATTTGGCCTGGGGACAGCCCGAGGGCCCGGCTATGTTGCTGGCGAGGGAAAAAGCCGCCGAATCCGTAATGAGCGATGATGAGCAGATGCATGGATACCAGAACAACGGCTCTCCCGGAGTGCCGGATTTCGCAAGAATATTCGTGCAGGCTCATTTTAAGTTTACCCTCGAGGGCGATCTTGCTTATCTGCCGATTCCGGGAATTAAGCCGATGTTGGGCCTTGTGCAGATTGCTTGCCGGCCTCCGGGTAAAAATATCAAGGTGGCTTATATGAGCGATCCGGGTTTTCCTACTCCAAAAGATTGGGGAAGATTTTTAGGGGTAGAGTCATACGACCTTCCTTTGCATCCCGGTAACAAGTTTGCTTTCAAGGCAGAGGATATATTGCCGGGAACCAACTTGATTATGGGTAATTACCCCCACAACCCATCAGGCCAGATTTATACAGCCGGTCAGTGGGCTGAAGTCATCATCCACTGCATTAAGAATAACGTACGGATATTCAACGACAATCCTTATCACTTCTTCGCTTACGACGGATTATATTGTGCCCTAGCAGAAGCTGCCAAAGACTTTCCCGAACTTTCTTGGGCAGAAGCTTATACTGCCTCAAAGGAAATTGGGAATGGCTGCGGCTGGCGCGTGGGAGCAATGGTCGGTTCGCCCGATTTTATTGCCGACATAGCCAAAATAAAAAGCCAGACTGACTCTGGTTTTGCAGCTCCTTTGGCCACAGGTGTTCTTTGTGCACTTACAGCCGGGAGAGTTGAAATTGAAGCTCGCCGCGATGAATACGGACGGCGCATTGCAAAATTGATAGAGATTCTGGAATCGCGCGGAATGAAGTTGGTGCACCGTCCGGAGGCCGGATTATTCACTCTTTGGCATTGCCCAAGGCTTGCTTTAGGCAAGGAGTTTGATAATGCAGATGAGTTTAATATGGCAATGATACTAGGGCCGGAAATTGGAATTGCCGGCGTGCCTTTCGGCAAATACATCAGGTACGCGGTAACGAGCGACATAATTGCGATGCAACAAGCAATAGAAGAAATCTTTACTGCGGCAAAAGTTTCCTATTAGGGTGTTACATCAATGCGGTTTGGTTCTACAGGACTAAGCCGCTTTTTTATGATTTTTATCCAATGGCTAACATAGAATGTTTTGTACTGTTAGCACTCTTGACGGGCGAGTGCTATTGATTTAAGATAGGAAACATATTACAATTGAATTACGTATTACTTAATGTCGGCTTTAAATTTTTAAATACTTAAAACTTATATTTAATTTTATGAATGGAGCTAATTTCACAAATAAAGCCCAGGAAGCGATAATGTCAGCGCAGAATATCGCGCAGGAAAAGGGACAGCAGCAGGTTGATGCATTGCATCTGCTTTTGGCTTTGTTGACGCAGGAGGACAGCGTTGTTTTGATCATCCTGCAGAAACTTGGAGTTGATTATAAAAATTTGCAAAATAAAGCCGAGGCCCAACTCAACAGGATTCCGACAGTGGCGGCTCCTCAGGCCTTCGGGCAGTTTTATCTGACCCAGG
>Ga0031655_10002069_pt1 | contig 11695 bp, 11 predicted proteins | sample FrelakmetHBP12HB_FD_55187 | JGI IMG/M metagenome (GOLD analysis project Ga0031655, IMG submission 55187) | Freshwater lake sediment microbial communities from the University of Notre Dame, USA, for methane emissions studies -HBP12 HB | ecosystem: Environmental > Aquatic > Freshwater > Lake >... | reverse complement strand
CAACGAGCCCTTGACACCAAAAAGTACTGATGATATGATCAGCCTTGCTTTGGGAGTTCGATTATCGTATACTCTTCGTTGCCCAACGTCGCGAAAAATTCTCACTCTAGGGAGGCTGCAATGGAATATAAGTACGTGATCTATGAGAAAAAAGGGGGGGTTGCTACAATCACACTTAATCGTCCTGAGAAGCTCAATGTTCTCAACATGATGGGTACCAAAGAGGGTGTTTTCACTGATATGCTGAGTGCTATGACTGAGGCAGAGGATGACGATGAGGTAAAAATAATAGTAATCAAGGGCGCCGGCAAGCATTTCTGCGCTGGCGAGGACCTATCCCAGGCCGGCTTTGTTTACGGTTTCGGAACAGGGGGACAAGGAGAGCGTCGTCCCAGTCTGCGGATAAGGCTGAAGTATGACAAGAAATTCATGCAAGACTGGTGCAGGATTCTCTACTGCCCCAAGATCACCATTGGCGTAGGGCAAGGCTATTGTTTGGGCGCAGGCACCATGATATTGCATTTCTGTGACTTTGCTATAGTGGCTGAAGACGCTGAGCTAGGCTTTATCGAAGAACGGATTGGTACTGTTGGGAGTGCCAATCCGTTTGTGGCATCTCTTATTCTAACTGTAGGCTTCAAGAGAGCCAGGGACCTCATCTTCACGGGCAGAAGATTCTCGGGGAAAGAAGCGGCTGACATGACTTTGGTGACGAAGGCTGTCCCATCTGATGAACTTGAGCGCGAAGTGAGGGAACTGGCTGAAGACTTGGCAAAGTTGCCTCGGGATGGTATAGCCATAGGCAAATCCACCCTGGAATTGTGGTTGAACATAATGGGGATGCATACAGCCAGCGTCAGCGCCGCATATTTCTCACATACTCTGTTTACCAATCTGCGCTGGGAGCCCGACGAATATAACTTCTTCAAGGAGCGCAGGAACCAGGGCCTAAAAGATTCCCTGCACGGAATGCAAGACCGGCACACGAAGAATCCCCCGAAGTACTACGACAAGAAATAGAATACTCGAGGCAGTTTCAAAAACCGGAGCAAGACAGATGAGCGGACCACTTGATGGCATTCGATTGCTGGAATGGGCATCGTTTATCAATGGANCAGGTGCCGGCTACATGCTTGGTGACCTTGGAGCAGAGGTGATAAAGGTAGAGCAACCTGGCNTTGGCGATCCTTCCAGGGGCTCTCAGAAGCTCTGGGATCGCCAAATGATGTTGCCTCATGGCCTAAACCTTGTCTTTGAGACATTCAACCGCAACAAGAGGGGCATTACCCTCGACCTGAGCAAGGAGAAGGGACGTGAGATATTCTATCGCCTGGTCCAAACATCCGACGTGTTCTACACTAACTATCGTGAGGGATTGCGCGAGCGTTTGGGATTGGACTACCAAAACCTTTGTAAGCACAACCCTCAGATCATATACGTAATTGCTTCGGGATATGGGTCAAAGGGAGAAGATGCGGAGAAACGGGCCTTCGACGTCCTGGCGCAGGCACGTTCGGGTCTGATGATGGCCTGCGGAGATCGAGACAGCCCAGAACCTTTCGAGATAGTCGGAGCTGTGGTAGACCAGTTGGCGGCGACAATGACGGCATATGCCATATTGGTTGGACTCCTGGCTAAGGAGCGGGCCGGTATCGGTCAGGAGATCTACGTGTCCATGCTGGGTTCGGCTATACATTTGCAGGCGCTCAATATCCAAACTGCACTTTGGCGCGGGCGGCAGCAACCGAGACATTCCAGGGCTAGATCAGGGAATGCCTTTACCAATAGCTACCGGTGCGCCGACGGCAAGTGGATAGAACTTTCCGACATGCAATATGACAGATTCTGGGACAACGTCCGAGAAATGCTCGACATTCCAGTGAAAGAGGTGGAGGATCTGCTTGCCACACCACAGATGAGAAGGGACAACAACAAGGAGTTCATTAAACTCCTGGACTCAATCTTTGCTCAGAAGCCTAGAGACGAATGGGTCAAGAGGTTCAAAGAGAAGGCCCAGTTCGCTTGGGACGTTGTCAATACTGTTTCCGAAGCTGCGTTAGATCCCCAGGTGCTGGCAAATGACTATGTGACTGATTTCCACCATCCTGTCTTGGGTCAGGTGAAGATCCCCGGCGTGCCTTTCAGCCTCTCCAAGATGGANGCACGTCCCCGAACAAAGGCTCCTGAGATAGGAGAGCACACTGAAGAGGTGCTCTTGGAGCTTGGCTATGAATGGGGTGATATCGCCCGTTTGAAAGACGAGGGGGTAATCTAACAATGATTGAAGTGTACACCCCAGAGTGCGGTGGGACTGATCCTGGGTGGTGTTCTACGTTTCATGAGAGATTGACGCCTCGGAGCAGTATGACATGGGTTGACAGTCAACACTTTGAGGAGGCATAGAAGATGATAGGAATCGTTTCGTATGGAGCTTATGTACCATGGTACCGTTTGAACCGNAAGACGATCTCCACAGCTATGGGATGGTTCAATACAGGGGGTATTCCCGGAGAGAAGGCTGTCGCCAACTATGACGAGGATGCTGTCACTATGGCGGTTGCTGCTGGGTCTGACTGCCTAAGCGGGGGCGGAAGAGAAACACTGGAAGCTTTGTACCTTGCCACGGTTACCCCTCCCTATAAGGAGAGGCAGGACGCTGGCATTGTAGCCTCTGCTCTAGATCTCAGCTCCAGTATCAGAACTGCTGATTTCACTAACTCCACCAAGGCGGGTACTGCAGCTCTTATCGCAGGATGTGATGCCGTCAAGGCTGGGTCAGCAAAGAGCGTTATTGTCTGCGCTTCCGATTGCCGTGTGGCGAAGCCAGGTAGCTTTGGAGAGGCAAACTACGGAGATGGTGCTGCTGCTTTTGTAGTTGGAGACAACCGGGTGATTGCAATACCAGGAGGATACTTCTCGATTACCAGTGATTTCATGGACCGCTGGAGGGCTGAGGACGACAAATTTGTACATACTTCGGAAGATAGATGGATCCGCGACGAGGGCTATACGAAATTCGTCAGTGAGGCCATTTCAGGTCTCCTGAAGAAATACGGCTTGAGCGCCAAAGACTTCGCTAAGGTAATCTATCCGTGCCTCTATGTTCGAGAGCACGCCGCCATAGGCAAGAGTCTTGGGTTCAGTCCCAGCCAAGTCCAGCAGGAGTTGCTCAGCACAGTCGGTGATGCTGGTGCTGCTAATCCCTTGATGATGCTTGTCGCCGCATTCGAGGAGGCCAAGCCAGGTGACAAGATACTCGTCGCCAGCTATGGCAATGGAAGCGATGCTCTGTTCTTTGAGGTGACGAAGGACATTGTTGACATGGCTGAGAAGCGCGGGATGAAGAAGCATCTCACTTCGAAGAAGGAGCTAGCTAGCTACGAGAAGTATCTGACATTTCGGGATGTGCTCCCTATCGAAAAGGGTCTTCGTGGAGAGACTGGCCCCACACAGGTAACCCTAATGTGGAGGGACCGCAAGGTGATTCTGGCACTCCACGGGTCGAAGTGCAAGCGATGTGGGACACCACAATACCCCAGCCAGAGGATCTGCGTGGATCCAGAATGCGGAGCTGTTGATGAGATGGAAGACTATCGCTTTGCTGATAAGAGAGGTCGCTTGTTCAGTTACACCAGCGATAGCTTAGCTTTCAGCGTCAGCCCACCGGAGATGTACGGAGTGATAGACTTCGATGGTGGGGGAAGATTCATCTTCGATGTTACTGATGCTGANCCTGAGTCGCTGAAGGTAGATATGCCGGTGGAGATGACCTTCCGCAGGCGGTATGTTGATGAAACCCATGGTATCTGTGGTTATTTCTGGAAAGCCGCACCCATAAGAGTGTGATTGCCAGATCCAAACAGAGTTAGGGGGTCTGAGATGACGAAGGAAGTTGATCCAAGTCGATCGCCTGAAGTTGCTGCGAAGTTGAATGCCACACAGAGACTCCTGTGGCGCATAATTGCAAGAATGGTGAAGGTGATTGACGATAAGTACGGTGAGGAAGGGCTGCAGGCGATTCATGAAGGGCTGAGAGACTGGGAATTCTGGCAAGTCCCGGTGAGGAAAGCGGGCCTGGTTCCAGGTAAGGCAAGCCTCGAGGACACGCTCCATAAGGTGTTGGAAGCGGGGGATGAACTTCTTTTCACTATGGAGCAACGTCCGTTGATCGAAAAGGTGGGGGAGAATCGGTATCTCTACAAGGTGCGTCACTGCAATGTCGCTGATGTCATCGGCAGGGAATGCTGGAAAGCCTGCCCGATCGTGGCGAGGGCCATCGAGGAGGGAGCGGCGAAGGCAGCAAACCCACGCATAAAACTGACTGGCGACAAATTCCTGGTGACGGGAAACGATGGCTGTTACTCTTACTACGAAATGACCGAGTCCCCCGAGTCTCCATCTTAGGTCAGATCCCACCAATTATTGGAGGAGGGAAGAACGATGGCACACGACGTAGTGGTGATAGGCGGAGGACACAACGGGCTCATAGTCGCTGCTTATCTTGCAAAAGCAGGGCTGGACGTTTGTGTACTTGAGAGGTCTGACATCGTTGGTGGGAGTGCTGCCAGTCGGCAACTCACTCTACCAGGGTTCATACATGATCCGGGCGCTACGGTGCACATGACCATGCAGGCCAATCCGATGATTCACCGGGATGAATTGGGGCTGAGGTCAAAGTATGGACTAAAGTACATAACGCCAGACCCACAGCTCGCCATTGTCTTTCCGGACGATAGTGCGTTGGTTTTCTATCGGGACTTGGACAAAACGTGTCAGTCCATAGCGCAGTTCTCACGACATGATGCTGAAATGTATCGTAAGTTCGTCGAAGGTGCTGGTCCACTCCTCAAGGCGGGTGGTGTGGCCACGTTTTCGCCAGCAGCACCTTTCGGTCGTCTNATGTCCCTGATGGATCAGAGCGANATGGGACGCGAGTACATGAGAGTGATCCTCTCCAGCACCACTGAACTCGCCAAAGAATGGTTCGAGAGCGAGCAGATGAGGATTGCTCTGAATAGGTGGGCATCCGAGGTCATGTTCGCTCCTCAGGAGATCGGGACGGGGTACTATATGTTCGGGCTGCCCTATTTTCATTCTTGGGGAATTGCATGGCCGGAGGGTGGCTCAGGAGCACTTACAGAAAAGCTGGCAACCTGCATAAAGGACAACGGCGGTACTATCCGGCTGTCCAGTGCAGTTACGGCTGTTAAGGTGGTCGGCGGCGAGGCAAAGGGAGTGATACTGGAGGGTGGGGAGGAAATCCTGGCGAAGAAGGCTATTGTCAGCAATGTCAATGTGAAACAGCTTCTCCTCAATTTGATGACGGGCGCCGACCTGCCCGAGGGGTTCCAAGACAAGGTCAAACGCATCAAACACAGTCCGTTCTCTGCCATGAACCAGTCCTTGGCTTTGAAGGACGCCCCGAAGTACAAGGTGGGTGGGGATGTTGACCGTGCGGTCATGGTGGAGTTGACCCCGGGTAATATGGATGACTTTCTCCGTCTATTTGATCAGTATAAGTACGGGATTCCGAACACAGCAATGCCTTTGATGATTGTGGCTACTCACTGTGATCCTACCCGCGCTCCTGCTGGCAGGCATACCGGCTATCTCTATCACTATGAGCCGTACAACCTGAAGCCGGGCGGTGCTGCCAGGTGGGATGCTATCAAACAGGAGGTGGCGGATGGCATTCTGGATATGGTACGCCAGCGGACTACGAATATGGGGCCCGAGAACATTCTGGGCAGGGCCATAATGAGCCCGCTGGACCTCGAAAGGTACAACCCCGCCATGATCGAGGGGGATGTAATGCACATCGGCGTATATCTGTCACAATTCCTCACCAACAGACCTCTTCCCGGTTGGGGCCAGTACAGAACGCCAGTGAAGAAGCTCTACATGTGCGGAGCCAGTACTCATCCGGGAGGCGGTGTGTCTGGTGGTGGCAGGGCAATGACGCAGGTGCTCATGGAGGATTTGGGCATCGATTTTAAGAAGGTGGTAGGAAGATAGTTGGCAGTGTTCGAAAACCAAAAACAACAAGGGGTCAAGATGAGTTATCAAAGGTAGCAGGGATGAGCAACGGCGTAAGAGTATTCAACGAAGATGGGGAAGTAATAGCGGAATTCTACGCGGTCAAGCGTAAGGATAATAGACTGATTGTAGATGGCAAGGCCTTAGGTGTAATGCGTATGGACATGATATTCACATCCGAGGAACTTCTGAAAGGTCTCAAGGTTGTCTTTTCCTGGAGTGTGGTTTCCTATATTTTGCTCATTCCATATTTCACCGTGAGGGCGGCATCTCGCAGGTGTTTCAAAGGCCCACGCAAAGGGATCGATGCAGAATGAAAAGAACGGTTGTGCTAGGTCTTGACTGGTACTGGCGAAAGGTTATTCAACGTTGAGGAGAGAAGGATGGTACTCAAGGAGTTTGGCCTAGAGGGCAAGTCAGCCATAGTGACCGGCGCCGGTCGGGGCATAGGCAAGGCCATCGCTCTAACCCTGGCTGAGGCAGGAGCAGATGTGGTTGCAGTGGCTCGGACTGCTGGAGAAATCGAGGATACTGCTCAGAAGGTATGCCAGATTGGAAGGAGAGGTCTAGCCATTCCGACTGACATAACCAAAGCCGAAGAGATTGCCCGGATGGCAGAGAAGACCGTTCATGAGTTTGGCAAGATTGACATACTAGTCAACAACGCGGGTATTGTTCTAATAAAGCCTATCCTGCCCGACCCCAGCCAGAGAGTGGTAGGAGCAGACCCTGCAGCAGACCTCACTACACTCATGAGCGAGGAAGAATGGCGAAAAGTGATCGACACCAACTTGACGGCTCTTTTCCTCTGCACCAGAGCGGTTGGGACCTACATGATCCAGAGAAAGAAAGGGAAGATCATCAATATCACTTCAGGATATGCTGCCAAAGTAGCGCCTCATAGAGGGCCCTATGCGGCCAGCAAGGCTGCGGTTGCCATGCTTACCAAGACGTTGGCTCTCGAATGGGCTAGATACAACATCAATGTTAATGCCATTGGGCCCGGTCTCGTCCGCACTGACCAATCGGAGGGATTCTTCCAGGATGAGGCGCTTCTGCAAGCAGCCTTGAAGAGCCTGCCTCTGAGAAGAGTAGGCGAGGCAAGGGATATTGGTCTTCTGGCTGTCTATTTGGCGTCGGACGCTTCCAATAATATGACGGGGCAGAACATATACCTGGATCAAGGATTATCAATATCTTAGTATGACGCAGGAAAGGATTCCGTCCTGCGCAGAGTCCTAGAACGAGAGGAAAGATGGAGGCAAAATGTCGGAAGGCATTAGGGACAAAGTCGCAATAATAGGGATGGGCTGCACCAAGTTTGGCGAACTCTGGGACAAGAGTCCTGAAGACCTAATGGTTGACGCGTTCAATGAGGCGATTAAGGATGCCGGAATCGACAAGAAAGACATTCAGGCAGCCTGGCAGGGTGGCCCTGAAATGACTGAGGTGAGCGTGGGACACAGCGCCATACCTCTGTCTACTGCACTAAAACTACCATTTATTGCGGCGACGAAGGTCGAGAATATGTGTGCCAGTGGATCCGAAGCGTTGAGGGCGGCTACCTATGCGATTGCCGCAGGCGCCTATGATATTGCTTTGGCACTAGGTGTGGAGAAACTCAAGGATACGGGCTACGGCGGTCTGCCTGAGTTTTCGCACGTAATGGCTGTAGGAACTAAGTTGAGGATCATCTTGGCCAATAATACAACGCCCGGACTGTTTGCTATGATGGCCACTAGATACTTCTCGCAGTATAAACTTAGCCCTGAGGAAGGCAAGAGGACCCTAGCCAAGATTTCGGTAAAGAGCCATCACAACGGTGCTTTGTGTGAGAAGGCTCATCTTCGAAGGGAGGTGACCATTGAGCAGGTGATGGCATCCCCCATAATTGCCTGGCCCCTGGGGCTTTTCGACTGCTGTGGCGTGAGTGATGGAGCTGCCGCAGCCATTGTAACTCGAGCAGACCTGGCCAGGAGTTTCAGGGACGATCCCGTGTTCATTAAATCATCGCAGATCGCCGCGAGCTCAGGCGAGGAATTGATGCACACGAAATATGACTTTGCCCACGTTGAGTCAACCTGTCGTGCAGCGCCCAGAGCCTATCGGGAGGCGGGGATAACTAACCCACGTCAGGAGATAAGTATGATGGAGGTTCATGACTGCTTCTCGATCACCGAGCTAGTTACGTACGAGGATCTTGGAATATCACCCAGGGGAAGAGCAAAGGAGGACATAGATGCTGGGTTCTTTGAGTTGGGTGGGCAGATTCCGTGTCAGCCGGACGGTGGCTTGAAGTGCTTCGGCCACCCCATCGGTGCCTCCGGACTTCGAATGATGTACGAGATGTATAAGCAGCTTCAGGGCAAAGCAGGAGCCAGGCAGATAAAGAACCCGCGGATCGGGCTAACCCATAATCTGGGTGGTGTTCCTCCTAGGAATGTGGTCAGTATTATGATAGTTGGGCGCTAAGAGAAGCTGGAACCCGACGCCAATTCGCGTGCACCATCTGTAGGGGCATGGATTATGGGAAGGAGGGTCCGTGATCATTCCGGGGAAAAGTGCATAGATGCGACGCACTTGTACTGGTCGCCGGAATTCCACCCAGGTTTTCAACAACGCTGTTCGAGATGCTGTCTTCTGTGTGACAATATGTCCTAGCACAAGCAAAACCGGCAAGCGGGGGAGGTGAAATGACAAGAAGAGACAAGGTGTTAAACCAAAACAAGGTGGCTAAATTGGGCGATATTACTAAGCTCATAGAAGATGGAGACAAAGTGGCGATAGGAGGAGCCTGGTTGAGTAGCCACCCGATGGCGCTTGTACGTCAGATAATCCGCTCCAAGATAAAGAATCTATATGCCATGACTATCTTGGGGAGCATAGACATTGATTTGATGGTCGGAGCTGGTTGCCTAGACAGGTTGATGTTCTCTTTCGTCAGTATGGAGGCCTACGGTCTGCCAATGAATTTCAGACGTGCCGTCGAGAAGGGGGGTCTAAAGTACGATGAGATCAGCGGTCTGGCCATAATCCTGGGATTCGAGGCGGCAGGCAGAGGTGTTCCCTTCTTACCTTATCGCGGACCCTTTGGGTCTGACTTCCTCAAGCAGAGGCCAGAATTCTATAAGGTAATAAACTGCCCCTTCACGGGTGAAGAGATGATAGCGGTTCCTGCCATCAAGCCGGACGTAGCCCTAATTCATGCCCAGCGAGCTGACCCGGCAGGGAACATCCAGATTGAAGGTACCGCAGGATCCGATCTGGAACTGGCCAAGGCGGCCGGAAAGGTCATCGTAACGGTAGAGGAAATAGTCCCTACCGAGGTCTTGAGAGAGAATCCCTACAAGACAAAGATACCGAGGTTCTATGTCGACATGGTAATAGAACAGCCTTTTGGGGCTCATCCCACTTCCTTGGTGCCGAGCTATGTCGGTGATCCGTGGCACATGATGAAATATATGGAAATGGCGGCAAGCCCTGAGACCTTCAAGAGTTATCTGGATGAATATGTGATGAAATCGGAGGATGAGTACCTGGAGGCTGTAGGCGGTCTCAAGCAGATGAATCTACTAAAGAAGCTTGCGCGGGAGGTGAAGTTGCTATGAGCAAGTATTCGGATGACTACAAGCCGGCAGAGCTGATGTGTGTGGCAGTGGCCGCAGAGATCGAGGACGGGGACATACTCATCCTGGGCTCCTTCACCCCGCTTGCCTTTGTGAGCTACCTCCTGGCGAAGGTAACACATGCTCCCAATGTCATGTATATGGCCTACTCGTCGGTCGATGCTAGGCCATTCCGGTTATCCTTCGCTACGTATGAGGCAGCGGCTACTAAGGGCGGCGTTGCCCGCTGGAATATGACTGAATGCATAAACTCGCTTTACTTAGGGGTGGGTGTGGATGTTGAGCCCATTTCCAGCATCCAGACGGACCAGTATGGCAATATAAATCTCTCAGTTGTAGGGGACTACCAAAGGCCAATGTTGCGTGGGCCGGGAGGAGCAGGTGCACCGGAAGTGGTCAAGATGCATCGCAAGATGCTTGGCTATTTCCCCAATCATAGCAAGAGGACCCTGGTGCCCAAGGTTGACTTCATAACCGGGACGAGGTGGAAGATCGGCAATGAAGAGCGAATAAAAGCAGGTCTCAGACCTGGCCCCATAAAACTCATTACCAACCTTGCCATTCTCATAAAGGAGGAGGAAGGGAGACCTTTCAAAATTGCCTCTGTGCATCCAGGCGTTACTGTGGATGACGTGATCAATAACACCGGCTTTGAACTGGCGATCCCGAAGGATGTCCCCGAGACCGAGAAGCCGACACAAGAGCAAATCCGAATCCTCCGGGAAGAGGTTGATCCCTACGGCATGGTGGCCTTTGACTTCATACCGGGCAAGGAAAGACCTGCCTACCTCAAACAGATTCTGGATAGAGAGATCAAAGCACTGGGCTATTGAAGGCTGCGGGAATGGGCTTCCTAAGCAGGCGACAGGGAGAGAACATATGAGTCACGAGACAATAAGGCTGGAAAAGGACGATAGGGTGGCTACCATCATTTTCAACCGGATGGAGAAGAAGAACGCGGCAAATCACCAGATGTTCAAGGATTTGGACGCTGCGCTGACTGACATCGAGGAAGATGAGAATATGAGGGTGGTGGTACTAACCGGCCAAGAGGACGTTTTCTCTGCAGGGGCTGACGTCACAGGTTTCGATTTCCAAAAGGTTGGTGGTGGCATGTATTTCATGCAACTGGTGGCCAAGACATTCAATCACTTTGAGTACATGCCAAAGCCCGTGGTCATGGCTGTCAACGGAATTGCCTATGGATTTGGCGCAGGAATTACGTTGACTGGTGACATCGTAGTTGCATCAGACAAGGCCAAGTTCAGCATAAGGGAGATTAACCATGGGGCCATTCCCATAGAGACGTTGACTCGTGGCATGGAGATAATGGGCAAGCACCGGATTTCTTATCTGTCCCTTATGGCAAATGATATCGGCGCTGAGGAAGCCAAGGCTATTGGTCTCGTAAATACCGTGGTGCCTCATGACCAGCTGCGGGTAGAGGTCGCTAGAGTATGCGATAAACTTAAGAATGGCGCGCCCTTTGCACAGGCTGCCATAAAAAGGATACTAAATCGCAAGTCCCATGAAGACTGGGATTTTGCACTCGGGATAATGCCCTCAGTTTTCGCTACAGATGATGTGGCCGAAGCTAGGCGAGCCTTCATGGAGAAGCGAAAGCCAGGTTCACAGGGAAATAGAAGCTGACTCATTGTCATACAGAGCTGGACAGTTCCGAGCCGTGCGGGGCTAACGTAGGCCTATGGTGGCCTGGACAAATGAAACCGAATCCATATCAGAGATGGTGAACACCGTCGGCTCTCTTTAAGGCATGAGAGGACCGTTGCGAGCTTGGCAGGGAAACTCTTGGTTTGCGAAAGAGCNTTGAGCGGCGGCAGCCACATTGGCTCTGANGGGAAAGTGTGCGTAAGAGCCTTGTGGGCTATGCGAGATNAATCTATGGAGAGGAGGGTACAAGTGGACATAAAGAAGGTATGTGTCGTAGGTGCAGGAACAATGGGCAGCGGCATAACGCAGCTAGTGGCCCAGTCAGGCTATGAGGTTGCTATGGTTGACTTGAAGCAAGAGGT